>Ga0315280_10008514_pt1 | contig 13403 bp, 17 predicted proteins | sample YL17G06_40_MG_FD_203697 | JGI IMG/M metagenome (GOLD analysis project Ga0315280, IMG submission 203697) | Sediment microbial communities from Yellowstone Lake, YNP, Wyoming, USA - YL17G06_40 | ecosystem: Environmental > Aquatic > Freshwater > Lake > Sediment | place: USA: Wyoming | collected...
GTCCAAAATCAGTTACAGCCACCAAAGGAATGAACCAAAATGAAACAAGGTTTAGAAGCCAAGGTATTGGGCTTAAAGAAACTGCGGAAAGATAAAACAAGGCGGCTGCCATGGCGGCTGTTTTCTCCCCGTAACGGACAGCCAAAGTTTTCACATTATGCACTTTATCGCCTTTAACATCCACAATTCCCTTGGTAACCTCTCTGCCAATATTGGAAAGAAAAACCATGGAAACAGAAATCAAAACGTTCAATTTAACCTCGTTAATGAGTGCAACACTTCCGTAAATGAAGGGAATTGCTACACAGGTGCTGACAAGAAAATTGCCGGGTAGCCCGCTACGTTTTCCAACAGTAGTGTAAGCCACAAAAATTATCCATGCGATTATAGCCACTAAGAAACAAGAGATACTCTTCAAATTCGTTAAATACGAGTTTGCAAGTGCGACTGCGAAACCTATTGCTGTGAGTATGAATGCAAAGGCAAGAGCTTCTTTTGGCTTAATTAAGCCACTTGGAATTGGGCGGTTAGGTTCATTTATAGCGTCGATTTCCCTATCACAATAGTCATTTATAGCCATTGATGCAGCAGTTAGCATAAAACCAGTAAGGAATCCATAGATGAGGTTCTGCCAAAGATTGTTTAATATGTTAGAGCTTGCGAGGACTGCACCGACTATAACGGCAAAACCCATCATTAAGCAATTTATTGGACGCATTAAGCGTAGATAACCACTTAGTTTACCCATAATTATTCAAACCTTGTAATAACCATAAGCTCGCATTAAAGTTATAAAATTCACGATTGGATTCGAAAGTTTAATACGTTCAGGCGAATAAACCATTTACAAAGTTTGTTGGTGACAAACTTTTGCACGACAACTATGCGCCAGAAAGATTAAGGGTGATAACTCCGGTCGGAGGAAAAGCCAAGCGACTACTACCACTCACGGCGGAAACCAGTAAGGCTTGCCTTCGCATATTAAACAGACCGCTAATAGAGTTTTCCCTATTATCCCTTGCCCGCCAAGGTATCCGAAACTTCATATTCGGAGTGAAAGGCTACACAAACTATAGAGACCTGCATGACTATTTTGAGTCAGGTTACGGATTTTCCGCAAGATACGGCATAAGCCCACGCGTCCACATAAAATACCAACCCAACTTTAACGACCTCGGAAGCGCAGATTCCGCAAGAATAAACATGGAATACTACAACGTTAGAGACCCTGTTTTCGCAGTGCAGGGCGACAACATTTTCGACGTAGACTTGAAAGAACTTGTAGAATTTCACCAGAAAAAAAGAGCCGTCATGACTATAGCGTTAAGGGAAGTCGAAGACGTTGAAGGTTACGGAATAGCTGACATAAACAAGGACAAGAGAATTTCAAGATTTGTTGAAAAACCAGCGCCTAAAGAGGCACCATCAAATCTTGCCAACACAGGCTTATACATGGTTTCACCGGAAATAAGGAAAATCTTCAAAGAAAAAGGAGTTAAACAGATAATTAAGGAGAGACATCGCCTCGATTTCGGTTACGATTTCATTCCCTACATAATAAAAACTGGAAGAACAGTATACGGCTATACTTTGAAGGGAAGCTGGTATGATGTGGGCACTCCGAAACGATACTTAGAAGCCATGCAAGACATGCTTAATGGTCGCTTCTTGTCTCTAACAGATTTTGGCGGAAGAATAAGCGAAGAAGCCAGAATATGGGTCCAGGGAGAAAGTTACGAAGCGCTGAAACGGAGACAAGAAATCATAAGAAAGATTAAACAAGGTAAAATAGAAGTTGAAGGCGCTGTTTTAATTGGAAGGCACTGCAAAATAAGCGACGGTGTAAGAATAGTGAATTCATGCATTGACAACTACACAAAAATTGGCAAAGACGTTGTGATAGAAAATTCTGCGGTTATGGATAGAGCCATAATTGAAGAGAAGGCGGAAATCAAAGAAAGCATCATAGGAAGACATGTAACAATCCTTTCAAGCCCGAGAAAACAGACAAAAATAAATGCGGTCTCAGTCATTGCCGATGACGTAACAATAGCGGAAGGCTGCAAACTAACATCAACAAAAATTTATCCGCATCAATATGTAAGAGGAGAATTCATAAATCAAAAATTGATGCCAGGCTAAAAATGAGCATCAACTTATCGGAAATCAGGAAGAAAACGGTTTCAGTGGAGCAGTATTTGGATAGCCTAGAAGAACCATTCCGCGAGAGATTCTTGACAAGAAAACAAACATACACGCTGAATCAAGAAGCAGTAAACCAGCTTAAAAAAGTTGCAGACAAATATGTAATAGTTGCCTTTTCAGCAGAGTGGTGCAAAGATTGCGCTGTAAATATTCCAGTTTTAGCCTTAATATCTGAGGCAACGGAATCAGAAGTCAGAATCTTCGGCGGCTTAAAGAAGGACTCATTGAGTCATACCAGAAAATGGAGAATCCCGCCTTCGCCACAGGAAGTGGAAACATTTCAAGTTGATAAAATTCCGCTCATAATAGTGTTTAACAAAGAGGGGAAAGACATTGGAAAAATAATTGAGAATCCACGGAAAAAACCTACACTAGAAGAAGAATTAATCCAGATTATTTTGGAACAGCATCAATAGACTTGGTTATTCATGGCTTTTGTGGATGAACCGTTTTTCATTGCATTTCATTTTCTCCAGATAATCTCTGTTTTAGCGAGAGATAGCCGCTGAAGCATTTTAACCTATGCCTTGAACCACTTGAACATTAAGTATCGTATCCTCTCCTTTTCCAAATCCGGCACTGCTATGATGAATCTTTTTCGAACAGTTGTTGCAAGTCTTCCAGCCTTAACAATTTCTGTTGCTGTTATCTCAGCCTTAGCACTTTTAACAGAAACCATGTATGGTGCATGCTCAACGCCGGGTCCATGTTTGTAAACAGCAAAGTCACATCCAAACTTTATCCCCGGCGTAACAATTAAACCGCTATCCCGCAGATCATGGTAAACAGCATATTTCTCATCGAATTCCTCATACAATTGTTTAACTTTTTGACGTAATTTTTTTAGGCTGACTTTTCTCTTCTCTAAACCTTCATAGACTGTTACAATTTCCTTTTCAACAAGATACAGACCCTCTATCAGATCCAAAATTAAGGGGACGTTGAATTCTGGGATTTTTGGTTTAGGGATTCCAAGCGGCTTTCCATAATAGCCCATTTTATAAAGTTCTGAGCCTTCTGCCGAGTCCCATACCACTAAGAAGTTCTCAATAAATTCCACTTCAGTTTTTTTGGGCATCTTGGATTTTCGTCCTTTTACATCATGAAAGACACGATTCGAGCAGCGTCAGCAGCGTCCTCAGCTTTATCTGCTGAATCTTCCAGAAGTTGCAGAACATCTCTTAAAAGTATTAATGCTGGAAATTCAAGTTTGCTGCTAAGGAGTTTTATTTCGAGTTCTCGGTAAAGCTCGTCAACAATTCGTTCGGCAACCTCAACGTCTTTAGCTTTTTCCATGGCTTTTGCTGAGCCGTAGGTAAGAACCATCATTGTCTCGCTAAGCCTAAGCACGGTGTCCAAAGCAGCCTCTGAAAGCTTCAACAAATCCTTTTTTATATCCATTGGAACGTTCCAGTTATGTTCCATAATTTCAACTAAGCGGAAAGCTATGCCCTCAGAGAAATCTGCAATCTCGCTTGTCAAATTTGTAAACCTCAAAAAGTCTTCTCGGCTCAACAGAATAGCCCCTATCTCGGCAAGTTCCTGTGAAACAAGCCGTCTAGCCTTGTCAACCTCGTCTTCACCACTTCTAATTTCGGTAAAGAGTTGCCTTGCTTTTTCCCTGTTATTTTCTATGAAGCAACCTATCATTTGAGGAACCTTTCTGGTCAAGTCTAAGACCTTTCTTAAGTGGTCTTGGCAAACGTTCAAGGCTCTTCTTTTTACGCGTTGTTCAGTTTCTGCTGGAAGCACCAAATTTTTCCCGCCCACAAAACAGGGCTAATTTTTCTGATATTAGATATGCTGATGTGTTAAAAAAGCTAACGAAAGCTCAGCTTTTAAAAGGCTTACCTAAATCATCAAAATTGATTTTCCATTTGAAATATTTGTGTAAAAGTATCGGTAAGTCTGAGATTGGGCTTCTAACTTGTTTCCATGAGTCGCGGTCGCGGATGGTAACAGTGTTATTGTCAAGTGTTTCATAATCTACGGTTATGCCCAATGGTATGCCGATTTCGTCTGTGCGGGCGTACCGTCTACCAATAGAACCTGCCTCATCATATTCAGTTACAAAGCCTTCATCAACCAGCAACTTATTCAACTCCAACGCCTTTGCAGGCAATCCATCTTTGCTAACAAGAGGATAAACGCCAACTTGCAATGGTGCAATATCTCGTGGAAAGCTTAGTATTGCCCTGTCATCCTTGACCCTGTAGGCATATTCAAGAGCTACGTAAACAAGCCTGTCAGAGCCAAAACTAGGTTCAACAACGTGAGGAACGAAGCGCCTTCCACGTTCAACAACCCTTTGATGCTCAATTTCTATGTGCTCTGGCAGAAGCCTGCATTTTCCAAGCATGTAGAAGCCGTTTTTCTCTATAGAAGCCTTAACTTCCTTCGGGTCAGTTTTTGAAAGCATCTCTGCCACTTTCGCAGCCTCTGTTTTGAAGGCTGGCCCAAGCTTAGACATTATAGGCTTTATGACTAGTTGTTCCTTTTCTATGGGCTTTTCGTATTCCTTATAAACACGCATGTCCTCGCCGCTGAACTCCATGTGTCTTTTCAGATCATAATCTGTCCTGCAGGCGTGTCCAGAAACTTCCACCCATCCCCAACGTTCAACATAAACCTGTTGATCGAAGCTTTGAAGTGAGTAATGGGCCCTTTCCCAAGGAAGCTTTTCGATGAAGCGTTGCTTTTCAGCTGGAACACCCAAGTCTGCCAATAATTTTTTGGCATAAGCCATGAAAACTGCTTGCCACTCAGCCTTAATGTAACCTTTCTCTAACGCGTTCCTCACAGTGGCTGCGGTGATTTTCTCTGAACCTTGCAGTCTATTTTCAGCCAAAACAAGTCGCAACTTTTCATCTTCAACATCTTTTAATAAGTGACAGTTGGGCTCTTCTGGGTCGAAAAAGAACTCCAAATCTATTATTGTAAATTCTCTTAACCTTATTAGACCCTGCCTCGGCGAAATCTCATTCCTTAGCGCATGACCCATCTGCAAAACACCGAACGGAAGCTTCTCCCGCGCCATTTCATACAGACGCCTAAACTCTACGAATATTCCTTGCGCAGCTTCAGGCCTTCCGTAAGCAACTGCTTCTGAATACGGACCTATGGTTGTTTTAAACATTGTCAAGAATAGTTTTGGTTCGCCGAAAGCACCGCCGCATTCTGGGCAGCGAATATCATGCTTTTTCATCGCTGCTTTTAATTCGTTTAGGCTCATTTTTTCAGCTTCTGATTCGCCGATTTTTGCAAATTCTTCAAGCAAATGATCCGCACGGAATCTTTTCTTGCATTTTACGCATTCCACCATGGGTTCTTTAAAGTGGTCAATGTGACCTGAAGCCTCAAAGACCTTGCTTGGAGTGATTACAGGTGACTCTGTCTCTAAGATTTCGAGTCTGTTCACGAAAAGCTCTCTGAGTTTCCTTTCAATGTTCTGTTTCAATTTTGCACCCAGAGGACCATAAGTTGCAAAGCCAGCTGCGCCGCCGTATATTTCGTATGATTGCCAAAAGAAGCCTCGTCGGCGTGCTAACTCGTTTATTATCGTGAACTTGTCAGGGATTTTTGCGTCGTCTGTCACTTTTTATTCAGCCTCTCTACAGTTAAATGCCCAAAGACTTTAAGGCTTGCTTAATAATAAATTTTCAAACCGACAATATTGGTGATTCAAACTTGAAAGTACTTAACTATCAAGACCTTCTGGATTTGGTGGATGGGGCTGCGATTTTTTCGGCTGGGGGAGGAGGCGACCCTGAAGGAGGTTATAGGATAGCGGACAAGCTAACTTCTCAAGGCTACACTGTTAAACTTGAAGAATACGTGTCGATTGAGAAGCTAGCATCTTACATGCGCAGCTGAATAAGATGATGTTTCGTCTTATTGCTTCTTTATTGGTAGTTGTATCTCTGTTAAGAGCTCGCTTTCTTTAACTTTGGCTGGATCGTTTAGGTATATCTCCATTGGACAGCCCAGTTGGATGTAGCCTTTTTCATTTGCATGTTTAAATAGCGCTGCATAAGCAGGTCCCACTTCGTTGTATGGTCCTTTGTGTATTGTAGAGAGCACCTCTTGTGCAGGGATTTTCTTTATTTTTATGTTGCCTCCTGGTTTTGCTTCGCCTTCGAAGTGGATTCCTACTTCGCTTCTCAATTTGTGAACTGGGACTTCTTGTGGGTTGTCGTAAAACCATCCAAACGGAGGACCTGTAATCTTTAGCCGCTTTTGTCTTAACTAATTCATGATTTCTTGATAAAGTTTGCCAGCTTCCGTGTATGAGCCAACATGGTCTATGGTGGCAACTCGCATCGTTTCAGTTTTCTTTAACTTAACCTCCATAACAACCACTTCTTTAGTTAATTCTCTCTTTACGCATTTTAATTTATTGTTATCAGTAAAAACCATATACTAGCTATTACTGAGTTAAGAATTATTTAGGAGGTGGAAGAGTGGGTGAGCAAGGATGGAGTCCGCCCGAATGGATGTATCGAGACAGAAAGCCTTCAAGTGATGACGCTTATTTTGAAAACATGACAAGAGTTATTTTTCTAGCAGGACTAAGTTGGAAAATGATCGATGAAAAGTGGCCCAATTTCAAGAAAGCCTTCAATAACTTTTCAATAACTGAAGTCGCTAAATTCGGTGAAGGGGACATAAAGCGACTTATGGGTAATGTGGCTATAGTAAGGAACCGAGCCAAAATAATTGCAGCAATCAATAATGCAAAACAGTTTCAAAACGTAAAAAAGGAACACGGTTCATTCCAGTCTTACCTCGGTGGTCTAGACAAATCCAACAACTATGCCATGGTCATCAAGGAGCTTGGCAAAAAATTCAGCCGATTAGGACCTTCTTCGGCACGCATCTTCCTCTACAGCGTCGGAGAAAACATAAGGCGACCACAGGAATAAATCACAAGTCACCTCATTACTTTCATTTCATTAAAGTTAAATGTGAAAACCCAGATTCAAGTTAGGCTGGTATCATGAAAGTGTTATGTGTCTGTGGAAGTTTCAGGTTCACACGCAAGATGAATAAATTAGAAGAGAAACTCAAAGAGGAAAACATTGAATTTCGGATGTCTAAGAAAAGTGGCAACCGTGGTATTCTGGGCTGTTTAGAGAAAATTGACGAGTCAGATTTGGTGTATGTGGTTAATCCGGATGGTTATGTTGGAAGAAGTGTCTGCGTTGACATAGGATATGTCTATGCGAAAGGCAAGCCCATATACGTTATGTATCCAATAGATGATCCGCCAGTAATGAATATGGTGAAGGAAGTTTTATCCTTTGAACAATTAATTAACTTTCTAAAGTGTTGTGACACCTTAGAAAAATGAAAATAAGTTTATTTGATGCTTGGTTCAAATTTTTCCCATCTCCCTATTTCGACATTCAATTTTCTTTCCTGCTCATCTAAGTCAAGCAAGGTTCTCCATTTGCTCAAGTGAAATGTTTTCTCCAATCGCACTGTTTAACTGTAGAAAAGAATCCATCATTCTAGATTTAGATGTTCGGCAATATTCACTTTCTGCATTTTTCCATTTTCATCTAGCTGGAACTCGAGCATTACGCGGTCTGTTGCGTTTTTCTTGCTGTTAAATTCTGTTCCGCAGCGCCCACATTCAATGTCTGACTCCATTTCCACAACATACCATGACGCATCCACATAATAATGTCCACACTTTGGACAACGCAATAGAGCCACATCCAACCAAGCCTCCATCTCAAACATCTCCATTTCAGCCATAAGGCAGCATAGCATTTTATAAGACAATCGCAAATAAGAACAGCCAAAAAGGTGTTAAACTTGCCAAAAATAAAAGCAGCTTTAGTGGGTGTTGGAAACTGCGCATCTGCGTTCCTTCAAGGCTTACAATATTATGGTAAATGCGAAAAAGAGGAAGAATGCATCGGACTGAGCCGTCTATTTTTGGGAGGTTTCCACCCTAGAGACATCCAAATCGTTGCAGCTTTCGACATTGACAGCCGAAAAGTTGGAAAAGACTTGTCTGAAGCCATTTTCGCACCGCCAAATAACGCCCCAAAATTAATTGATGCCCCAAAATCCGACGTCACCGTGCTTAAGGGTCCAGTATTAGACGGTGTTGGCGAATACACGAAAAAAGTGGTGCAGATAAGCAATCAGCCAGATGTAAACATCGCAAGTGCGTTGAAAGAAAGTGATGCAGAAATTGTCATCGATTTGCTTCCAAGCGGAGCTGTGAAGGCCTCTCAACGGTATGCAGAACAAGCGTTAAATGCGGGTTGCGCCTTCGTAAACGCCACGCCAACCTTCATTGCCAGCGACGCTACATGGGCTAGACATTTTGAGGAGGCTGAATTGCCGCTTGTGGGCGACGACTTGATTGACCAAGTGGGTGCAACAACATTGCATAAAACCTTGTTGAACCTGCTTTCCATGCATGGCGTCCGCATTACCGAAACTTATCAACTTGACGTTGGCGGAGGTACGGAATCCCTAGACACACTGGAAAGGACAAGGGATGTTAAGCGAACTGTTAAGACGCGGTCTGTTGAGGCTGCTTTGCCCTATAAGGCTGAGGTGGTGGCTGGCTCAATGGATTACGTGGACTTTCTGCAGAATCGACGTGACAGCTACTTCTGGATTAGGGGATTATACTTTTGCAAGACGCCCATGCAAATAGATTTGAAACTTTCAGTAGTTGACGCACCGAACGCTGGCTCCGTCTTGTTTGATGTGATAAGGGCTGTAAAAATAGCCTTAGATAAGAGGCTGAGGGGAGCAATACTGCCAATTTGTGCCTACGCCTTCAAACATCCGCCGCAAATGATGCCGCTTGAAACCGCGGAAGAAATGTTCGCTGACTTTATCATGGAAAAAGCTTAGGCTAAGCGTTTATTTTGCAGAAAATTTTTGCAGTTCACGTATTATCTTTTCCTTTACCCCGCTCCGTTTCATCTTCTCCTTCAACAAAGTTATAGTTTCCACAGGCGTTGGGTCTATACCTCGCATTATAGCCAAGTACACGCTCGTGAAGTCGCCTGTGCAGATTACTGATGACATTCTTGCTAGTCTGCTTTTGCCAATGCTTTGGACTTCGAAAACTTTCACTGATTCCTTGCGTATCAGCTCTTTCGTGGCTTGAATTCTTTGTCGCATCGCTTCTGGTTCATCATCGTCTCGAATCAGGATTACTGAGAAATATTTTGCAAGTTCCCTCACTGCTTCCCAGCCGACAATTTCGTTGTGGTTAAGCTCGGGGAAAGACTCCCATTTTGCTGGAACCTTGCTGTTTTCGTTAAACTGTGTCTTAAGACGCTGAGCAACAGCACGATAAAATCCAAATCCATAAACGACTGGAACTGTGCCGCAAAAGTTTGATGCCAATTTCTTGGAAAAATTGCTGTTGAACGGTTTTTCAGGCGAGTTTGAATCACTGACTTGTCTTAAGATTTTGATGGTTTCGGAAATTTCAGAAGTAACATCTGAGACTAGGTCGATTTTATTTAGTAATATAGGCAAGGGCATAAACAGATAGGGAAGGGTTGCGCGTGGTGCCATCCCAGAAGGAACACACAAATGCGGAACATTTAGCTTTTCAGAAAATTCGTGAAGCGCTCCTCCGGAGCTTATGCAAACAATCATGCACTTCCGCTTAACAGCGTCCAGAAATATGCTTAACGATTCTTCAGTTTCTCCAGAATAGCTTACAACAAACACAAGAGTGTTTTTGCTTACGTATGCTGGTAATGAATATTCTCTGCAAACTTCTATGGGAACGGCTATTTTGTCTCTTGCCCAGTCCTTTAGAAGCTCGCCGCCAATAGCGGAGCCGCCCATGCCAGCGACAATTATAGTTTGAGGTTTGGGATAACTGATTGAGACGGTTTTGGCTAGTTTCGCTGCTTTTTCGTAATGTTTGGGAGCTTCAACGCAAAAAGAAAGCATATCGCTCTTATCAATCCTTTTGATCTCGTTAAGATTATCCAAAATTTTTGCTTTTGACAATTTTCTCTCACTCTTTTCCTCAATCTGTAAAAAATCATATTATACTTTTAGCTTTTAAGCAGAAGCCATCTCATAGCCATTTTTAAGATTTTTATCTGCGAAAAAACAATGTGTAAACGGACTAAGGCGGAAAAACAAGTTTGCAAAAGAAAAAACTTTCCATAACTATACCTGCTTCTGTTGTTTCAGATACTCCTCACTTACGAGAGAAAACCTCGAAGATAGGTTTAGTTGGAAGAGCCGCCGCAATTTTCAGAGTTGACGAAATCATAATTTATCCGGATAATCCCAAGGTTAATCAAACAGCCGACATGGATTTAATAGCCACTCTACTTGCTTACATGGAAACGCCGCAATACCTACGGAAAAGACTATTCAAACTTAGACCAGAGTTGCAGTACGCGGGCATACTACCACCATTGCGGACGCCACACCATCCTTTAAACCGCAAAATGAAAAATCTGAAGGTCGGCGAATACCGTGAAGGTGTCACGTTATCCAGAACAAAGGAAGGAACACTCATCGACATTGGAGTTGAACAACCAGCACTAATACCGAACAAACAGTTGCCCATGGAGAAGAGGTTTACCGTGAAAGTTACAAAGGTTGAAAAGCGGGTTGAGGTTGAACTGGCAAATCGAAATGAAATACCAACGTATTGGGGCTACGTGGTTACTGCGGAAAGACATTCTCTTAGAAGGCTTGTAAAAAGTGGAGGCTTTGACTTAGCTGTTGCCACTTCTAAACGTGGTGTTCCATTTGCCAATGTTGTGGAGGAGATAGCTGAAAAATGGAAAAAAGCAAACACCATTCTTCTGGCGTTTGGCGCACCAGCGCAAGGATTATACGAAATAGTCAAAAATGAAGGGTTCAACTTGGACGATATTGTAGATTTTGTTGTTAACACAGTTCCGATGCAGGGAACAGAAACCATCCGAACCGAAGAGGCACTTATAGCTTCTTTGGCAATTTTAAACATGCAATTTAGCCTATATATTTGAAGATTTCTTCGAGGTTAGTGATTGTCCTTAGGCGAGAGGTTTTGTTAGTGTGGTTTTCTGTTCTTTGAATCAGTATCGCCTTTATACCGACTTTCTCTGCTCCTTTGTAGTCATCATCTATAGCGTCTCCAATAAACAAGGTCTCATCTGGCTTGACTTTCAGCTTCTTGAGAGCGTATCTGAAAACATCTGGATAAGGTTTTACCTTTTTTATGGTGTTTGCTCCAATTATAACATCGAATAACTCCTTTCGAAGGGTTATCGTTTCCAAAATAGCATACACATCTTCTTCATATCCACCTGAAACAAGCCCTATCTTTAAACCCATATGTTTCAGTTTATGTAATGTCTCTTTAACATCAAAATAAATCTCACATTCTGCGCAATCAAACCATCTTGCTTGAATATCTCTGATGAGTTTTTCGTCCTTAGAAAGCCCCAAATGTCTTAAAACAAGCGAATCCCACCTATTCCAAAACTTTCTGTAGGAAACTTTGCCATACAAAGAATTATAGTTAAGAGTGGCAAACTCTTCGTCTGTTTTTGCAAGTGCCTTCTTTATTTCGTCAACAGACCTACTAATTCCTAATGAATCTAAGACTTTGTGAAATGTCGCTTCAGGCACCCATGATTTAACCAAAGTATTTTCTAGGTCAAATAAGACTGCTTTAACTTTCAAAGTGAACACGTCTCCTAATACTAGTATGGTCTAGATCTTCTCACGCTTCACTCTAAGGAATAAAGAGATAAATGTTTGTTTTGTTTAGGTGTGGGTATGTATTTCGATGTTGCCATGCCCTTGACGCTTTTCTTGGTTACCTTGGTAGCTATGTTTTTGGAGGAGAAAGTTGAAAACAAGTTGAAAGGTGTTTTTGAGGAGAGAAAATTCAAAGTTCGGGATGCGCTCTTGCTTATTGCAGCAATGAGCGTAACAGTGTCTCTTGTCCTTTTTATTCCGCAAATGGCTATCATGATAATATTTCTCTTCTCCTATTCCATGCTGCTCTTTATGTTCACATATCTTTTCTCAAATATCCAAAAAGCTGAAGCCAAACTTTTCTGCATCATATTTCTTGCAGTTAGCTTTCTAGCAGCCACCATCAGCCTATTCAATTTTGGCGCAAACAGCACGGTTGCTTATGGAGCCTTAGCACTTTTCGGCTTGTTCAGCTTTGCATTTGTTGCACTTTTATATGAAGAAAGCAGAGTGAAAACAGGAGAACGATGGTATCTAGCTGTATTACCACCAACGCTCTTCATGTGCCTATACCTATTCTTCAGCAGAACGCGAATTTGGTTCCCATATCTGCTAGATTTGTATGGAATCATCTTTGCAGTTTTGATAATTCTTTATATTGGAAGCCTATTCACGTGGAGAATAACACTCATTTTTGTCGGGCTTCTTACTGTTATGGATATCATTCTGGTCTTGTTTACTGGTACAATGGTTTCTGCAGCAAGCCACGTTGAAAGCTTGAGACTTCCCGTGTTAATTTATTTGCCAACCGTTCCGGAGATCGTGACAAATGAAGGGACGGTCTATATGGGTCTCGGTTTGGGTGACTTTTTCTTTGCAGGACTGATTGGCGTACAAACTCTGAAAAAATTTGGTAAAAGATTTGCGGTTTCATCCGCTATCGCAATTTCTACGTCGTTTTTCATTTTTCAAGTGGTGATGTTTAATTGGGGATTTATTGCGTTTCCCGGCACCTTGATGATTATCTGTGGATGGTTGCCATTAGTAATCTGGAAAAGAATAAAACATTAGATTTTGCAGAGACAAACCCAAAAAAGGAATGGCGGTTTCTTTAGCCAAATAGGGCTCCTAAGCCTTCAAGTGCCGCTTCTTCTTTTGCCTTCTCCTCTTCTTCCTTCTTTTTCTTCTCTTCCTTTGGCTTAGCTTCTGCTGCTGGCGCCGTTGGCGCTGGTGCCGCTGCCGGAGTAGCCATCATTGTTGGAGCAGATTTAATTGCCTCTTCAATGTTGACCTCTGCCAAGGAAGCCACTAACGCTTTCATTCGTGCCCCGTCGGCGTTGATGCCCGCAGCCTTCAAAACCTGCGTTAAGTTTTCTTCGTTTATCTCTTTTCCAGCTTTATGAAGGAGCATCGCAGCGTAAACGTATTCCATACCCTTTCACCTCTCCACTCAACTATTTTAACCTTTTTCAGAACTTTCTTCTGGTGCAGCCTTT
>Ga0315280_10008515_pt1 | contig 13402 bp, 11 predicted proteins | sample YL17G06_40_MG_FD_203697 | JGI IMG/M metagenome (GOLD analysis project Ga0315280, IMG submission 203697) | Sediment microbial communities from Yellowstone Lake, YNP, Wyoming, USA - YL17G06_40 | ecosystem: Environmental > Aquatic > Freshwater > Lake > Sediment | place: USA: Wyoming | collected...
TAGCGAACGGCTGGAACGGCTGCCCAGCTTGCTGCACAGGCGTTCTCGAGGCTAACCTGAATAGCAATGTCATCGGTGTGGCCCACATCGGCTGGATATCCCGCGACCCGATAGCTGACAACCAGCTCAAGGGACGCCATGCTGAGTACGGCCGCAGCGTCGAGGACCTCACTGGTGTCTTCTCCATCGAGAAGTTCATCCAGCTCTGGGGCAACTCCACATGCGGCGCCATCAGCGTTGATTGGCTGCCCTGCGTGTAAATAGCCGAATTTGCAAAACTAGAAATGTGCTCCGGGTGGGATTCCCGGAGTTCTATTATATTTTGTGCTTTTCTTTGATGTTCATTTGACTGCGGATATAACAGATAAATTTATATCGAATAAAAGCTCCAATATAGGCTGGAGCTAATCTCACCTTTTTGGGTGAGAAGGGATCATTAGCTGTTATATCAACATCGGGGGTGAATATAACATGAAGGGAGTAGTAGTAGTAGTGATAGCGTTAGCCCTTATGGGGTTATGCGGCACGGTGTTGGCAACTCCTCCAATAGTTCCACCTGTGCAATATGAGCAGTTTTGTGAAAACCAAAAGGCGTCAGGAACAGGAGTTATCGACGTCAGCACATCGATAATTGACAAGAAGATCGCGCTCGAATATTATAACACCATGGCCGGAGACGGCGACCTCGAGCTCGATCAAGAGCATGCCTATTCGCAGAACGCAGATAAGCTGATGAGAAACTTATCTTCGGTCAATGGCGGAAACAAGTCCAACCTGAACCTCTTTGAGAGCACGAAGTTGACCTATGCAGGCGCAACGCCTCTTACTGGCGGAAAGTTCCTCAACTCCAAGGCATTCTATGGCGGCATTGGAGCCAATGTGCAGGAGCTGTACTCGGTGAATGAGATGGAGCAGGATGAGACTGCCTTCTTCTCCTCGACCACGCCATACAATCCAGCATGGATGACACCAGAGGATGTCGTAAAGAGGCTTAAGGATGCTGGAAGAAATACGGATGCAGTTGCCGCACTTATGGGCAGCAATCCGGCTCATCTCATAGGCATCGACACCAAGAACGCCTTCAACGGCACATGGGGCACCGACGCGACCTGGCACAAGATATTCTACAAGGACATCAAAGCTCACGAGATGTTCACAGGAAAGTTCGAAGCCGAGAAGACCATCAAGTTCCACGAGAGCCCGGTACCTGAGAAAGAGCATGCACCATGCGAAGGCATAGACTGCTAGGCTGAAAATGGCCCAGCAGCTTTTCTTTTCTTATTTAGTGGGGGCAGCATGAAGAGATTGCTGATAATATTAATCTTGATGGCAGGCCAGGCTTCTGCCACCGTCGAGGACCCGAGGGCAGGGTCGAGCGATGTTTCTGGCAGCAGCTGGGCCAATCCATCGACTCCATCACTGCCCACATATCTGCCCAGTCCCTGTCCGCAGGTTTCTGGTTTCCTCTCGGTGACCATCGGCCTTACCGGGCCAGAATCTGAGCCGGACAAATCATACACCACCCAAGGAAGAACACTGAATTTCATAGTCGCGGTAAAGAACGAGGGGACGACAGAAGTGGAGGCTGAGGTTTCTATCAAGCCAGAAGACTGTGCTCCGGAATGGTTCAGCTGGACGAGTACAACCATGAACATCCCGGCGGGAGTATCTCGTTCCCAGACACTGCAGGTTCAGCCGGACATGAACGCTGTGGCCGGAGAGTACCGGTTTGGGGTGGAAGCCTCCGCCAAATGCCGCGGTTCAGGTGAAGCAAAGACGAAGTTCAAGGTCCAGGCTTTCGATTATGCCTCTGAAACCCAAGTGAGCGGCACCGGTCAGTTCCAGATCAACAAAAATGTAAGGTCCATGAACTCGGGGATCAAGTCCACCAAGAACGTGCTATTCGATGGCAGTGTGGATGCTCTTGTAAAGAATGAGTACCTCGTGGACCAGGCAAAGGGAAAAAACCCGAACTTCGAGGAACAGGATGCTGTCGATAACTATGTTGGACCGGGTCTCATTGGCACAGAGAGTTTCAAGAGCTCGGCAATCTTCGGAGGAGTAGGAGCCAAAGTGCAGGAGAGCTATGATGTGCAGCAGATGGAGTTCAAGAACCAGGATTTCACCCTGCACCAGACAGGATCTCTGAAGAAGATGGCTGAGTTCAAGACTGCAGACAACTTTACGGGATATTTCCTCATCGACGCCAAGCAGATAATTCCGGGCCAAAGGAGTCTGAAGGAGTATGAGGAGTATATCGGATCCTTTGAGATCAACAGGAGAATACTCTTCCGGGACAATACCAAATCCAATCCACCCTGCCGAGAAGCAGATTGCCTGAAAGCACCAGGCAACAGCTTCCCAAGTCCCAGCGGTCCCGCCTTTGCCAGTCCGTGTCTGAGCGGCCCATGCAATAGCTTCGTGAATAGACTGAACGCATTCACGCAGTCGGCATGAGCCTTCCATTTTTTTGAAGCTTCTATATTCATGGCGGCCAAAACCTTGAAATAGACACCTGAGAAAAAGGAATACCGGGTGTTAGGGTATCAGGAGAGGTATGGCCTGGCTCAAAAGGATCGATGGCCTTTGCTCGATACGGGAAAGGCCCAAGATCTCTTGCCCAATTTCGTGGAGCAAACCAGGTCAGAAGGAGGTTAGTGTGGATTGAAGCGAGATCTGATCATGCTGACGATTATCGTGTTGGTTTTTGTAGGCATGGCAGGCGCTGCCAATTACATGTACGAGAAATCGTCGGTAAAAGGAGTGGGGTATAGGAACCTGGAAATTGTGATCTCCACGGAGAACGGCTTCAATGGAGCAAAGCTGGTCGAGAAGCAGTCAGGCTCAGGGAATGTGATTACATCCAGGATAGAGCTTGAAGCGGAAAGACAGCCCTCGGTTTTGGACTGTCCCTGGCCGACAGGCACGGATTACCCCATGGACTACATCAACTTCACCTCGGAGCAGGAGCTGGAGTACATGCCTGTCTCTTACCAGACCGGCACCTATGACCAGAAATGGGTAGACAAGCTATGCGTGCAGAATTACAGGATTGGAGCCGTCTTGACCGAGATGTACACCCATGCTGAGCACCTGCAGAAGACCACCGAGGTCAGGACCAGGGCTTATAACGATGACACTGAGACGCCATGCTGTACGGGCGTCTTAGAAGCCAACCTCAACAGCAACGTCATCGGCGTAGCTCATATCGGATGGATCTCCAGAGATCCGAAGCCTGACCCCGCTCTCAAGGGACGCCATGCCGAGTATGGCCGCAGCGTCGAAGACCTCACTGGTGTCTTCTCCATCGAGAAGTTCATCCAGCTCTGGGGCAACTCCACATGCGGTGAGATCAGCGTTGATTGGCTGCCCTGCGTTTAAGTCCCGAATTGACATGAGATCAGCACCATGGATTTGCCCTGGCGCTGATCTACCCTTTTTCGCGAGATAGCACTAGCACGGCACTGCTACGTAGATGTTGTGCTTGTTGCTGACGATCTGCACCCGGGCACTGCCCTGCTCCACCGGACAGTCCATCACTGACACCACCCGGTTCCTGGCTACACCCAGTCGCTCGCCGCGCACCCAGCCCGGTGCTCTGATCTCCACCCAGGCCTTCTCCTTCTTCTCGAAGACTGCGGGGATCATGGGACGCTTCTCGATCCCGAAGTCCTGGGGCTTCAATCGGAGCGCTATGGCGAACTGCTTCTCCCACTCCTTAATGTTGCGATTATAAAACTGCCACCAATTCTGCGCCCTGACCCTCCCTGGAGATCTGCCCAGCCGGTAATGCTCGAACTTTTGAATGCCCAAAGGAGGCCACCTCTCTCCCGCTCCCGTCTGCAGGGCGAACTCTATCAGCTTAGGAATCTCATCATCATTGACTCCAGGAATATAAACGGGCGCGATCAAGAGGTCGATCTTGCTCTCGGCAATGATCCTGGCTGCCTGCTGCACTTTTTCGATGTCGAACCACGGAACGCCCGCGAGATGGACCGCCAGCTCCGAGGATAGGGCATGCATGGATAGGTTGATCCTATCCAGGCCGGCCTCCTCCAGGGCTGTGATCCTCTCTTCATCGAGCAGGGTGCCGTTGCTCTGCATGGAGACGACAGAGACCTCCTTTATCTCCTTCAGCTCCCTGACCAGATCAGCGATTCTTGGATAGAGCAGGGGCTCGCCTGGAGAGTCGATATGGCACTCCACTCCTGGCCCCTTGAAATGGGCGATCTCCTCCACCGCCTCCATCAGGTAGTTCAGCTCGACCTCATAATTGGTCACTCGGGTCCTGGAATGTGGCCCGGCATCCACGGAGCAGAAGGGACAGTTGAGGTTGCAGCTGCAGCTCGGCCTGATCTGCAGCAAATTGCTTCCGCGATCGACCACCCCGAAGTACAGACATCCCACCAGGGGGATGCCCGATTCCCTGGTTATGCGAAAGAGCGCCATCTTGCTGACACTCTAGGCCAAGGCCACCGACGAGAAGAGAACGGGCTCAGGATATCACCATCTTGCCGCTCTCCCGCCGGAGGATACTCGCTGCGTGGCTGCTGCTGTTATTGGAGTCGTTGGAGCTTGCCAGGGCGCTTTTCGATCCCATGCCGGTCCCAAAACCCTTCGGGTCCAAATCTCCCGACGACCAGGCCTCATCCCTTCGCTCCAGCTCGGATCCATCCAGGCTCAGGACCAGGTCGACCAGATACACTTCAGAGATCTCGCCCAGCATCATGAACTTGGTGGGATTGAACTGCAGCTCCAAGGTGGCATCGCCTGGCACCAGCTTGCTTTTTACGGTATCCTGGCCCAGCTCCTGGCCACCTTCGTCCACAATGGTGCCGCTGAGCTGATAGCTGCCGGATTTGATCACGGAAAGATTGACGCCTATGCCGATCTTATTGGCGGTCGTGCGATTCACAAAGTCTCCTGTGAGATAGGCTGCCGGGGGCTGGAACTGCCTGGGATCTCGCTCTATGGTTATGTTCTTCCCATACCTGTCAATGAAATTTCCGGTTTTGTCGTAAAGGATCAGGTTCTGTATCTGCAGCGGCCCGCACTTGCCTTTCATCCAGATATCGCTGCCGTTCACGCTGACATTGATGCTACCCCTCTCTTCCAGCCTGACTGTGCTGCTGAAAAGCGCAATCCTGCTGCCGCTGCAGTCGGCCAGCACTCCTTCCAGCCTGTAGTCTCCCGGTGCGGTTGCGTTGACCCCGAATCTCAGGTCGAGGCCGTCGAAGTAGCCGTCGTGGTCGCTGTCCCTGACGTTCGCAGAGGCAAGGCCCACCAGGGAAGTGCCGGCCACGATCACGCTCACGGGAATCTGAAAGGTCTGGTTGTCAGAGGAGATCTTTATGAACCCGTCCAGCCTGGGCAGGGATGTGTTCTTGGGAATGGTGATGTTGGCCTCGACGGTTCCTTCGGAGCCGCTCTCGATTTGCTTCGGTCCTCTGGTCTCTATCCATTTCCATTGATTCTCTGCATACTCTTTGAGCGCGACTTTGAAGGACTGTTCTGCAGCCGGTACATTATATCCGTAGACCCTGACCCTCCAGGGTCCGATCTTTGGATTGGATATCTCCAGGGGCCCAAGATTGTCTGTCCCGAGATCATAGTCCACAGGCTCACCCTCCGGGTTCTCGAAGACGAACATCATCTCATTCTGGTCGCTATTTCCCTCTGTAGTCAGCTTGGCTGAGAGCCTCCTGGTCTTTTCTGTGACGTTGATGGTATAATTCCAGTAGCCTTTGTGGCGGACGCTGCCCTCCAGCTCTTGCAGGCTCGCGTTCTCAATTACGCCGGCATAGCTCAGGTTCTTCAGAGCTGCCCCTCCGTTCTTCACTACAAAACTGGCCTTGGCCCACGTGCCCGGATATGCTGACTCTAGATTCCACCTTTTAGGAAAGGTCTCGATCAGGGCGCGCTCCACACCCAGTGTATAGTTGACCGGCACCGATGAGTTCTCGCTGTGCACGGCCAGAAGCCATCGCCCTGAGGGCGGATTTTCGATCGTCATCCTCTCGGCCAGATTGCTCTGCTCGCCGGCATAATACTCGCTGGTGGGGGAGAGCAAGAAGAGATCGAGGTTGGAGTCCTGCCGCCATTCCAGGGAGGCCTTGAGTTTGGTAGTTCCTAATGGAATATCCAGATAACAGTAATCCCATCCGTTTCCCTTCAAGGTGCCTGTGCTGCTGCCAAGTCCCCTGGAGATATTGAGCGGCTCGGCCACGGTCACCCTGATGGGTATGCTGAGGATGGTCTTGCCGCCGGCGGCGATCTTTATCGATCCACTGTAATTTCCGGGAGCAGTGCCTTCGGGCACAGTCATCGAGGCGGCAAAGACCTCCTGGTCGTTGGCCGCGACCTGCTGGGGGAGGGCCTGCAGGCTGATCCAGTCCGAGATAGGTCCAGAGACGGAGGCCTTCAAGTCCTGTCTCTCCTGATTGCTGAGGAAGACGAACCGCGTGTTCCAGTCTTTATCGCCAGGGGCCAAGGCATAAAGCTTCTTCTGGGGCCTGTCTGCGCCCGTGTCCAGGCCCACATAAACCCCTTCGCCTGCGGGCAGGTAAGCCCAGCGGCCAGCGATCCATTGGTCAGGAATCACACCGCAGATATCGTTGCTCTGAAGCTGGTAGGAGCGAGGGGCATCCAAGAGACCGGCACCCTGGTAGTACTCCTCGTACTGCTCGCCTAAGGTATTGTTCAGCTTCTGAGCTCCTCTGGTCATGGCCGCCTTGACTCCTGCAGGCGTTAGATTGGCATTCTCCTGCAGCAGCAGGGCGGCAAGGCCTGCCGCTACTGGTGTAGAGAGGCTGGTGCCCGACTCCCGCGCATAATAGACATCGAGGTAGGCAGGCCTCTCCAGGCCGGGCGGAGCAGTAGATACGACATCCACCCCGGGAGCGACGACATCGGGCTTGATCCTATCGTCCCTGGTCGGACCCGAGCCCGAAAAGCCGGCCACATGACCGCTGCTATCGGAGGCTCCCAGGGTTATGACCTCTACGCCATCTCCGGGAGAGTCGATCAGGCCGGGAGGCAGAGCCAAGACGATGGGAACCAGGAGCAGCAACACATCCTTGTCTTTTCCATCGCGGAGCTGGGATAGGTCGACCGCAGCATTGCTGCCGCCGGCCTGGCTGGCGGATGCACTCTTTGCCTGACCTTCCGCCTCGGTGCGGTTGCGGTTGCCTGCCGCCACGCAGACCACGGTGCCGGCATCGGCAGCTTTATCTGCGGCCATGGTTATGGGCGGGTTGGTCTCGCCCAGATTTATGCCTCCCAGACTGAGGCTCAAGACATCGGCGCCATTGTAAGTAGCCCACTCAATTCCGGCGATGATATCTGATACTTTGCCGTCTCCTTTGCTGTCGATGACCTTGACGTTGAGAAGGCTCGCCCCAGGCGCAACTCCCTTATACTTTCCGCTTGAAGCCACGCCGGAGCCGGCGATGATGCCTGCCACCATGGTCCCGTGGCCCAGGAGATCATCTGCCGAGATCTCATCGGCCACAAAGTTCTTCTCTCCTATCACTTTGCCGACCAGATCGGGATGGTTCTTGTCGATTCCCGAGTCCATCACCGCCACGGTCACTCCCCGGCCATCAATTCCCTTCTCCCAGAGCTTATCCGCCTGAATATTTCGGGAAGGGGAGAGGTACTCGCCGCCGGATGAGTCATTCTTTGGAGCGAATATTTGGACCGAGCCGTCAAAATAAACGCCCTGCACGGCGTCATTTTTCGAAATTTCCTCAATAGCTTTGGGCGTGGCCTCTCCAGCCAGGCCGGGAATGAGCCTGTACCTGTGTTTCACATCAAGATCTTTAAGCGATGGATCAGCCTCTCGAGCCACTCCATTCAGCATCACAATAACAGGTATCTTCTCAATGTTTCCGCCCTTCAGCCTCTCTGCCAGTGCGGGATCTATCTTCTGTCCTGCTTGTGCAGAAGGCAAGAGTTCAGCGGCTGCTGCATAGGCACAGGCCGCCAGAATCAGGCTTGCGGCGCATATGAGCATCAATTTTCTTCGATCCATGATCAACCTTACCTAACGAAGGATTCTTCCCCAGGCCTGCCCCAAAATCACCATGAATCAACGTAAGTAGATAATGCTAAATAAACCTGTGGTATTTCTATGCAAGATGACATTGGACTGGCTGGTTCCCTATTTGCTCTGGATTAGCCTGTTCCTTCTTCTGGCGTCGGCCCTAACGAGAAAGAGCCTAATAGCTGTGCCTGGCTGGGCCATATTTGGATTTTTCTGGCTGGGTCAGCCGGGACATTATTTGGCTCTGGAGGACTATTTCAACGCCGCTCTTGCCCTGGCCGCAGCGCTCTTGAGCCTCTACATGGCCTGGATGGTACTTTGCAAAGGATTTTCATCTCAGGCTTGCTTCTGGGCGAGCTATGCTGCCGCAATCTGTGGAATTGTCTACTTTCCCTTTGCCGAGGTCGAGCCTCTCCGGACCGCTCTGATAGGATTTACGACCCTGATAACGGCAGAGACGCTGCAATTCTTCTCCGTCCCAGTGGTCATGCAGAGCTGGAACACCCTGGCTTTGGACGGCCGATCGGTGGAGATCATCCTGGCCTGTACGGCCATCGAGAGCATCGCTCTCTTTGTCGGAGTCATCCTGTCGGTGCAGGCACCCTTCGGTCGCAGGCTGGCTGCCCTGGCCTTCTCCACCATTGCCATTTATGGTTTGAACATTGTAAGAAACGGCTTTGTGCTCATGGCCTACGGCTGGGACTGGTTTGGGGGCGACAGCTTCAACATTGCCCATAATGTCGTCGCCAAAGCGGGCTCTATCATCGCCCTCCTGGCCATATCTTACTTTGTGTTCCTGCTTCTGCCAGAGCTCTTATCGGTCATAGACGAGCTGGCGGCAGAGATCAAGCATCCCGGAGGTGATGCGGCATGAGGCTGGCGCGGGGCTCCACGGCCTGGATCTCGTTGCCCCTCTTCCTGACTGCTGCCCTGGCCTTAGTAGGAAACTGGTACATCTCTGCGGTGGCTTTGGTTGGCTCCATCTTCATGCTCTTCTTTCACCGCGACCCTGATCGTTTGCCTCGCGGCGAGGGCATGATCGCGCCCGCCGACGGCAGGATCATCGCAGCCACTGAAGGTGGAATCACCATCTTCATGGGACCTTCCGATGTGCATGTAAACCGGGCCCCTCTGGCCGGGGTGGTCCGCAAGACAGAGTACATAAAAGGCGGCCACTTCCCTGCCTTCCTGGCCTGGGCGAGCCATAACCAGCAGAATCGGATAACGCTTGAGACCTCCGACGGAGATGTGGAGCTGCGCCAGATAACGGGAACCCTGGTGCGGGAGATCGTATGCTATGTTCGTCCCGGTGATCGGGTGGCTCGGGGAGATCGGATTGGCATGATCCGCTTTGGCTCCCGGGTGGAGGTGACGATGCCCAAAGGCTACAGGCTGCAGATAAAAATGGGCGATAAGGTCCGGGCCGGGGAGACAGTGATAGCGGTGAAGCACCCATGAATATCCTCCGGATTATACGACTGCCGGACTTATTCACGCTTCTGAACGTTGCCCTTGGATTCTCGGCTCTGCTGGCGGCAGGTCGATGCAGCCAGATCGCGCCGCAGGCCGCGGTGGTCTTCATTCTCCTGGCGGCCATGGCCGACGGCCTGGACGGTTTTTTGGCCAGAAGGATGGGCAGCGGCCCCCTGGGAGCGTCCCTGGATTCTCTGGCAGACCTGGTCTCCTTTGGGGCAGCCCCGGCGTTCCTAGCTCTCAAGGCCTTCGATCCGTCCCCTCAAGCGTGGCTGCTGGGAATCTTTTATCTGGTCTGCGGAACTTTGCGGCTGGCCAGGTTCAACACCTCCCATAAGAGCGATCAATTCTTCGAGGGGCTTCCCATACCTGCCGCCGGGATCGCTCTATCGGCCAGCGTTCTGCTGGGGAGATCGGCCCTGACCATTCTGTTCATGCTTCTCCTGGCCCTGCTCATGGTGAGCAGCATCTCTTACCCCAAGATAAGGGATATGAGAGTCGTCTCCCTCCTGGGATTGGTCCTTATGGGGGCGGGATTTCTCCTCTGGCAGGAGAAGCATACGATCTATGCAGCCCTTCTGTTGATGGCTATTATTATGATGTATCTGGTAAGTCCTGTGGTGATTTCATGCCTACGAAAAGGGAGATAGCCGCCTTCGAGGCCGGCATCAAGCTGGGGGCGCTCTACCATCAGTTCGTGGGAGCGCCTGTTTGCGAAAGGACGGCAAGCAGCCTGGAGAAGGCCATGCAGGAGAGCATCTCACTGCAGCCTTATGTCCGTAAGGTAGCGGTCAGCATAAACCGGCGGATGCTGCAAGAGAACGTCTTCGGATACGGTGAGCTGGAAGGGCGCATGATCTTCGCCGAGGTGGAGATAGACTTTGAGGGCGAGGTCGTGCGCGCCAGGCTGGAGTATGACGCCGGAGAGAACTACCCGATGATGAGATTGGTTTAGGCATGGCTTTGCGAATTCGGGCGAAGACGCCATTACTCGAACTCTATGGTCCCCGGCGGCTTGGGAGTGAGGTCGTAGACCACGCGGGCAACAGATGGAATCTCGCCCGTGATGCGGCTGGAGATGCGTCTCAGCACGTCCCAGGGCAGCTCCATCACATCAGCGGTCATGGCGTCCCGGGAGGAGACGGATCGAACGGCCACCACCCAGCCGTAAACCCGGTTGTCGCCCTTAACGCCCGTGGCCTTTCCCAGGATGGCGGCAAAGGCCTGCCAGGGGCAGAACCTCATGACCTCCTCCTCCACGATGGCGTTGGCCTTGCGCACGATCTCCAGCTCCTCGCGGGTGACCTCGCCCACGATCCTGACCGCCAGTCCAGGCCCGGGATAGGGCATCCTCTCGCTGATCTCCTGGGGCAACCCTAAAGCTCTGGCCACTTCGCGCACCTCATCCTTGTAGAGATCGCGCAGAGGCTCCACCAAACATCTGAACTCCATGCTGCTCGGCAGCCCTCCCACGTTGTGATGGGATTTGATGCCTCCCTCGGACTCGATTCTGTCCGGGTAGATGGTGCCCTGAATGAGGCAGTCGCCGCCTATTTTTCGCGCCTCCTCCTCGAAGACCCGGATGAAGGTCTCGCCCACTACCTTCCTCTTCTCCTCCGGGTCGGTGACTCCCTTCAGGGCTTCCAGGAACCTGTCCTGGGCATTGACGCGCACCAGACCGATGTCCTGGAAGAGATGCTCAATCCTGTCCGACTCGAACTGCCTCATGAGCCCCGAGTCCACATAAACCGGAACCAGACGGTCGCCTAAGGCACGGTGGGCCAGCATGGCGCAAACCGAGCTGTCCACGCCACCCGATAAGCCTATGATGGCGCGCCCCGGTACATCGCGCCTGATCTCCGCGATGGCATCTTCGATGAAACGTTCCGCATTCATGGCCATAGAGGATAGCCCGGCTTCCAGGATAATAGGATTGCGGTTATGATAATATGCTCACCATTATGGCAATTAGGCCCGCCGCTATCCTTTCAGATAGGTTTAATATGACATGTACATGAAAAATAAGGATTTAAATTATTATGACCAGAGATATTCTGGCGGGATAGGAGAGTGGGCCTGGCCATTAAGACCTCCTCTGGGGAGGGCTTTCCTCCTGCCCTCCCGAATTCCAAGGGATCTCTAAATCTCTTCCTCATGATCCTGGATCTCGGGGCAGCAATCCAGCCCCTCTTCCTGCTGGCTGATCTGCGTGCTGGACCACTTCCCTGTGTTCTTGCTCTTGATGGTGAAATTTCCTGCCAGCCGCTGGTCTGTGATGACGTCGGTCCATTGAGAGGTGCGATCGACCATGCCTATGAAGCGAGAGGACGTCTCCAGAAGAGATTGGGCCTTGCTGAGCTGAACCCGGTAGCTGAGGTTGAGAAGGCTAGCATGATAGTATTTGTCACTCCAGCGTATATCTCTGATCTTGTTCTCGCCCTGCAAGCCGGCAAACCAGCTTCCTTGGATGGGAATGGAACAGCGCGAGAGGTTGACAGTGGCAAGAGCAGTGCTGCCGTTGATCTGGCGTTTGAGGGAGATGCTGGAGGGAGAGTAGGCCAGCTGCTCCTCGGATTTATAGAATCCCGACCCATGCTCGCCAAAGGCCAGGATAGAACCTTCTATCGGCCTGACGGTGGTGTCGGCGGAGGCAGTGAGATTGAACTCGCTTGAGGAGATGGTAACACTGTTGGTGATTAGATTGCCGTTAAAGTCCGTGGAAAGAAGGCCGTTCACAGAGGTGTAACCCCTGCCCGATACCTCGCTCTCGATTTTTGCCTTGCAGGAGGGCTTGATCGTCGCCACCTTGATCACGATCTGGCCGTGGGCTCCAGGGGGCAGCTGGCGGAAGGTCCAGACGTTCGTCGAGCCCGGATCGGGGCTGGGATTGGCCTCGATGAAGGTAGTGCGCGGATCATATTGCTCCTTGACCACCAGATCTATGGGCGTCAGTTGATTATTTCCGTAGGTTATAGTGTAGGTGATCTGGCCTCCCGGGCTGATAGATTTGGTGGCTTTCTTGATAGCCTCTTGCTCCATAGGCTCAAAGCTGATGATTTGATCTCCTATCTTGATATAATCGATAAAGGCCGTTGTCTTTGGGACCTTTCCATCTTTGTAGAGCGTGATATAAAGCCTGACGAGGCTTTCGCCTTTCAGCTTGCTCTTGCAGTCCGCAAGGCTTCCGGAGCCGAAGGCTTTGTCTTGGTATTTCTCGTAGTTCAGGTCAAATCCATCCAGCTCATTCCACTGGGAAAGAGAGATACCAGCTTCTGACCAGGACTCTTTAAGCGAGCGAACTCTCGCATCCTTAGAGCTGTGGCTATCGTAGCTGTCATCACCGTCTCCATCAAGAAATAGATCAAGCTGTACCACTCCATCGCCATATTGAGGTTTTATCCACATGCTCAAGAGGTCGAGGTCTTCCAGAGGCAGGGGTTCATCCATGTAGACCGAGATCCTGATGTAATCACCCTTGTTCTCCACAGAAAGCTCGGCTGAACTGGAACCATGAAAGCTATCATCTCCTGAGATGGAGGCGTCTCCATATTTTGAATGGCCGAGGTGGTAGTCCAGACTGGTCAAGGCGAGGGCAGTCAAAGAAGACGCGTATATAAAGGAAGTTATCAGCATTACTAGCAAGAGAAACGATAGGTTAGGATGCATTGGCTTCCACATATTCTGGCTTATTTACGTGACTGTAGAAAAACCATTCTATTCTCAAAATTGGTGGGATGAGGCATTATTACCATTCATCTTATTCCCTTAACTCCGATCATGTGGGGAATATATTTAAATTAAGCTTTGCCTCGATATCTCTAATTTTTTTAGGAACTTCCATGACTATCCCATTTTCTCCGAAGTTGATATGATATACTTTGCTGA
>Ga0315280_10008516_pt1 | contig 13401 bp, 10 predicted proteins | sample YL17G06_40_MG_FD_203697 | JGI IMG/M metagenome (GOLD analysis project Ga0315280, IMG submission 203697) | Sediment microbial communities from Yellowstone Lake, YNP, Wyoming, USA - YL17G06_40 | ecosystem: Environmental > Aquatic > Freshwater > Lake > Sediment | place: USA: Wyoming | collected...
TTCTCCTGAGGCAGGCGCCCAATCGTCATCACTGGCAAGCCACACCTTCCAGGGGATGTGGGGAGTCGGACATCGTGTGGGGGTCGGCTACAAGAATATCCTGGGCATAGAGTGGGTCTTACCCAACGGGGAGATCTTGAGAACCGGCTCTCTTTCCTATCCGGGAAGCAACCCGTTTTCCGGTGAGGGACCAGGACCTGATCTGAGAGGATTGCTCAGGGGATACCTGGGGTGCCTCGGAGGAGTAGGGTTTATCACCAGGATGGCGGTAAAACTCCATCCCTATCCCGGCCCGAAAGTATTCCCCTGTGAAGGAATCCTGCCCAACTACCGTTCCGTCATGCCTGAAGACCGCTTCAAATGGTATCTCTTCACTTATCCCACGCTGGAAAAGGCAATTGATGCCATGTACGAGGTGGGCAAGGCTGAGATTGGCGGCATCATGCACAAGTGGCCCACGGTCTATCTCAACTGGTGGTGGGCTAAATCCAATGAGGAATACTGGGAGACCTGGAAGAGCGGTTTGTGGCAGAAGAACTGCAAAAATATGGTGGCAGTCTGCCTCTGGGGATTTACCTCTGAAAAGCAGCTTGCATACGAAGAAAGAGTACTGAAGGATATCATCGAGGAGACCGGCGGGAAGATGGTGTCCCAGGAAGTATACGATAAATTTGTTCCGAGCACTGCCAACAACTGGATCAGGGATACGAGCGGCCCCCGCATGATGAGGCCATCCGGCACGTTCCTTGCGTTGAGGCTGCCCACTGATACCCTGGGGAGTTCCATCTACATGTGCAAGGAAGGGGCACGCTGGGTAGACAAATTTACTCCTCCTATCCTCGACTGTGACCATTCTGACTGGGTTGGATCTTACGACTTTGCTCATTTCGGTTTTGCCGAAACTGACTTCCCGGTTGAGAAAAAGGCAGAAGATCTGGCGAATCTCATGGGCCAGCTCGTGGGGATGATGCAGGAGGATCTGAAGAACAACATCGAGGGTGGAATAGGTCCTGCCCTTGGAGCAGCCTACCATGCCATGGCTGGACCGGTCTTTAAGTATGATAAGTTAATGGCGGGGATCAAAAAGGCAATTGACCCTAACAATGTTGCCAATCCTCCCCAGCCTATACCGGTAGAAGAAAACAAGTAAAACGAAAGACGTAAGACGTGAGGTGGAATAAGTATTCGTCTTTTATTGTGAGGAGAACGTAAATGAGTGTTCAAACAGATCTGGAAAAGATCGTGGGATCAGGAAATGTCCTGACGGATCCGGAAACTCTGTCGGAATATTCTCAGGATCAGAGCTTTGTTCAGGCGAGAAGACCTGACGGTGTCGTTCTGCCTGCAACCGTGGAAGAAGTACAGGAAGTTATCCGGTATGCCAACAAGATGAAGACCCCTGTCATTCCCTATAGCTCAGGGAAAAATCTCCATGGTGCAGCCGTACCTGATCAGGGGGGGATTATTCTCAATCTGAAGAGAATGAACAAGATCCCGCAGGTGGATGAAGTGAACTGGTTTGCCATCATTGAACCGGGAGTTACCTATGCGAAACTCCAGGATAAACTCATGAAGAAGGGATTCAGGATTATGATTCCCTGGGGAGCTCCTCCTGATCGCTCAGTCCTCACCAGTTACCTGGAGAGGGATCCTGTGCTCCAGTCAGCGAACTTCGAACATGCAAACGCACTGATTATGGACATGGAGATGATCCTGCCAGAAGGTGAGATCTTTCGCACCGGTTACTGGGCCACGGGGGGGAAGCCTGGCGGGCCACTTGGTCCGATCCGGAACATCGTCTACCGCTTCTGGACCGGGGCGCAGGGAACACTGGGTGTGATCACCAAGATGGGTGTGGCTATCCATCCTCTCCCTCCCTTGAGAAAGGTCTTTTTCCTGGCCTTCGACAGTCTTGAAGAGATGATTGAGCCTATGAAGAGGATCCAGCGGAAAGAAATCGGGATGGAATGTTTTGCTCTCAATAATTTTAATCTTGCTGCCCTCCTCAATGAAGACTGGACAGTGCCTGCATCATTCCCGTGCGACCCGGTTGCCTCGCCATCCTTTAGAACCTTGCAGGAAAGTCTTCCCCGCTGGACTATGGTCATTTGTCTCCAGGGATTTGCGCGACTCCCGGAAGAGAAGATTGCCTACGAAGAAGAGGCATTGAGAGAAACCTGCGAAGCAGCTGGGGTTGAGCTTCTGACCACCCTTCAATCCTGCACCGCACTGGATAAAGTGTTTCTCGCAGAATTCTATCGTCCATTTAATGCCTTGAAGAAGTTCAGGTTCAAGGGATCGGTCCATGACCTCACCTTCAAGTCGCCCCTCATGAAGATCGGGGAGCTGGAGAATCTTCTTTTAAGCCATTGCTACCAGGAGGGATATTCACCGCAGGAGGTTGGAGGATATTGTCTCCCCCTTGAGAGGGGAAGGGCGATTCATCTTGAATTTGATCTCCACTGCAACCGGAGAGATAGCGAAGAGACGGAAAGGGTAAAACAGATCTGGCATCGGGCAAGCGAGATCCTCATGAACAATGGTGCCTACTTTGATCGTCCCTACGGCCCCTGGGCAGAGATGGTCTATTCCCGGGCAGCCAACTACACTCAAAAGTTACGGGATGTGAAGAGAGAGATTGACCCGAACAATATTTTAAACCCTGGTAAACTCTGCTTTTAGGAGCGAACGATGAAGAAAAAGATTTATGAGAGAACCCTCGAAGATTACCGTGAACAGGCCTGGGGGTGCGCCCGGGATAACTGGTGCATGAACCAGTGGGGCTGGAATGTGAAGAGCTCCCGGTACAATGAGATCTGCCCGGAGTTCAGGATCCACCGCTTTCATGCCTACAGCGGGATGGGCAAGTTTCATATCACCCGGGCGTTGCTTGAAGGAGATTTCGACTATACAGATTCCAGTGAGCTCCTCAACATCCTCTACCACTGCACCTCCTGTGGCGCCTGCGAGATGAACTGTCTGAGGCTTGAGGAGAAGGAACCTCTTAAAACTGCTGAGGCGCTGAAGTACCGGATGATTGAACTCGGCCTTGCACCGCTGCCTGCCCACCGGGAGCTGATCAAGAGCATTAAGAATTATGATAATCCCTGGCTGCAGCCCCGTGCGAAAAAGAAGGACTGGACAAAGGGGCTGAAGGTGAAGGATGTAACTAAGGAAAAGGCTGACGTGCTTTTCTTTGCCGGCTGTACACCTGCCCTGGATCCGGAATTGACCCATGAGGCGGTGAATACGGTCAAGGTGCTGATGAAAGCAGGAGTGGATGTGGGAGTCCTGGGAGAGCAGGAGATCTGCTGCGGTAGCCCTGCCATCCGGCTGGGAGACCGTGAAACCTTCTTCCCTCTGGTCAAGAGAAACATCGAGATGTTCAAGCAGTACGGGATCAAGAAGATTGTGACCTCCTGTGCCGGATGCTACCATGTCATCAAGTACGATTTCCCTGAGGTTCCGAACGTAGCGGAGATGAGAGGAATTGAGGTTTTTCACATTTCTGAATACCTCCATAAACTCCTCGCAGAAGGAAAGCTTTCTTTTAAGAAAAAGATACCCCTCAAGGTTACCTGGCATGACCCCTGTCACATCGGGAGACACTGCGGAATCTACGAAGAACCCCGTGAGATCCTGAAGGCAATCCCCGGCATTGAGCTGGTTGAAATGGAAAGGATTAAAGACCAGGGCTGGTGCTGCGGAGCAGGGGCGGGCGTGCGGACTGCCTTCCCTGATATGGCACTCACCATTGCTACGGAACGAATCGAGGAGGCAAAGGAGACCGGGGCTGAAGCTCTTGTTACCTCCTGCCCGTACTGCGAGCAGAACCTGGTCGATCCAATCCGGAGAAATAAGGAAAAACTCAAGGTGCTGGATTTAACCGATCTGGTGCTTGAGGCACTCAGCTAATTGCGGAATGCGGAGTGCAGATTGCGGAATAAAATCAGTGACAAATAATCAGGGATACAGAATACAGAAGTCAGAATTCAGAAGTGAAAACATTCTGGATTCTGTCTCCTGACTCCTGAATTCACTTCTTCATGGAGTATGATATGGCAGAAAAGAAGAAGGTACTACCAGCAAGAATTCCCGAAGAGGCGTACAAGGCTTTAGAGGATATTGTAGGTCCCCAGTGGATTTCCCAGGACCGGGCTGTAGTTGAGGCCTACAGCAAATTCTGTGTTGATCACGCAGGATTTTTAAGAAAGCATATGAAAGATCCTGCAACACTACCGGCAGCGATCATCTTGCCTGGATCGACAGAAGAAGTGCAGACAATCATCAGAGTATGCAACCGCTATAAAGTCCATTCCATCCCCTTCACCAATGGTCAGTTCAGCATTAATGCACCACCTACCCCCAACCCCACCCTTTGCATTCACGTGAGCAGGATGAACCGGGTTCTGGAGATCAATGAGGACAATATGACTGCAACTCTCGAGGCCTACGCAGATTATGCTCAGCTTCAGGCTGAGGCTATGAAGAGAGGGTTATGGAATGGCGGGACTCCCCTTGCTACCACCCTGTGTAAGCTTTCCTCTCAAATGCAGGCTGTAGGTATCTGGCAGACAGACTTAAAGTATGGGACATTATCCCGGAATATCATCAGTGCAAAAGTAGTATTGCCCAGCGGTGATATTCTGAAACTCGGTGCCGCTGCCCTGGGAGGTGTTGAGGATTTCTGGGAGTACGGGCCAGGTCCTGATTTACTTGGCTTGGTCAGGGGAAGTGTCGGAACCGCGGGAGTTGTAACCGAGATAACCGTGAAACTTCACACCTGGGTGGGTGGCAAGGAAATGCCTGAACCTCCAGCGGGAAGGCCCTCAATCCGGACGTATTATGAGCAGAAGTATGATACTGTCTCAGCTCCGAAGAGACACAAACTCCTCTGGGTAGAATTCCCTGATTATGAGACTGAGATCAAGGCCCTGAGGGCAATTGCCCAGTCCGGCACATGTATCGGGCTGAATGCTACTGGTGTCTATAACTCCTACTACTGTTCTCAAACCCAGGAGATGACCCTGAAAAGGGTTAAGGAGCAGTTTTTCCCTCCTTATAACCTCTATGTAATCATTGCCGGTATCACCTCGGAGAAACAGATTGAGTATGAAGAGAACGTAGTACGGCAAATCATTGCCGAGACTGGTGGAACATTCTTAACTGAGGAGTATAAAGGAGACGTATTAACTGCCCTCGCCCCCTGGAATGTGGACTTTGTTCGTCATGTGACGGGATTCAGGATGAACCGCCACACCTATGCAGGTTCAAATGTCCTGGGAGGGACAGTGGATGACGTAGCACACAAGACCAGAGAAACACTGATCTTCTCCATTAAAATATTTGGTGAATCCTACATTACCGACCGGGGTGGGATTGACGATACCCCCTTCCTTTATGCGGTGAGCCCCTACGGAAGATTCTGGTTGTCTGAGACTGATGTATATCCTGATGCCACAAACCCAGAACTTCTGCAAAGGGCAGGTGCCTTAGTTTTCTGTGGAGTTACCCAGTTATACGCTCAAAAGTTTGGTCCTGGGGCAAACGGTATTGGGGTAAGCCTTGAGCCTCTAACCTCTTTCTTCCCGGAGCATGGTCCCAATGCCCACCTCCTCTTCAGAAAGTTCAGAAAGGCATGGGATCCGTACAACCTCTATGTGGCAGGAAGACAGGTTTTAACCAAAGAGGAGTACGATACCTTTCCTCAGCAGATTATAGATGCCGTCAATCAGATGAGGGGGCTCTGCGGCATGAAGCCCGTTTCAAAGGAATAAAAAGAGCAAAGGGAGGAGAAAAAACTGTCATGTCTGAAGATAAGAGCACGATAGAAAAAACCCTTGCCCCGTCACAATTCTTGGTTTTTGACAGCCATTCCCATCCTGGTCTTGAAAAGAAGGGGATCAAGGACAGACCGGGCTGTCTGGATTTCTGGTGCGGTGACAGCGTGGTTTCACGTTCCATGATGGGCGCCAGGGCTGCCCTTGGTGACCCCAATCCGTTCAAAATTATCCATACGGCTAAGGAGTGTCCGGACTGGAATCCGGAAAAGTGGGTAAAGATCCTCGATGCATCCGGTGTTGAGGCTACCTGTCTCCAGGCCATCAATTCAGTATCTGATCCGTATCCAGGGAATCCGAACGGCTGGAAATGGCATGTCCCCAACGAGTATGTCAAAAAGGAATTTATCGATGCCTTCCCCGGCAGGTTTACCGCTGTGGGAGGGGTACATCCAAAGTATGGCAAACAGGCAGCCGTGGAAATGGTCCTCTCTGCCTATGAATGCGGATTCCCGGGGATCAAGATCCATCCTCCAACCGGTGGCTACCCGAACAATCCTGATCTCTATCCGGCTTACGAGAAGTGCCAGGAACTTGGACTGCACGTCCAGATCCACACCGGGGTGGAAGAGTTGCCAGGGACGCGCGCCAAGTATCAGGACCCCGTATATCTCGATGACGTTGCCATGGACTTCCCCAAGCTGAAGATCCTCCAGCTCCACTGCGGTGTATTTAACAACCCGAGGATTGCCCTGTGGAATGTAATAAAGTTTGAAAATCTCTATACCGATATCACCATCCCGCATCCAACCCTCATGCACATGAAGTACTACTGGGACTTAGAGCACCTCCGCTTTCTGGAAACCCTGATGCCGGATAAGGTCTTTTTCGGCACCGATTTCCCCTTGACTTTGCCCATCTATAAATTTATGATTGACTACATCAACTGCCTCCCGCTGTCTGCTGACTTCAAGCGGAAACTGATGGGCGACAACTTCCGGAAATTCCTCAACTGGAAGGGAGCGAAGGGGCAGGCACAGGTATCTACTGCTGGCTCCATGATTTAAAAACAAAGAGCAAAGAAGTTTTTTATGGAAGCACAAAAGGTTAAGTGGGAGTTTGCGTTACAGACGGATCAGGGCCTCAAAGACAGGCTCAGGCGCCTGGATCCGGCAGGTAAGCCTGCTACCAGAAAAGGTGATCTGCTCTGCCTTTCAGTAGAAGGTGAAATTCCTCTGGTGGTGAACTTTGATGGAGCTACGTTACATGTCGAAAGGAGAGAGGCGAAAAACCCGTTCTGCCTGTGGAGCATGGACAGAAAACAGTTTTCCCGTCTCTTCCTCGAAGAGCGCCCCCCGATTCTCGTTGCGATGAACAACGATCAGTCCAATATCAGGATGGGATCTGACCATCACAACGGTTCATTGGTAGTCAGTTTTTTAGTGATGCTCCAGGAATGCGGTAAATAAAGTGAAAAGTTTCTTTTCTGATTACCAGCCCATAGAGACGTTAAGACCGACCAGTGCTGAGGAAGTACAGGAGATCATCACCAAGGCAAATCGGGATAGAATACCACTCGTTCCTGTAAGTTCAGGTACCAATCTCCAGGATACACACCTACCTTCGGTTAAGGACGCCATCTCCGTTGATCTTTCGCAGTTGAACCGGATTCTCTACTTTGATTCCAAGAATCGAAATGCAGTTATTGAGCCGGGAGTGACGTTCCGTCAACTTGAAGCTGCCTGTATAGCAGAAGGCCTCCGGACACTTTCAGCCATTGATGTACCGGAGAGTGGTTCTGTCTTGGGCACCTACCTCGAGATGATGCCCCTCTTCGGGTGGACAAAGTACCACCCCTGGGAGATGCTCACCATGAAGGGTTTCCGGGGCGACGGCAAATCCTTTGCCACCGGTCAGATGGCGATGTCACAAGATAGACCTGACAAGTATGCGTGGGGACTTTCTTATGCCCAAGTGGCCCGCCTCTTCTGCCAGGCTCAAGGGACCCTGGGAATCATTACCGCTGCAGCAGTTACCTTAAAAACAGCCACGCCTGAAAATGAAGTCCTCTTCTTTTCCTGTAGGAATATAGATCAGGCAATGGGAGCATTGAAGGCCTTTGTTGCCACAGAAGAACCCCATGAAATCTTTGCCGTCAATAATGTATACCTCTCCGATCTTCTTTCAGAAAAATTACCTGCTGATCTTCCTCCCTGGACTGTAATTGTAGTGATCCGTGGTCTCGAGACAGATGAGCTTGCTTACAAGAAAAAGGATCTGGGATCGGTGGCTAAACAATTGAAAGGAGAGTTGAGAATTTATCTTCAAGGATCAAAGAAGGCGGGTGAGAGGATCCTCACTGAAATTAGAACTCCAGGAGGGCCCGCTATTCACAGAAGGGATGGGATGGAATGGGTTCCAGTGGTAACTATCGTTACCGCGAGTCAGGTAAAGAAGTCTGCAGACCTTTTCCCTCGAAATTCTGGTGCCATTTTACTTCCTCTCCAGGCGGGAGGCTGTTTCTACTATCAACCAGACCTGCGCTATACTATCGGCGAGGAAGCCAAGACCATGAGAAAGTACCTTGCGGTATGTGAAAAACTTTTGAAGGCTAGGGTCATGTTCCCGAGACCTTCGGCACTGGTAGCCAGACAAGTGGCGCACCGGTACCCAGATAATTTTGGACTGTTACGCTCTATCAAGAAGGCTGTCGACCCTAATAATATTATGAACCCCGGGAAGCTGGGGATGTAATAAAAGGGTCAAGGGGCAAGGGTAGGGGCGAGCCGCCGGTTCGCCCGTACAAGGGTTCGAGGGGTCAAAAATGTGGAATAAAGTAATGACAAGTGATAAAGGAATACAGAATACAGAAGTCAGAATTCAGAAGGGAAAACATTCTGGATTCTGTCTCCTGACTCCTGAATTCGTCTTATCATTACTATTCACTGATTGGATCATCGAACCCTCATTGATCCTCGTTTGATGGTAAAGTATAGGGGAATAACTTTGACAAGAGATGAGCTCCTTAAACTCGCATTACACTGCAACCGGTGCGGTACCTGCCGGGGGGTAACCCAGGATGCCGTACCTGATCCGGACTTTTCAACGCAGTGTCCGTGCGGAATGACCCTGTTCGGCGCCTACGAGCCTGCCGGGCTCATGTATATTGCCAGGGGTATTGCAACCGGGGCACTACAATGGGATAAGGCAATTGCCAATTGCCTCTTTTCCTGCACCCTCTGTGGGTACTGCGATGATCTGTGCAGCCGGGGGTACCGGCATACGCCTGCTGTCTCTATCTTAGAAGAACTCCGCAGGATTGTTCCTCAGGAACTGAAACCAAAGGGGTTACAGAGACCCCCTCAATCGATCAAGATACCCTCAGTCAACAAGCTCTCTATTCTCAAGGAATACGGCCTCCCTGATCTGATGGATGGAGAGCAAGCAGGGATCATTCTGTTCATTGACCGTTCTCTCCTAACAAACAGGACGAAACTGAGGGAACTCGGTTTCCTCATGCAAAAGAGCGGTAAGCGAGCAGGCTTTTTCGGCAAGAATCCTCTGCCATCGCTTGACACAATCCTGTTAAACGGCGGATACCAGGGTGTCCTGGAGAAGTGCATTGAGGAGATTGATTCCCGGCTCAAAACTCACAAGGTAAAGCAGGTGATCTGCTATAACCCCGAGTCTCTCTCAGTACTCAAGAGGTTCAGCAGGAGTGGAGCTGAATTCATTCCTGTTACCAGATTCTACGCAGAGATACTAAAAAAGAAACCCGTAAGGAAATTGAAGCTGCCTGCTGTAACATACCATGACCCCTGTCATCTCGGTCGCTATGCTCAGGAATATAGAACTCCCCGTGAGGTCATTGGTGGCTTGGGACTTACTCTCAAAGAAATGTGGAGGTCTGGTTACAACTCTCTCTGCTGTGGTGCTGGAGGGAGTATGCTTCTTGCCAATCCAACCCTGGCGAGGAGATATGCAAGGACTCGATTAGAAGAGGCAAAGGCAACTGGTGCAAAGATCGTCCTTACCGCCTGTCCTAACTGTACTGCTAATTTAAAGCTGGTTAAGCCGAATGCAATGAAGATTGTTGATATTACATCCCTCATGGCGCAGGCGTATGGCTATAAGGCGAGGGCTTAGATGAGTACCGGAGTAAACCAACTCAAGAAGATTGTGGGAGGCGAATGGGTGCGTACCGACCCCCTTACCGGCTATTACTACGGGTCTGATGTCATGACCTATTTCGGGCAAGGTGCAATCTATCCTGAAGCCCATCCACTGGCTGTAGTGTACCCCGGTTCAGTCAAAGAGGTACAAGCAATTATCAATGTGGCGAGGAAAAACGATATCCCCGTCTACGCAATTGGTGGCGGTACGGTAATTCTGGTAGGCTCTATACCTGGAAAGCCAGATTGCGCTATAACACTCGATTTCCACCGGATGCAGAGGATTGAGGTGGATCAGTATCGTATGGTTGTCCGTGTACAGCCAGGTGCAACAGGTATTCAGGTAAGCCAGTTCATTCGCCACATGGCAATTGGATACAGGCCCTATTTTGGCGGGAGTCCCGGAGTTTCGCTGTTTGTACCCTACCAGATGTTTACCGGTCAGAACAAGATGGCTGGCTACCAGGATGGGATGGGAATTAACTGTGTTGCTGGAATGGAGATCGTCCTCTCTAATGGTAAGATCTTGAGGACTGGCTCTATGGCTGATCCGAAGAGTCCTGCCTGGCCTCACGGCCCCGGCCCAGCCTTAACCTTCCTCCCCTTCTTTGTCAATGGTGGGTACGGCATTGTTACCGAAATGGAGTTCCGCCTATTTCCAACACCAAAGCAGGTCAAATCCCTCTGGGTAACCTTCCCAACTCTTGATGCTGCAATCAATGCCATGTACGAGGTGATGAAGAAAGAGTATGCCTGCGGTGCCACAGTGATGGGGGGCGGGTGCTGGACTCACGCCCTCTACTCAAGCCAGCACTGGCAAGAGGGGGCGCACTTCATTATGGCAACTCAGGATGTTAACTTGATTGGCATGGCATTTCGCGGATCGGATGCCAAGGTTGCCTTTGAACGCTGTGCCTGTGTCCGTATCCTCGAAAAATACGGTGGTACCGTAATGCCTGAGTGGATGGTCGCCATCCTTGATGGCCATGAGGCAAATGCTGCTGGCTGGCAGCAGTGCAACAGCCCAAAGATCGCCGGCACATTGAATGGAAAATCTGATTCAGGTGGTATCTTTATCTCAGGTGGTGTCTTTGACTCGCTTGAAAAATTGGCTGAGTTCATGGATCAAGGAATGAAGATCTACCAGAATGCCTGTAAAGAAAATCCAGAAGTCCTCAATCACCCCCATCCTAAAGTCAGGCTCTATGCGAGCTGCGGACAGACCTACCTTGCCATGGGAGGTCATTCCAACGATGCAGGAGAGGTTATCAACGTGGTCGATTTTACCAGGAGAGAGTTTCTCCCTGTAGTCGGAGCCATCAATGCACAGTTTGTCAACCTGGCCAATAAAATTGGAATGGCTCCACTCGGTGCTGGTCGTGATCAAAGGATGTGGACCGAGTGTCCTGATCACTTCTCCATGGCAAAGCTCATCAAGAGTATCGTTGACCCCCAGGGCTTCCTCTCTCCTGGAGTGTCGTTTCCGCTGGAAGAATAAAGAATATAGGTGAGACGTGAGAAGTGAGCTAAGTCATCTAACGTCTCATATCTTTCGATAATGGGGACACAAAGGCTGTCCCTTTTTTCGTCCAAAACTAAAGTTTTGTTGAATTTCATAAAAAACATAGTTCAGGTATGTTTGGTGTCCACCCACTAACTAATAAAAACAAAAACTTGTAAAAGTGCATTAAACATGACTTCAGTTTCCTGTTGACTGAAGCCGGGTGATGGAGGGGATATCAATGGCTAAAAAGTATGATTTAATCGTTGTAGGAGCTGGCCCTGCTGGGCTGATGGCTGCCAAGACTGCTGGGGAGAATGGTCTGAATGTAGCCTTGCTTGAGAGAAAGAGGAACATCCCAGAGATCAAGAGAACCTGTGCCATGCTGTGGCTGGCGTTTAAAGAGCGCTACTTTGGAGAGTGGATGCGATTCAACCCGAAAGATAGTCGGCTCTGTTTTCCCAAGAATGGATTTTCGATAAAGTACGATGGGCCAGTTAAGAATATTTACGCTATCCATGGCCATTCCTCTGAAGGCCATCGAATAAGGATCGGTGATTGTGATAAAGGGAGAGAGGTTGGTGATCCTGCCAAGATCGCAATGGTCCATGACAAGTCTGCTCTCTTAGCAGGGCTTCTTAAGGAGGTAGAACGTTTAGGGGTGGAGGTGTTTTCAAACACTAATGTAACCGGAGTTGAAAAGAGAAAGACTGGAGTTACCGTTCTGGCTGGAGAACAGGAGTTTAGCGGTACCTTTGTGATAGCTGCAGATGGGGTAAACTCCCTGATTGCTCAAAAGCTCGGTTTCAACAAGAATCGAAAATACTATGGAATGCTTTTAAGCAGGACCTATACCATGGTGGATGTGGAGGGGGCTGATCCCAATGCTGTTAGCTTTTCATATCATGGACAACCCTTACCGTTCATCGTTGCCCTCTGTCCGCTGGCAGGAAGAGAGGGATATCAGGTGATCAGTCTAACCCTGAATCCCAGGATTGAGCCGGATTTGATCTTTAACCGTCTTATGGGTGAGGGTTTTTTTCAATCATGGTTTAAGAAGGCTAAGAAGATCAAGGAACTTGCGGCAGTGGAGAATCTGTGGGAACCCATTCTTGAGCCCTACAGAGATAATGTGCTTCTCATCGGTGACACTGCCTGGTGTCAGGAAGCGGAAAATACTGGCTCACTGATGTGCGGATGGAAAGCTGGAAACGTAGTGACAGTGGCACTAAGTGAGGGAAAGATTGGAAAGGAGGGCGTAGAGGATTATGTAAAGTGGTGGAAAGATTCCTTCTGTAATCAATATGACTACCGGGATTATATTAAGACCTATGAGTTCCCCCTTTTGTTTAAAGATGAGGAGATAAACTATATCTTTAGTCAGATCAAGGAAACCATGCCTGCAAGTTTAAATGCCTACGCCATTTTTGGAATTATAGGTGTAGAGTTAAACAAGGTCATGGGAAAGATTGCACAGGAAAGACCAGACTTAATCAACAAGATCCAGACCTTTGCTACTGCATCCGCAGAGGATCTCATGAGTGAAGCAATTAAAGAAGGATTCCCTAATAGGTGATAAACAAGGAATGTTTTAAAAACTTAATCAAGTGACGTCGGGAAATGTGATAACCATGTGGAAAAAGCTTCTCTGGGTGACGCTTCAGGGGAGAAAACTCAGTGTCTAATAGTGCAAATAGAAATGAGTTATTTAGAGATCTCTTATGCAGCGATTTACCAACCAGGCCACAGCCACAGGAAATTGGGGTCAATTCTTTATTATTGACAGATTACCTTATAACATTATAGCACCTAATTGATAGCAATATACAAACTATTAATGTCAAGATGAAAGATTTGACCCCCTTCTTCCCGTAGTGTGACCAGGAAAGAGAGAATTTCCAAAATAGTGTCTCGGAAATCTCAGGCAACATGTGAGATTTTCCTGTTA
>Ga0315280_10008517_pt1 | contig 13401 bp, 11 predicted proteins | sample YL17G06_40_MG_FD_203697 | JGI IMG/M metagenome (GOLD analysis project Ga0315280, IMG submission 203697) | Sediment microbial communities from Yellowstone Lake, YNP, Wyoming, USA - YL17G06_40 | ecosystem: Environmental > Aquatic > Freshwater > Lake > Sediment | place: USA: Wyoming | collected...
CGCCGCGCCCAAGGGCGTGGCCATGGCATCAATGGAACCGGGGAGCGCCCCAACGCGTCTTTCCGTCTAGGATTGTCCCCTGCCGAGGAGCCGCGACGGGAACCTTGCTTCAGGATCTCCGGTTCAGCCTCCGGATGCTCGCCAAGAGCCCCGGGTTCACCGCCGTGGCCGTCGTCGTGCTCGCGCTCGGCATCGGCGCGAACACGGCCATCTTCAGCCTGGTCAACGCGATGCTCCTCAAGCCGCTGGCCGGCGAGGATCGGCCGGGGCAGCTCGTCGGCGTCTACAGCCGCGATCGGACACGGCCCGACGCCTACCGCGCCTTCTCTTATCCCAACTACGAGGACATCCGGACACGGACCGACCTGTTCAGCGAGGTCGCCGCCTTCAACCTCGCCCTGGTGGGCATTACCGAGGCGGACGTGACCCATCGGGTGTTCGCCGCCGTCGTTTCGTCCAACTACTTCGCGGTCTTCGGCGTGACGCCCCTGGCCGGCCGGGCCTTCAACGAGGCCGAGGAGCGGCCGGGCAGCCGGGTGCCGGTCGTCATCGCCAGCTACGACTACTGGAAGAAGACCGGATCGGACCCTGCAGTGGTGGGGAAAACCCTCCGCATCAACGCGCGGCCCTTCACGGTCGTCGCCGTCGCACCGCGCGGCTTCACGGGCACCTCCGCGCTCATCTCGCCGGACGTCTACCTGCCGCTGGGCATGTACGAGGTCGTGGTGAACGACGTGTTCCGCGAAGGCCCGCACACCGAGCTGAGCGACCGGGCGAACGACGCGCTGCTACTTCTCGGGCGGCTCAGGCCGGGCCTGACCCTCGAGACGGCCGACCGCAGGCTGCTTGCGCTCTCCGCGCAGCTCGAGCAGGCCTATCCTGCCGAGAACCGCAACCAGACGCTCGTCGTGCATCGCTTGGCGCGCCTCTCGATCAGCACGAACCCGCGGGACGACCGAGAGATCCTGCCGGTGTCGGCGATCATGATGGCGATGGCGGCGATCGTGCTGCTCATCGCGTGCCTGAACCTGGCGAACATGCAGCTCGCGCGCGGGACCGCGCGCCGGAAGGAGATCGCCATCCGCCTGGCGATCGGCAGCGGCCGCGCGCCCATCGTCCGCCAACTGCTGACCGAAGGATTGGTGCTCTCGCTCCTTGGCGCCGCCGCCGGCCTGCTGCTCGCCTTCTGGGCGACGCGCCTGCTGGTGGCGTCGTTCGGGCCCGCCATTCCGATCGCGATTGCCTTCGATGCGCGCCCGGACGTGCGCGTGCTCGCCGCGACGCTCGGCTTCGCCGCGTTCAGCACGCTCGTCTTCGGCCTCGGGCCCGCCTGGAAGCTGGCCCGGACCAACGTGGTGTCCGAGCTGAAGGAACAGGTGGGCGAGCAGCCCGCCGGGACGGTCGGCAGGCGCTTCGGCCTTCGCAACCTGCTCGTCGTCGCGCAGATCGCGCTCTCCCTGGGACTGCTGACGGCGGCCGGCCTGTTCATCCGGGCGGGTCTCAAGGCCGCCGACGCCGACCCCGGCTTCAGCCTGGATCGCGAGGCGCTCGTCACGGTCGATCCCAGCCTGGCCGGGTACGACGACGTGCGCGGGCGCGCGGTGTACCGGCGCCTGCTGGAGCGACTGCGGTCGGTGCCGGGCGTCGAAGCCGCGAGCGCGGCGTCGGTCGTGCCATTCGGCGATTTCAGCGAAGGCAAGACCGTGAAGCGCGGCGGCGAATCCTCCGGGCCGGCATCGAAAGAGTCCGACCGCGGCGTGCGCGTGAACTACTACATCGTGGGCGCCGACTACTTCCGGTCGCTCGGCCTGCGCATGCTGCGGGGCCGCGAGTTCGCTGCAGCCGAAGAGGACTCGGCATCCGGCTCCCGCGTGGCCATCATCGACGAGCCGCTCGCAACGCGCCTGTTCCCCAACACCGATCCGCTCGGCCAATACGTCGTTCTCGTCAGCGAGCAGGCACCCAGCGGGCCTCAGGCCGGCGTCAGCGTGAGGTCCGACGACACGGCCGGGAACCAGCCGATGCTCATCGTCGGCGTCGCGCCGGGCGTGCGCCACAGCTTGTTCGACCAGGTCCCGCAGCCCCACCTCTACGTGCCGGCCGGGCAGCAGTACCGCGCGGCGATGAACATCCACCTGCGCCTCGCCTCGTCTTCGCGCGCGGTCGAGTCGGCCGTGCTGCAGGCCGTGCGGGGCGAGATCCGCGCCCTGGACGAGCATCTGCCGGTGCTCGGCTTGAAGACGATGCGGGAGCATCGCGCAAAGAGCGCCGCGGTGTGGATCGTGCAGACGGGCGCGAACCTGTTCAGCGTGTTCGGCGGCGTCGCGGTGCTGCTGGCCGTCTTCGGCATCTACGCCGTCAAGGCGTACGTCGTTGCCCGGCGGACACGCGAGATCGGAATCCGGATGGCGCTCGGCGCCACGCCACACGACGTCCGGTGGATGGTGCTGCGTGAAGGCATGGTGCTGACCGTGGGGGGCGTCGCGGTCGGGCTCGCGCTCGCAGCCATTCTCGCCAAGGCCGTCAGCAGCATGCTCTACCAGGTGAGCACGTTCGATCCGCTGATCTTCACGGCCGCCCCGCTCGTGCTGGCCGCCGTCGCCATGCTGGCGTGCTACGTGCCGGCCTACCGCGCGACGAAGGTCGTGCCGCTCAGCGCGCTGCGGTTCGAGTAGGGCGTTCAGCGCTCGTTCGTCGTAGCGGCGGGGCTTTAACCCCGCCGATCGGGGCGGTCGGGCCGGGCTGAAGCCCGGCCCCTACGACGAGGAGAGCCGATCGGGCCGGGCTGAAGCCCGGCCCCTACGACAAGAGAGCCGATCGGGCCGGGCTAAAGCCCGGCCCCTACGACAAGAGAGCCGATCGGGCCGGGCTAAAGCCGGCCCCTACGACGAGGAGAGCCGATCGGGCCGAGCTGAGGCCCGGCCCCTACGACGGGTGCCGTCTCCGCGATCTCTGCGCTTGAGCTCAGGGCCGCACCCGGTAGCCAATCTCCCAGCGCCCGGCCAGCTCCCGGATGTTGAGCAGCGAGAGCACCGGCACGCCGCGCTCCGCCATGCGCGCGACGACGGCGCGCTCGCGAGAGAAATCGAAGGGCACGGCCGGCAGAAAGCCGCTCCGGAAGCGCAGGATCACCGCCGAGCGGCCGAGGCTCGCCTCGTTCCCGCCCACGTTCACGTAGAGCGCGATCCGCCTCCCGGCCCGCGCGCGGTCGTACAGGGCCAGCCGGGTCTCGACGGCGTCGTAGAAGCTTCGCGGCCTGATGGCGGGCACGCCGAGGGCCGTGGCTGCGGCGTCGAGGATTCGCTCCGCCTCCGCGCGGCCCTCCGGCTCGAGATCCTCGCCGCGGTCGCCCGCGCCGCCCAGGGCGACCGCGATCGTCGCCCGGCGAACCGCTCCCGCGCGGACGAGACGCGCCTCGATCTCCGGCCACGTGAACCCCGGCTGGTTGGCGCCCCAGGTCGAGGCGGTCACCGAGGAGACGGCCGCCAGCTCGGCCCCGATCGCCTGCGCGGTGGCAATCACGGCGAGATTGAGCCCCGGGAACGAGCCGGAGAACCCGGCGGCGATCACGTCACCGCGCCGGATGCCGGCCTGATGGAGCCTGACCGTCAGGACCCGCGCCCAGGCCGGATCGGTGGCGATCCGTTTCGCCTCGGCGCTCCCCAGGGTCGTCACGAGCGGCGTCCACTCGGCGCCCACCAGGCCCGATGGATCCCGAGGCGCACCAGGATCATCCTCGACCCCGGCCGCCGTCTTCGCCTCCCTCACGATCCGTTCCGCCGCGCCCATCGTCTGCTCTGCGGCGTCAGCCGCCTCGGCCACCTCTTGCGGCACAGAAGCGGCGCGAGGGGCGAGGGACGAAGCCGCCAGGGCAAGGCCGCAGACGAGCAGCGCCAGCAGCGCAATCCACCACGTGCCGGGACGCCAGACGCCGTAGCGGGGGACGAAGGGACGGCCGATCACATCGCGCTCCCGGCGAGCACCAGAAGCAGGCGCACGAGGCCGGCGACCAGCGCGGTCATCGCAAGCGTCGGCCAGATCCCCTGCACGAGCGCCTGGTTCGCGATCAGGCCCGGGACGATGAAGCCAATCGCGCGCAGGTCGAGCGGCTCCGGCGGCAGCAGCCGGAGCACGCGAGCCAGGAGGAGGTTCAGGAGGAAGCCGGCCAGCACCGTCACCGCGAACCGCCGGCGGCCATAGAGGACGACGAGCCGCTCGAGGCCGTAGCGGACCAGCGCCCACGTGATGAGGGCCAGCGCCGCGGTGGCGAGCAGGCGCCCGGGTTGATTGAGGTACAGCGCGACGTACCCGGGAACGACGAGCCCTCCGGCGGCCAAGCCGAAGACCTCCGTCAGGATCAGGTTGATCGTGAGACCCACGCCGATTGCCATCTCGAGCACGGTGCCCTCTTCAGATCTGTTGATCTGATCATCCGTCGATTTGCCGCCCGTTCTTCTGTCAAGTGTCAACTGTCAACTGTCAACTCCTGCCCACTATCATGCCGATGTGGTGATGCCGTGGTTTGCATCGCCTTCTGGATTCTGGATTCTGAATTCTGGATTCTTGCCTGCGCCGGCCTCCCCGATCACGGCCGCGAGGTCGAACCCGCGCGTGTTGCCGCAGAAGATGACCAACGGCGTCCGCCCCCCGAGCGGGCGCTGAGGAAGCTCCTCCGCGGCCTCGGCTCCCTCTGCGCTGATGGTCCCGAGCGCGTCGCGCAGCCTGCGGCGCGGCACAAACGACAGCGGACGGCCGGCGCGGACCTTCCGCAGAAGCCACCACGTCTGAAGCGGGGGCCGGTCGCCGGTGATGATCAGGCGGCCGGCATCCCGGAAGAGACGACTGCCGAGCGCGAAGCGCGTCAGCCGATCGGGACGATCCGCACGATGGTTGTAGACGGCCGCCAGGTTCCCGCCGCCTGGTCCCGCCGGTCCGTACTCCTCCACCAGGAGCTGCAGCGACTCGGGATCGTTGGCCGCCGTCGCGTCCAGGCAGACGACTGGTCTACCCGCGATGGTGACGCCCGCCTGCTTCACCGCGCCGGGATCCGGCAACGCGCGCGCCATGCCCGCGAGCGCCACCGGATCGGGGATTCCCAGCTCGCGCGTCACGGCAAGCGCGATCGCCCGGTCCTCGGCGAGCCATCCGCCCCCTGCGTCGCCCTCGCGCGCCTCCGCGAGCACGACGCGGGTGCCGAGCGGCCGTGCGCGTCGCTCGAAGAGATCGAGGAACCGGCGATCGCCGGTCACCAGGACGGCGCGCCGCGGGATCGTATTGGCCAGCGAGGCGGCAAGCTCCTCGACCGTCCGCCCCATCACCTCGGTGTGGTCGGGCCGGACGTTGGTGATCACGCCGATGGTGGCCGCGATCATGTCGCGCTCGCTCGTCCACTGCAGTTCGGGGCCGACCGCCATGCACTCGGCGACCAAGGCGCAAGCACCGTGTCGTCTCGCCACCCGGAGCGCCCAGAGCTGTTCCCGGATGTTTGCCGGGGCCCGTCGCGGGACGGCGCCCTCGGAGCCGTCGGGCCGCAGCAGACGCGGCGTCGTGCCGGTCACCTTGGCGACGGCCGGAATGCCAGCTTCGCGCAGGGCGGCAAACACGAGGCGTGTCACTGTGGATTTGCCGCGCGTGCCGTTCACATGGATGCGGAGTGGCACCGCGAGCCGCGCCCGGTCGCGGAGCAGGCGCTCGATGAGCCCGAGCGCGACGAGCAGCGCGAGGCATCCACAAAGGACGGACAGCGAGCTCTCCACAGGTTTCGCCGATGAGGGCGACCCACAGCTTACACGGACTTCAGCGATCTGCCGAACCCTGTCGGTCCTTGGTCCCTGGTCCCTTGTCCTTGGTGCGGCGCTTGGTTCCTGGCGCCGGCACCGTCACCAGGAACCGGGAACCAGGAACCGCACGAAGAACCAAGAACGAAGGACCAAGAACGGCTGTCCACCGCCCACTGATCAGTGGTATCCTGCGCCCGCCCCGGACCAGCCCCCTTCCCCGCCCGAGACGCCGTGATTCGCGAAACCCTGGTTGAACTCCCGCGAACCGACCGCAGAGGCGCCGACGGCCGGTTCGCGCCGCATCAGAGGGAAAGCGTCATGAAGAGGCACTCGAGACTGGTGGTCGCAGGCCTCTGCGCCTGCCTGCTGTTGGTCCTGTCGCCCGTCATCGCCCAGGCGCCCAAGGCGTCGGCTCCGGTGCTGGTGACCTCGTGCGGCCAGAGTCCCGGCCCCGTGCGGTTCACGGTGTTCCTCAAGAAGCTCCAGATCGACCACGAGTTCAAGGACATGGCCACGGCGCAGGATCTGGCAGGCGGCACATACAAGAGCCTGATCGTGGTGACCGGGGCGAGCCTGAAGGGCATGGGCGCGGCGGGCGTCTCCATCCAGCAGGAACTGACCCGGACCGCCGCGCTCATTGCCGAAGCGCGCAAGCGGGGCGTGCTCGTCATTGGCGCGCACGTCGAAGGGATGGCGCGCCGGGCGCAGGGCGCCGCGCCGGGCGACAACTCGGACGAGCTGTCGATCGACGCTGTCTGCCCCAAGTCGCAGCTCCTCATCGTGCGCAAGGACGGTGACGAGGACGGCCGGTTCACCAAGATCGCGAAGGCCGGCAACATCCCGATGCTGGCGTTCGAGAAGAACCTCGAGCTCGGGGACGTGCTGAAGAATCTCTACGGCAAATAGAAGTAGCGAGTCACGAGCGACGAGTCACGGGTCGGGTGCTAGGTGCCAGGTGCTACGTGCTAGGTGCCGTGCTAGGTGCTACGTGCTAGGTGCGGTGCTCAGTGCCAGGTGCTGGATGAGCTGAGGACCAGGAACCAGGAACCGCACCAAGGACGAAGGACCAAGGACCAAGGACTGGCATGTGCAGCGCCGGCTCGGCGGGGCTGAAGCCCCGCCGCTACGGCGAGGGGAGTCGCGCGATTGTGAGCATGTTCACCCAGGCGGGGATCGTGCTGGCCGTGATGGTGGCGGGGTACGGCCTCGCGCGTGCCTTCCGGCTGTCGGCCGAGCTGTCGATCTTCGCCGCCGCCGTGGCCGGCGGTGTCGCCGGCGGCTACGCGTTCCCGGCCCGCCACGTGGCCGAAGGCGCCGCCACCTACCTCGACATCAACCTGATCTTCGTCACCGCCACGCTGTTCATGAACCTGCTGAAAGAGTCGGGCGGCGTGGCGTTCGTCATCCGGGGCATCCTCCGCCGGTTCCACAGGAGCCGGGCGCTGCTGCTCGTCCTGCTGGCAATCCTGCTGCTCATCCCGGGCGCCCTGACCGGCGCCGGCAGCGTCACGGTGCTCATCGTCGGCGGCATGGCCGCCGTCGTCCTCCACTACATGGGCGTGTCGAGCGTGCGCACGACCGCGATCGTGTTCATCATCGCCGGCCTGAGCGCCGCGGCGCCGCCAGTGAGCCTCTGGGCAATGATGACGGCGGCCGGCGTCAACATGCCGTACGTCGGCTTTTTCTGGCCGCTGCTGGCTCCCTGCGCCGTCGGGGCGCTGCTGACGATCTTCATCCTCGGCTGGAAAGGCGGCCAGACCGATCTCGACCGCGCCCTCGAGGAACTGCCCGGGGCGCCGGGCATGTCGTGGTGGCGCGTGGCCGCGCCCTTCGTCGTCTTCCTCGCGCTCGTCTTCGCCGGCCGGGAGTGGCCGTACTCGACGCCAGTTCTCGGCCTGCCGCTCATGTTCGCCGCCGCCGCGGCGACCTCGTACGCGCTGTCACCGGTGCGCCTGGACTTCTGGCGGATCTCGCGCGAGACCGTCGCGCAGTTGCTGCCGCTCATCGGGACGCTCACCTGCGCCGGAATCCTGGTGCAGATCATGACGCTGACCGGCGTCCGCGGGCTCCTGGCCGTCACGGCGGTCACGCTGCCCGTCGCCGTGGTGTTCGCGACGCTGTTCGTCGTGCTGCCGTTCTCCGAAGCCGTGCTGATGTGGGGCGCGGCGCCGGTCATCGGCGTGCCGCTGGTCCTGCTGTTCAACACGATCGGCCTCAACCCGATCGTGGCGCTGGCGGGCATGAGCGCCATCTGGCCGCTGGGCGACGCGCTGCCGCCGACCGCGATCATCGGCCGGCTGACAGTGGATGTCGTCGGCTACAAGGGGTCGTACCCCGAGTTCCTGAGGGCGTGTCTCGTGCCGGCCGTGATCATCATCGTCATCGGGACGGCGATGGTCGTCTACAGCACGCGGCTCGGGTTCCTGACGGGATTATGAGCAATCACGCGCCGGGAACGCACCGTTCGCGTAAGGTTCTGGGTTATCGTCGACCAGGCACCAAGAACCCGTGAACCGCACCAAGAACGAAGGACCAAGAACCAGGGACGGCAAGTGTCATACGTCATGAACACGTTCGTGACCCTGCTCTACTACGTGATGGCCGCCTACGTCGCGGCCATGCTCCTGTGGAACTTCGCGCGGACCCGGCGATGGGAGCAGGAAGTGCTCTACCTGCTGGTGGCCATCCCGTTTCTGCTGCGGCTGCTGCATCTGAAGTGAGGCAGACGTGCCCGGTCGCCTGTTGATGGTGCGCAAGCTCGTCATCGCCGCTCTCGGCCTGCTGCTCCTCTCTTCGTCCGGGTGGAGCTTCTACGGGAGCCGTCACCTCGCCGAACCGGTCGTGCTCGGTCCCGGCGTCACCGGCGTGAAACGGCTGGGCGACTACTTCGACGGGGTCCGCGGCACCGCCAATGACCTGAATCTCTACGTTCTCGAAGGGAAGCAGCCCGGCGCGACCGTGCTGGTACTCGGAGGCTCGCACCCCGAGGAACCCGGCGGGCGCGTTGCCGCGTGGCTTCTCGTCGAGAACGCCGTGATGCAGCAGGGCCGGCTCATCGTGACGCCGAGCGCCAGCCGGAGCGCGACGACCGTGACCCGCCTCGGTGGCGCGTACCCGCCCGACTTCACCATCAAGACCGACTGGGGCGCCCAGACCTTCCGCATGGGCGACCGGTGGACGAACCCGCTCGACCAGTGGCCCGATCCGGAAGTGTTCATCCACTACCCGAGCGGCCAGTACCTCGCCTACGTGGACATCCGGAACCTGAACCGCGCGTGGCCGGGCCGGAGGGACGGCACCCTGACCGAGCGGACCTGCTATGCGTTCATGCAGCTCATCAAGCGTGAGAAGGTCGACATCGTGATCGATCTGCACGAGGCGGAGCTGCAATACCCGGTGATCAGCACGATCGTCACCCATCAGAAGGGCAAGGAGCTGGCGACGATGGTGTCGATGACGCTCACCGACACCGAGGGCTTCAACATCGGGACCGAGTTCTCGCCGCTCGCGCTGCACGGGCTGTCACACCGGGAGATCGGCGACTTCTCGGACGCGATTTCGCTGCTCTTCGAGGCGCCGGAGCCCTTCCTCGACGCGACGCGGGGCAGGACGACCCGGGAACAGCTGCTGACCGGCAAGGACGAGTTCGTCGTCAAGGCCGGCCAGCACGGGCTGCTGTTCGAGAAGATCGACGAGCGGGGCTGGCCGATCGACGTGCGCGTCGGCCGCCACACCTCCTCGGTCCTCCAGGTGCTGGAGACCTGGACCGAGGACCGCCCGGATCGGCCGCTGGCCGCGATCGGCGTGCCGCGATACCGGGACGTGGTCGCGCACGGCATCGGGCACTACCTGCGCGACCCGGCGAGCGCACCGGCTGGGCGGGTCAGGTACGAGTAACGAGTAACGAGTAACGAGTAACGAGACACGAGTGACGAGTCGTGCTTGGTTCTTCGTTCGTGGTTCACAGAGCACCTCGCACCGAGCACGGCACGTAGCACCCAGCACCTGGCACGTAGCACCTAGCATGGAGCAGGAATCATGAAGGGTAAACCGCGCTTCGTCCTCCTTCTTGTGCTCTTCCTGGTCGGGTTCACGTACGCGGCCGGCCCGCCTGCGGCGCAGGCACCGATGGGAAGCTCCATCGGCAAGATCTGCCTGCGTCCGGAGCTGCTGCCGCCGGACGTCGACATCGCGGACCTCTGCGAGCACTGCACATCGATCCCCGTCAGCAAGACCGCCTCGGCCGACGGCTCGACGCTGACGAGCCACTCGTGCGACGGGCACTTCGAGATCCAGATCCGCATCGTGCCCGGCAAGAACAGCCCGGCCGGCGCCGTGCGGCCCGTGATGAAGGGCGGCGGCAACGGCCAGGATCGGCCGCAGCCGGTGAAGGTCGGCGAGATCCCCGAGGTGCCGCAGACCTTCACGCGCTACGACGCCGCCTACCCGTTCATGAACGAGAAGCAGGTGGGGATGGGCGAAACGACGATCGGCGGCCGCCGGGAGCTGTTCAACGACGAGGGCTGGTTCGACATCATGGAGCTCCAGCGCGTGGCGCTCGAGCGGGCCTCGACCGCGCGCGAGGCTATCCGGATCATGGGCGAGCTGGCGACGAAGTACGGCTACGGCGACAGCGGCGAGTGCCTGACCGTGATCGATCCCAACGAGGCCTGGATGTTCGAGATCTTCGGCGCCGGGCCGAGCGAGAAGGGCGCCGTCTGGGCCGCGCGCCGCATTCCGGAAGGCGAGGTCGGCGTGAGCGCGAACCACTCGCGCATCGGTACCCTCGACCTGAAGGACAAGGACACCTACCTCGCCTCGGACAGCGTTTTCAAGGTCGCCCAGGACATGGGCTGGTGGAAGCCGGGCGAGCCGTTCGCGTTCAGGAAGGCCTACGGCGGCCAGAACTCGCTGGGCACCACGCGCCGCGAGTGGCGCGTCCTCAGCACGCTCGCCCCCTCGCTCAACATCGACCCGTGGGACATGGACCTGCCGTTCTCGGTGAAGCCGGACAAGAAGGTGACGCCGCAGGACCTGATGCGGCTGCATCGTGACTCGTACGAGGGCACCGAGTTCGACCTGACCAGGGGCCTGGGCGCGGGGCCGTTCGGTAACCCCAACCGGTGGGCCACTCCCGTCCGGCCGCCCGAGGGAACGATCGGGTGGGAGCGCGCCATCTCCGTCTTCCGCTGCTCGTACGCGACCGTCCTGCAGGCGCGCGGCTGGATGCCGGCGTGGATTGGCGGCCTGGTCTGGTTCGCGGAGGACGATCCGAAGACGTCGGTCTACGTGCCGCTCTACGCCGGGCTGACGCGGCTGCCCAAGGCCTACGAGATCGGCTCGCGCGACAGGTTCGACCGCAATTCGGCCTGGTGGGCGTTCGACTTCCTCGGCAACTGGGCGAACCTGCGCTACGACGCGATGATCAAGGACATCCGCGAGGCGTACACCCGGATCGAGAAGGGGTTCTTCGACCAGCAGGCGGACGTCGAGAAGAAGGCGCTCGACCTCTACAAGCAGGACCCGGCCGACGCGCGCGAGTTCCTGACCGACTACTCCAACACGATGGCGCAGAAGACCGTCGAGGAGTGGTGGAAGCTGGCCGACTCCATGATCGTGCGGTACAACGACGGCTACATCAACGAGCGCGGCCAGGAGAAATCCGTCGGCTACCCGAAGGACTGGCTCGACGCGGTGGGGTACGGCAAGACGAAGATCCAGGAACCGAAGAAGAAACCCACGACCACGCCGTAGCGACGGGGCTTTAGCCCCGCCGGACCAGCAGCGGACGCGCGTTCTTAGTTCTTCGTCCTGAGTTCTTGGTGCGGTTCCGAGTTCCCGGTCCTTGGTCACGCGTGCAGCAGGCCAGGAACCAGGTACCGCACCAAGGACGAAGGACCGGGAGCCAAGGACCTGACGGCCGGGATGGCGCATCCGCTGGTCGACGGTTCCGGCGCTGCCTTAGCCGAAGATCACCGCGCGCATCCACAGGGAGCCGGCATCGACGCCGGTGATGGGAAACTGGACCGCGTCGTGCTCGTCGGTCGCGGCCGCGGCGTACAGCAGCGGCAGGTAGTGGTCGAGCGTGGGGTGTGACAGGCGGCCCGCGTCCGTCTCGACCGCACGCGCGAGGAAGCTCGTGTCGTTCTGCTCGATGGCGTGCGCCACGTCCGCGTCGAAGGCGCTCACCCACGCAGGCGTCGACTGGTCACCGCTCAGGTAGCTCATCATCGCGTAATGCAGGTTGTGGGTGATGTTCCCGCTGCCCATCACCACCACTCCCTCGTTCCTGAGCGGCGCCAGCGCGCGGCCGATGGCGAGGTGACCCGCAGGCGGCATCCGCTCGTCGAGGCTGAGCTGGACGACCGGGCAGTCGGCGGCAGGCCGCAGGTGGTGCAGCACGCTTCACGTCCCGTGGTCGAGCCCCCAGTCGGTGCAAAGCGACGCGCGGTCCTCGCCAAGTGTAGCAGAGCCGGGCCGAACACCACCGTGGCCGCGCCGTTCTCAGCCGTTCGAGCAAGTGCAGCGTCAGCCGGTTCTCCGTGCGCCGCAGCACCGCCGGTCCGACCAGCCGCTCCAGCGCCCGGTAGTGTTCCGGCGCACCCTCGGCGCACGCCGTCGGCTCGATCTCGTCGCGGAGCGCGGCGAGCTTGGCGTTCCGGCCGCTGAAGACGACGTCCGGTTCGTCGACACGCCGGCACGGCCGGTTGGGCGGGAAGACCACCGTCGACAGGCCGTAGAATGCCTTGAACTCCTCGGCCGCCGGCTGAATGCCGTGCGGCCACCGCCGGTTGTCGGCGACGCGCCCCGTGAATTCGTCGACGAGCTCCACCCGCCCGTCACGCACGATGTAGTCGCGGTCGCGCTGGAGCAGCGTCTCGGCGTGAAGCGCGACGTGGACGGCCGCGAGCAGCAGGCGGTTCCCGGGTTCGTGGAGCGCGCCGAGGCCGAGGAGCGTTTCCACACGGTTCACGCCGGTGTCGGTGAGGGCCACGTTGCGGGCGTATTCGTCGATGCGGTAGTCCACGCCGGGATCGAGCGTCCGCACGAGCGAGGCGATCGCCTGGTGATCGATGTCAGGCGCGGCCGTCATGCCCGCGATGACCAGCGGGACCCGTGCCTCGTCGATCAGGATGAAATCGGCTTCGTCGACGATGACGGAGCGAAACGGCCGCTGCACGACCTGGCTCGGGCTGTCAGGCGTGTGGTCGCGCAGGAAGTCGAACCCGGCTTCCTTCGCGGTCACGTAGGTGACGTCGGCGGCGTAGGCGCGCCGCCGCTCCTCACGGCTCATCCCCTGTCGGACGGCGCCGACCTTCAGGCCGAGGAAGCGGTAGACCGCGCCCATCCACTCGGCGTCACGGCACGCGAGGTAGTCGTTGGCGGTGAAGACGTGGACGCCCAGGCGGTCGAGGGCGTTCAGCACGACCGGCAGGACGGCGACGAGCGTCTTGCCCTCGCCGGTGGCAAGCTCGGCGAGCTTGCCCTGATGGGGGGGCGACGGCCGCCATCACCTGGACATCGAACGGCCGCATGGCCAGGATGCGGGCCGACGCCTCGCGGACGACAGCGGAGACTTCGGGGAGGAGCGCGTCGAGATTCTCGCCGCTCGAAGCCAGAC
>Ga0315280_10008518_pt1 | contig 13400 bp, 12 predicted proteins | sample YL17G06_40_MG_FD_203697 | JGI IMG/M metagenome (GOLD analysis project Ga0315280, IMG submission 203697) | Sediment microbial communities from Yellowstone Lake, YNP, Wyoming, USA - YL17G06_40 | ecosystem: Environmental > Aquatic > Freshwater > Lake > Sediment | place: USA: Wyoming | collected...
CCTATTCCTCGGGCCGGGCCCGAACATGTGTTACCTCAGCGGCTTCTTGGAGGAACCGGGAGAACGACTGTTTGCACTGATTGTTCCTCAATCTGGCGAACCCTTGTTCATAGTGCCGGAACTGTATGAGGAGCATGTTAGATCTTTCAGCTGGATACAGAATCTCATCTCATGGAAGGACTCTCAGGACCCCGACCCTGTTCTCTCAGAAGCACTCAGAATGTCGGCGAAATGTCAGACGATCGCAGTCGACAGTCGAATGTGGTCACGTTTCCTCCTCATGCTCCTTGCCGTAGCACCGAATGCGCGATTCGAAGACGCATCCTCAGTGATGATGGAGCTGCGGATCAGGAAGACCGATGAAGAGATCGAACTGATGCAGAAGTCAGCTGAGATAGCTGAGGCCGCCATGACGGAGACGCTTAAGGAATGCAGGGAAGGAAGACGTGAACATGAGGTAGCTGCAAAGCTCGTTTATGAAATGAGAAGATCTGGCGCTGATGGAGTAGCCTTTGAACCCGTGGTGTCTTCTGGACCCAACGCGGCGCTTCCTCACTATAGGTCAGGCGAACGCAGGCTGCAGAGAGGTGACCTCGTGGTTTTGGATTTCGGATGCCTCTACCGTGGCTACAATTCAGACATCACAAGAACGATCGCAATCGGCAGTTGCGACGCTGAAAGAAAGAGTGTCTATTCCATTGTCCGTTCTGCTCAGGAAGAGGCCTTCCAGAAAACATGTGAAGGCATAGAGGCTCAGAATGTCGATGGAATCGCACGTCATATCATCGAGACTGCAGGGTACGGCAAGTCCTTCATTCACCGAACAGGACACGGCATCGGCCTAGAGGTACATGAGGATCCATACATCGTCGCTGGGAACTCGACCAAGCTAGCCGATGGCATGGCATTCAGCATTGAGCCAGGCATCTACATTCCTGGACAGTTCGGAGTTCGAATAGAAGACATCGTCGTTATCGAATCGGGAAAGGTGCGGAGACTGAACAAGTTCAGCCGGGAACTCATGATTCTCTAACGAGACCGTCAAACAGAGTTCCATGAAACCAGAATACCAATAGAGAACTAGACTTTCCTCTGAGCTGACGCTTGCTGAATCTCCGTCGCCAGAAGCTCAGCTAGCTTTGAGGCTGCTTCTCGAACAGGCGCGCTCATGCTCTCTCCAAAAGAATAGTCCGCTTTGATGTCGATTGTGAAGATGCGTATCTTCTCGGGAATCCTTTGAGGCTCGAGCTCTCTGTAGAGTTCAAGTGCAGTCACGAAGTTTGTACCGTGAGGGGATGAAGCATGCAGGGTATCTTCGAACCGGTCTGGGGAGAATTCGCGAATTCGTCCAGGCTCAATGTCTTGTGTGGCGTAGGAGTCCACAATGTACACTTCCTCGTGACCCAAGATCTCCTCAACCAGTTTGAGTCCGCCCACACCGAGTTCCTTTACTTCTAGGTCGGCCTGCGATCGAAATCTGTCTTTGACCATTCTCGCGACATGGATCCCGACACCATCATCTCCCATTATTGGATTGCCTATGCCGAGGACCAGTATCTTCACTGACAATAGCTCCGATGGTTGTACTGAATGACCTATTTCGGAGTTGTCTACTGGATGGCAGATGATCTAAGGTCTTCTTAGACTCTGCAGCAGCATGCGTTGTCTGTTGTAGATGTTGACTTCAAGGGGCATCTGTCCCGGCAGGGTGTGCGTAGCGCAACCGAAGCAAGGATCGTATGCTCTGAAGGCCATCTCCACCATGTTGAGTAGGCCTTCTGAGACATTTCCTTTCTTGATGAGACCCTGCGCTGCCTGCTTGATTGAGATGCTTATCGCGGCGTGGTTGTTAGTCGTGCCCACGATCAGATTGACCTTCTTCACCAAACCCTTCTCATCAGTCTGGTAGTGATGTGTCAACGTCCCGCGTGGTGCTTCTACAATGCCGACGCCTTCGTCAGGTGTTGCCGTTGGTATCGTCCGGACGTTCTGGCTTGTGATCTCAGGCTCACGGCTTAGTTCATGCATCCGCTCTGCAGCATAGAGTAGCTCTACGAGTCGAGCCCAGTGTGTCGCCAGTGTTGCGTGGACAGGTTTGCCGCCGAGAGTTTCGTACATTCTCTTGTACTCGACTTGTGCGAGCGGGGTAGCCATTCCTTCGGCGACGTTCAGTCGTGAGAGTGGGGTAGCCCTGTAGACGCCGCTGTCTTTGCCTCCGACAAGGCCTTTCCATCCTACCTTCTTCAGGTATGGGTATTTCAGATACGTCCAAGGTTCGACGTGCTCGGAAAGATGCTGCTGATATTCAGCTGCACTGTACTTCGCGAATTCATTTCCCTGTGGGTCAACCACTCTGACCTCACCGTCATAGAAGTTCACGCGATTCTGGTCGTCAACGAGACCCATGTAGTATGTCTGGGTCGTGTAGATATCGCTCCTTATGAGATTCGCATATTCCTTGTTTCCCAGGACTAGATCGTCGAAGAGTTTCAGCGTGAACTTCGCGAATTCGATCTCTGATTTCGCGATCTCCTCGATCCTAGCCCTTTCTGTTTCAGAGATTGGTTTGCTGACTCCTCCAGGCAGGCCGCATGTTGGGTGGATCCTTCTTCCTCCGATCATGGCGACAACATCCATGGCGTCAGAGCGATGTTTGATCACTGAGGCACCGACATCTCTTCCGACCTTGCCAATGACGCCGAGTATGTTGCGTTCCGCTTTCGGCGCATTCGGGCCCATTACAAAGTCTGGTCCGGCCAGTATGTAGAAGTGAGTTGTGTGGTCAGCCACATAGAATGCGTTGTAGAAGAGTTCTCTCAGTTTCTTTGCAGCGGGTGGCGGATCCACATGGAAGACTGCGTCCAGTGCTTTAGTGGATGCCATGTGGTGTGCTTCCGGACAGACTCCGCAGATTCTGCTTGTGATGTCGGGCATTTCCTCGACGGGTCTGCCTTCGCAGAATTTCTCGAACCCCCTCAGTTCAGGCACTTGGAAGTATACGTTCTCCACGTTGCCTTCGTTGTTTAGGAAGATCTCGATCTTCCCATGGCCTTCAAGTCTGGTAATGGGGTTTATCGTCACGTTGGTCATGCCTTGGCCCTCCTGAGCAACGACCGTGCAAGTCCATACCTGTAGAATGTCCCGATCGGATCAACGACACCCTCGGCGATCTTCTGAATCTCCTCTTCGTTCTCCGAGTCAAAGTTTGACGCCAAGGCCGAAAGCATCTTCGCGCCCTGATCGAGCACACCAGGGACCGGGCCGTAGCAGCCGCGGCACGGCATGTTCGCGTCGAGGCATTGCGCACCACAACCTCCTCGTGTCGCAGGTCCCATACAGATTACCCCTTGATCGAGTAGACACTTCTCAGTGTCAGGGAGCACCTGGTAGGTGCGCATGATCTTCTTGATCTTCCTCTCGCCCTTGACGCGTTTGCATTCATCACAAAGTGATTTGTCTGAGGCTCCAATGACCGAGCCTTTCGGAGGAAGCTTCCCGCTGACAACAGTGTTCATCACAGCCAAGACTTGCTCGCCAACTGGTGGGCAGCCGGGAACATAGTAGTCAACGTCAACGGTCTGGTTGAGGGTTCTAACAGTATTGTAGAACTCTGGAATCGTCAGCTCTCCCTCCTTCACTTGGGATTTGGTTTGGGGAATGATGCCATCGGGATTGTCGGTCGTGGGGGTTTCCTTGTAGACTCGTGTGAAGATCTGCTCTCGACTGGTCGTGTTTGCGAGCGCAGGTATTCCGCCACCATATGCACAGGCTCCGAAGGCGATGAGAATCTTTGATTTCTCTCTCAGCAACTTCGCCATGTGTTCGTTCTCGGATGTCTGAATTGCACCATTGAAGAAGGAGACATCGATGCTCTTGTTCGGCATCGCTTCGACATCTGAATACTTGAAGTCGAGAGCCGCAGGCCAGAACACTATGTCAACCTTCTTGGAGATATCAACGAGGTTCATTCCCAGTTCGAGCATGGCGATTTCGCATCCGCCGCAACTGCTTGCCCAGTAGATTGCTGCCTTTGGATTGCTCATGATGAGACCTCCTTCTTTCCATTCCAGTTTAGAGGACCAAGAGTACGCAGATTCTCCGTCATGCTCTCCACGACGCGAGCATATTTCTCACCTTCAGAGGCAGAGACCCACTCCAACCTAACGCGATCTCGTTCAATTCCAAACTGATCAAGCATCTTCTGAAGCACTCTGAATCGTCTGATAGTCTTCACGTTGCCGTTTGTGTAGTGGCAGTCACCTGGATGGCATCCTGCGATTAACACGCCGTCTGCGCCTGACGCGAGAGCCTTCATGACAAGCACCGGATCGACACGGCCTGAACACATGACTCTGATCGGTGTGACGTTCGGTGGATACTTGATCCTGCTTGTTCCAGCAAGGTCGGCCCCGGTGTAGGCACACCATCTGCACAGGAAGCCAACAATCTTTGGCTCGAAGTCCGACTTCAAATCTATCATCTCCTCCTAGGCGCAGATAGCCTCCACTTCTGCAAGCAGTTGGTCATCCGTGAAGTTTCGTTGCCCTATCGCTCCTGATGGGCAGGCGGCCACGCAGGTACCGCATCCCTTGCATAGCGCATCGTTGACTACAGAGACTTCCTTTGATTCATCGAAACTTATCGCGTTGTATGGGCAGAGGCCGATGCATATCTTGCATCCCGAACATGACTTCTCATCTATGAAAGCGACCGTCGGTTCAAGCGTGACCTCTTTTCTGTCGATCAGTGACAGCGCGTTGGCTGCCGCGGCAGCGCCTTGAGCCACGCTGTCGGGTATGTCCTTGGGGCCTTGACATGCACCTGCGATGAAGATGCCGTCGGATGCAGTTGATACGGGCGCCAGTTTGGGATGACGTTCCAGGAAGAATCCATCTTGACTTCTGCTTATCGAGAATATTCTGGCGATTTCTGTTGTGTCTTTTCTGGGCTCTAAACCCACGCTGAGAACAACCATGTCGACAGGTATCCTTCGCACGATTCCGAGCAGGGTATCTTCGGCGACGACGATTAGCTTGCCTCTTTCGGCCGATGTCTGAGCGACATCAGTGACTTCGGCTGCCTTGCCGCGAATGAAGATCGTCTCCTCTTCGAGTATTCGTTTGTAGAACTCCTCGTATCCCTTGCCAAACGCTCGGAGGTCTATGTAGAACTCGTATACTCTCGCTCCGGTCTTCTCGTGAGCCAAATGTGCAATCTTCATCGAATACATGCAACAGACACGCGAACAGTATTCATTGAAGTTGGTATCGCGACTCCCTATGCAATGCAAGATTGCTATGTTCGATGGCATTTGACCGTTCTTGAGGAGTATCTTCCCCCCTGTTGGCCCAGACGCATGTGAGAATCGCTCGAACTCCAGGCTCGTAATGACGTTGGGTAACCTGCCGTACCCATACTGTTTCACTTTGGAGGCATCGAAAAGATCGAAGCCGGTTGCCAGGATCGCAGCGCCCACCTGCAAGTCAGCATAGGTCTCTTTTTGTTCGAAGTTTATGGCACCCCTAGGGCAGAATTTCTGGCAGACCTTACAGACACCCTTCGTGAAGTAGAGACAGCGATCCCTGTCTATGACTGGTACGTTCGGTACGGCCTGCGGAAACGGTCTGTAGATCGCTTTCCTCTTTCCAAGTCCGCAGTCAAATTCACTCGGGACGCTGACAGGACACTTCTCTGTGCACAATCCACAGCCGCTGCACTTCTCTTCTTCAACATACTTTGCACGTCTCCGTATCCGCGCGGTGAAATTACCAACATAGCCGGAGAACCCGGTGACATCGCTGTAGGAAAGTAGCTCAATGTTTGGATGCTGACCAACAGACACCATTTTTGGTGTGAGGATGCATGCGGCGCAGTCAAGCGTCGGGAAGGTCTTGTCGAATTGTGCCATGTATCCGCCGATGGTGGGTTCCTTCTCGACGAGATAGACTTTCTTCCCAGAGTCAGCGATCTGAAGTGCAGCTTCGATCCCGGTGATTCCTCCTCCGACAATCAGGACGTTGGGGTTGACCGGGACTTTCTTGACGTCGAGAGGTTCTTGGAATTCCACGCGCTTGACAGCGGCACCGACGATTGACTTTGCCCGTTCGGTTGCCATCTCCTTGTTCTCGGTGATCCAAGAGCACTGCTCGCGAATATTCGCCATCTGGAACAAGAACTGATTGAGTCCGGCCTCCTCAACCGCGCGCCGAAAAGTAGGTTCGTGCATCAGTGGTGAACAGGAGGCAACGACGACCCTCGTCAGGCCAAGCTCCTTGATGTCCTTCTTGATGAGCTCCTGGCCTGGGTCAGAGCACATGTACTGGTACTCCCGCGCAACTGTGACATTCGGTAGACCGCTAGCGTAGTCAACAACACTCTTGCAGTCTACTGTCTGTGCGATGTTTGTTCCACAGTGACACACGTACACTCCGATCTTCTCTGCCATCTATCACACAGCCTCCACGCGTCTCGCTAGCACAGCTTTGCTTGAGATCAGTTCCTCATTGATTCCAAGCTCTTTTCGACTGAAACCAAATGCCAACCCCATAAGCTGGGTGAAGTATAGTGTGGGCACCTCGAAGCTTGTTGCAAACTTCTTGTTGACGTTGCCTTGGTATGCCTCCAAAGTAATGTGACAGAGAGGACATATCGTCGCGATGCACTCAGCCCCGTTCTGAGTTGCACAGTCAAGAAGAGACCTCACTAAGCCCAAGCCGACAGGTTCATTCGTCGTCATCAACATCCCGCCACAGCACTTCGCTTTGAGCGGAAAGTTGACCGGTTCCGCCCCTAGCCACTTGAGCAGAGTATCAAGCATGACGGGGAATTCCTTGTCGTCGAACTCTCCGAATGGCCTTGTGAACTGACACCCGTAGTACGGAGCGACCTTCAGGCTTGTTAGCGGTCTGGTGACTTTAGTCTTGATCTCTTGTTCCCCAATCTCGTTCACAACTACTTCCAAGAGGTGTCTGACCTTGACGGTTCCCAAGTACTGGAGATTTGCGGCCTTGAGCGCCGACGCAATGGTTCTTCTAAGTTTCAGGTCTTCGCCCATGTAGTGATTGCTCTTCGTGAGCGTCGTAAGGCATGCGGGACAGACCACAACAAGGTCCTTCTTCTCTCTCTCAGCGATCGCGAGGTTTCTCGCCGATAGTAGATGTGCTCGGAGTTCTTGAATCGACATGTATGCTGACGCGCCGCAACAGTTCCAATCGTTCAGTTCTGTGAGGTCGATGCCAAGCGTCTTTGAAACCAGTCGGGCGGACTTGTCGTATGCCTTGTTCATGCCCTCAAGCGAGCATCCTGGGTAGTAGGAGAATTCCATGTGTGTTTCCAAGTCTATGTCTCCTCTCCTGTCACTGGGCCGGCGTGCACGCCTGATACGAGGGCGTCCGTCATTGCCCCTGAGCACTTCTGCAACTCCGATATTCCAGAAATCCGGTGTGGCAGGAACGGCATTCTGCCACGGAGGAATAGTTTCAATCCGTGCGGAATCATCTTCAGAATTCTGAGAGGATTCGTCTTCAACAGAACGGTCATCATAAGCGGTATCTCGGGCACCCTGCCGTACTTGTCGACCATGTCTACGAATGTCTTCGACAGCACGGGTGCGACGGCACCCTCTTGAACAAGTCCGAACTCGACTCCCAAACGTTTCAGTTCATACATGATGTCCGTGAGCTTGATTCCTGATGGACAACGAACAGTGCAATAATAGCATGACGCGCACAGCCAAACGGTGTTGCTTCTCAACACTCTCTCAAGTAGGCCTGCACGGAAGGCCGCGATTATCTCTCGTGGAGTATAGTCCATCGCGTAGCTAGTGGGACAGGAAGCGCTGCACGTTCCGCATTGAATGCATTCCTTGATTTTCTCTCCACCTGGAATGCTGTACACTGCGTGGAGGAAAACATTGCCAAGGGCGTGCGCTCTTCTTTCCGATCGCTCTTCGGACAACGCGATCACAGCACGCAGGTGACCGAAGGGCGGATATATATCTCGCCTATAGATACCCCCGATCATACGCCCGCTATATATTTGGCCAACATCTATGTGCCTGATAATTGTTCGGAAGGCATGGTATGGAGAGTAGAGGTACCAATTGAGCAAGCGATATCAAGAGAACGGACCCATTTTGCGGCCTTCAGAAACCTCGACATCGGACTGGGCAAGATGGTGTTTCGTGATCCCGATTCGCAGAGCTTTGCCGTACATGACAGCTGCACCGCGAAGGCAGTCGCAACCTCTCTCAGACACCACGTTGCAGATGCAAGGATGATCTGCTGACGAGGTTTCATGGTGCATTTGTTTTACCAGTGGAGAGTCTATGATTGACTGAAGGATCGACAGGTATTCGGTTACAAACCCCACTTGAGCACTCGGATGGCGCGCGGACTCAGAAGCCTTTGACTAAGGTGCGTCCTGAACTTGCTTCCTGGATTCAGAGACTGGGTGCCACGAAGCTCGCCAGGTGTTACAACTGCGGCACGTGCACGGCCATCTGCCCTCTGTCGAAAGAGCATGTGGAGTTCCCCAGGGCTCCGATACGGCACGCGATCCTGGGTCTCGAGGACAAACTCCTATCGTCTCCTTCACTTTGGCTGTGCTACTACTGTGGTGAGTGTTCAGACACTTGCCCGAGAGATGCGGATCCCGGGGCTTTCATGATGGCCGCGAGGAGATACGCCATGAGCAAGTATTCATGGGGAAGAATCGCCTCGATCTTCTACGGCAATTCAGCTGCGTCAGCTGCGGGGCTCCTGCTTGCCACCCTCGTGGCACTTGTTGGCGTGTTGCTGATGAGAGGCCCTGCAGTCTTCAGCCCTGTCAACCTGCAGCAGTTCTTCTCTTTCGAAATAATTCACGATGTTGGCCTTCTGCTTGGAGCATTTGTAGGGCTTGGTACCTTGGGTAACCTTGCAATAATGGCGAAGCAAATCAGTGCCGGAACGAGAGTGAAAATCTCGCCCAAGAAGGACCTCGGCGTTTGGTTTTCAACTCTCGTGGCGTCACTGACAAGGGAGTCTCTCGCCCAAGTTGGCTATCTCAAGTGCACGAACAGGAATAGGTACCTTGCACACATGGCGCTATTCTGGGGATTCGTCGGTATGTCTCTTGCGACACTGATCGATTTCCTGCTTGGCGTAGGCAATGTTCCGCTCTATCCGATCCCGCCTCAACGCATATTGGGGATAGTGAGTGGGATTGCATTCTGCTGTGGTTCTATCTACTATTTCTACAAGAGGGTCAAGAAAGACGAGCAACATGTGAAGTTCAGTCATTTCACGGATTGGGCGTTCATTCTCCTGTTGCTACTATCCGGCACTACTGGGCTCCTGTTGACGACGACTCTCTATGCCGATTCGAATCTTGCGGCGTACGTTTTGTATGCTTTTCACCTTGTGGTCGTATTCGATCTCATCGTATTGGCCCCATTCACCAAGTTTGCTCATGCAACCTATCGACCCTTGGCAATCTGGATGAACGAAGTTGGAGTAAACCTCGGCAAGTTGACAAGAGGAGCGAGTTAGAATGGTGAAACCTGTACTTGTGATCGGAGGAGGAATAGCAGGCATCCAAGCTGCCGTCGACTTGTCAGAGCAAGGGATCAAGACCTACTTGGTCGAGAAGACACCAAGCATCGGAGGACGGATGGCCCAACTCGACAAGACCTTCCCGACGCTTGACTGCGCCGCATGCATCCTCACACCAAAAATGGTGTCTGCTTCCAAGAATGAGAACATAGAATTGCTCACCTACGCAGAGGTTCAGGAAGTCAAAGGTTCATCGGGGAACTTCAAAGTCAAGGTGCTGAAAAAGCCCAGATACGTTGAGATAGAGAAATGTCTAGGCTGCGGAGAATGCATCGCGAAATGCCCGGTTTCAGTTCCGGACGAGTTCAACCTTGGGATGGGCAAGAGGAAAGCGATCTATTGGCCATTTCCGCAAGCGGTGCCTCTTGTTACGACAATAGATGTTGAGCATTGTCTGTACTTCACGAAGGGTGTCTGTAAGGTCTGCCAGAAATTCTGCCCGACAGAGGCGATAGACTTCGAGCAGAAGCCCGAAGAGGTTCAGCTTGACGTTGCATCGATAATTGTCGCGACCGGGTTTCAGTTACAGGATCCCCTCGGAGTCCCTCAATATGGATATGGAACGCATTCAAACGTCCATACGTCTCTAGAGTTTGAGAGACTCGTCTCTTCTACAGGTCCGACTGCGGGGGAGATTGTCAGACCGTCTGACAAGAAACATCCCCAAAGCATAGCCTTCATTCAATGTGTTTGCTCCAGGGACGTGAGGATGAATCCTAACTGCTCAGCCTTCTGTTGTACTGCCTCTGTCAAACAGGCAATACTTGCAAAAGAACACTTGCCGGGCGTCGACTGCACGGTATTCTACATGGATCTGAGAGCGTTTGGCAAGGGATACCAAGAGTTCTATGACAGGGCAAAAAGAGAGTTCGGAATAAAATTCGTGCGGGGTCGGCCGGCGAAAATCGAAGAGGCCCCCGGAACCAAGAACTTGACTCTCACCTACGAGGACACCAGAGAAGGACGTTTGAAGAAGATGGAAGTCGACATGGCGGTCCTCGCCGTCGGGGTGAAGATCAACCCGATTGAATCGTTCATAAATTTGCCACTAGACGAGGACGGATACATCAAACTGGCGAACCCCTACCTAGATCCTGTTGCGACAGACGTGAACGGCGTCTTCGCTGCCGGGGTGGTGGCCGGTGCTAAGGACATACCCGACTCGGTTACGCAAGCTAGCGCGGCCGCGATGAGGGCCTCTGTGTTGGCGGTGCGTGAAAAGGCATGAGTGAAGAACCGAAAGTAGGCGTCTTTGTCTGCCACTGCGGCATGAACATAGCCGGAACGATAAGCGTAAAGGAAGTCGTCGAGTATTCCAAGACGTTACCACACGTTGTTGAGGCCAAAGAGTACTTGTTCATGTGCTCTGCGCCAGGGCAAGACCTCATCAAGGAGAGCGTGAAGAAGAGCGGATTAAACCGGGTCGTTGTCGCGGCCTGTTCCCCTTCTATGCATGAGCCGACTTTTCGCCGCGCAGTCGAGGAAGCCGGCCTCAATCAATACCTTCTCGAGATGGTGAACATCAGAGAGCAGGGCTCCTGGGTACATTCCGACGAGAAGCAGAAAGCAACAGAGCAGACAAAAGACCTCATCAGGATGGCCGTAGCGAAGGCCAGCCTTCTTGAGCCACTTGAGGATTTGCGGTTCGGCGTGCAACCTGCGGCTCTAATCCTAGGCGGAGGCGTCGCAGGACTCCGAGCATCACTCGACCTTGCGGAAAGAGGCCACAGAGTCCACCTGGTGGAAGAACTCCCTACTCTTGGGGGAAGGGCAGCTCGGCTGGGGAAGCTTGCTCATGTTGACATGAGAGGACCTGAGATGGTAGGATCCCTCATCAAGGCTGTCGTGTCCAACCCCAACGTAACTGCCCATGTGAATTCCGAAGTCACCGGGCTGGACGGATCGGTTGGATACTTCAAGGCCAATATCAGGTACAAACCTAGGTTCGTGGACGCGAAATGCACACTCTGCGGAGAATGCTTCCGCGTTTGCCCGGTAGAGGTTCCAAATGAGTACGAGTTCGGAATCTCAAAGAGAAGGGCGATCTACCTACCGTTCAAGGAAGCCTATCCACCAGTAGCTGTTATCGATTCTGAGACGTGCACACGATGCGGGGAATGCGTCAAGGTCTGCGAGCCGCATGCGATTGACCTGGATGAAACAGGTCACGATCAGGAGGCAATCGCCGGAGGAGTAATCCTTGCGACCGGGTTTAGCCCCTACGAGCCTCCCGAAGGAGAATATGGATACGGACGTTCCAAGAGAGTCTTGACTCTCTTCCAACTAGAACGACTTCTCGACGAGGGCGGACCGACAGGAGGAGAACTGATACTCGAGGGATCTACTCCGCGGACCCTTGCATTCATAATGTGTGTCGGATCGCTGGGAACAACAAAGAACGCCCATCAATACTGTTCTCGGATGTGCTGTGCATCAGCGCTCAAGAACATGCTGAGGATAAAGGATCGGTATCCTGAGACTGAGATCTATGCTATCTACAAGGACATAAGGACCTACGGCAGAGGCGACGAGAAACTCTACGAAGGAACAGCAGAGCATCTGGTCAAGTTCATCATGTTTGACACGCCTCCCACAGTGAATATGCGATCCGAAAAGCTGGAAGTGGAGGTACATGATGCCACTCTCCAAGAGGATCTCCTGGTCCCGGTAGACGCCGTTGTTCTTGCAGTTGGAATGTCTCCAAGCCAGAGCCTGCCGAAGGTGCGAAATGTAGTGAAGGTGGGATGCAGCGCCGAAGGGTTCCTTAGGGAAGCTCATCTCAAGCTGCGACCGGTTGAGGCACCATCAGATGGAATCTTCTTTGCCGGATCAGTGACTAGCCCGAAGAACGTGATTGAGAGCGTGATGGCTGGAAGCGCCTCAGCTGCCAAGGCCGCAGCCCTCTTCGGAAAAGAGGAAGTCAGAATCGAGCCCATGATAGCTCAGGTCACAGAGGAAATCTGCAGCGGATGCGCCATCTGTATCGCCATGTGCCCCTACGGCGCGATATCTCGGAAACAGAAGGGCGAGAAGAGAGTTGCTGAAGTTGACAAGGCACTGTGCAAGGCGTGCGGAGCTTGCGTGGCGACCTGTCCGTCGGGAGCGATGCAGCAAGCAGGATTCAAGGACGTCCAAATGATGGCTCAGATTGCTGCGCTTACTGAGAAGCGAGGTGCGTGAAATGAGCGGTCAATTCGAACCTAAGATCGCTTTGTTCGCCTGTAACTGGTGCACCTATGCGGCACTGGATCTCGCCGGGACAAGCAGGATGAAGTACCCGCCCAACTTCAGGGTGATCAGAGTCATGTGCTCCGGGAGGATTGATCCACAGTTCGTAGTGGAGGCCTTCCGAGACGGAGCTGACGGTGTTCTGGTAGCTGGTTGCCACCTCGGAGACTGTCACTACATTGAGGGGAACTACAAGGCCCTGAGAAGGATGACTCTCCTACGAAAGATGCTGGAGAACATGGGTATAGAGAAAGAACGACTCCGGCTTGAATGGATCTCAGCCTCCGAGGCGGCGAGATTCGTCCAGATCGCGCGTGAGATGGTGGAACAGATCAAACCGCTAGGGCCACTCGCACCGCGTCTGCAGGTGAACGCATGATGGACAAGCCGAAGATAGCGATGTACTGGTGTGCGAGCTGCGGCGGATGCGAAGAAGCGACAGTCGACATTGCGGAGAGAATCCTCGATCTCGTCAACGTTGTTGACATAGTCTTCTGGCCAGTGGCACTCGACTTCAAGGAAAAAGATGTCGAGAAGCTACCCGACGGCTCGATAGCTGCGAGCCTCATAAACGGAGGC
>Ga0315280_10008519_pt1 | contig 13397 bp, 10 predicted proteins | sample YL17G06_40_MG_FD_203697 | JGI IMG/M metagenome (GOLD analysis project Ga0315280, IMG submission 203697) | Sediment microbial communities from Yellowstone Lake, YNP, Wyoming, USA - YL17G06_40 | ecosystem: Environmental > Aquatic > Freshwater > Lake > Sediment | place: USA: Wyoming | collected...
TCAAAATCAATTAACCCCAAACCCTGTAACCCCTGTTTTCTTTGGTGTCCATCTATTTTCTGGGTGGCATTTGTGTCGGTAAAAAAAACACCATCCCAGGTTGCAACCATGGGGTCTATCACCAGATAACAGATATGGGACCCTTGAGGATTTCTGCCTTCCGGATTCTGCTGAATTCTATATGCCATTGGCGTGTTGGGACAAAAATACAAATGCACTTTATCCCAGTTTCCAAGGTTTTTATCTAAGCTGAGTGATAACTGATTTCCTCCGGTTATGATTTTTTCAAGTAATCCGGCTTGCTCCAATTTTTGTTTACTCCACAAGCCACCGCACTCGGAAATAATAGATAAGTTATCGACAGCTGTAAAGTGATAAAGACTTTGAATCCCAAATTTTGTAAATATTCTTTTCATTTCGACATTTTCTGGGTGAAAAACCCTGATCGTTTTTTTCAAAGGTCAGAGGAATCGGTATTTTTGAAAATCTTAAAATTCGCCAATATTTTTAATGCCTTATCGGAACCACTGGAAAAAATATAATAAATATTTGTTTTAAAGGCTCCAATAGACATTCAATGCTTAATTTCTCTTTTGGAGATTTTCGATTTCCGTTTTTGCCAATCCTCTTTTGCTTTATGCTCGGCTTTAATCCGTGCCAAAATGGCCGACGCAGTTTCATAGGAGCGGCCTTCGCGGCGGGCAAGTTCGGCCTCGGTTGGAACCAATTCCCCACGAAAGGCTTTGGCAAGGATTGCCTGGGTTAGCTTTTCAGCACGCAGGCTCGCAGCAGCAACTCGCTTTTCGATAGTATCGGCCAAGTTGAACACCGTCTCAACTCGGCGGACAATTTCTTGTTGTTCCTTTATTGGGCAGAAAGGGATTTCGAACTTTGCAAGTTTTTGAGCGTTGATGTTAGACTGACTAACTCCGTCAGTCTTAACTTTCATGCAATATTCTCTGGCATATGTTGTATTTAAGCAATAATTTAGGTACCTTGAATCAAGTTCTTCAAAATTATTTATCTTGATTAAGTAACCAGCAAAAATAGCGGGATGTTCCCCCCTGTAAATGCCGCTTTTGCCAACAAGTTCAGGGCTGTTTGTTCTATTAAAAAGAACATCTCCTGGATTTAACTTATATTTTTTAATCTCTTCGTAATCTGAAGTATAGACAAGATCAGTCCAGTCAATTTCTCCATTTTGTATATTCCCCATTCTTAATACTGGCACCTTTCCAGAGGACTGAGATTTCACTGATGTGCCATAATGAAAAGATTCACAAAGTTTGTCCAGACTAAGATATCTCCAATTTTCCGGTAAGAGGTCATGTTCTCCTTTTTCCTGGTAAGAATGTATCTCATCTATTTTCTGCTTTCGCGAAGCTGTATCAGCTTGTTGTAATCGCCTCTTTTTAATATTCCCCAATATGGCGTCTACCGACTCATCGCTAGAATTTTTCTCTCTCCAGTCGACGGTGAGGCGGCCAGAGCACGCGGCGGCGAGAACAGATTGGCGAAAGCGTTTGAGCAAGACAGGAATCTTCCCAAGCCGATGCTGGCAAGCATCCACCTTGGCTAACAATTTTTCCAACTTCGCCACTATTCGGCGCTGTTCGTTCAGTGGCGCGAGTGGGATTTCAAGCCCGCGCACGCCAGCATCAGTTAGAGCAATCTGTGTTGAACCGGTGGCAAGAGAGTCTCTGTCATCAAGGAATACTTTTGAGGCAATATAGTGCCTGAGAAACCCTGGATTACAAAAGCGCGGGTCAGGTCGTAGCTGAATGAACCCAGTTGAGAAAAGCTTGTCCGCTATGCTAGCGTGTACAAGTAAAGGCTTACTTGTCCCTTGCATCCGAGCTTGAAGCACGTCGCCAGGTTTGGTCCACCGATTTGCTCGGGAGGGGCGAGACTCAAATGTGTATCGTCCTTCCGAACTAAGACCACCTTCTTGAACGCTGCCCGTCGAGTAATATTCAACCTCACCAGTGAAATTTGGAACACCTGTTGGCACAAGTGGAGCAACGTCCAGGAGACTGACAATTGCCCAAGTTGATGGAAGCGCGTTGCTCATTTCTCTACGCCTTCTTCATTCTCCACAAGTTCGACGATTTCCTTAAGGTCGTCCACCACCGCTTCAAGCTCAGCAATGGCATCAGTCGCCAGTTCTTCTGGTTCGGGCAATTCATCCATATCATCAAGGGATTCGTCTTTGAGCCACTTAAGGCCGTCGATTTTGAAGTCGCGTTCTTTGACTTCGTTCATTGTGAAACAACGCCAGCGGTCATCCTTGGATTGTTCGGGCTTTCTTTTTGCGCGGCCTTCGGGGTTGGGGCCGAAGCAGGCTTCGAATTCGTCGAAGTGCTGCGGTGTGAGAGGGCGGTCCTTTTTGGTGATCCGGGGAACGTTGGTGCGAGCGTCGTAGACCCAAACTTTCTCTGTTTGATAACCCTTGGTAAAGAAGATAACATTAGTCTTGGTGCCGGGGCTGTAAGGAGTGAAGGTTCCATTTGGGAGCCGCAGGACAGTATGCAAGTCGCAATCTTCGGTGAGGATCTTGAAAACATCTCCGGCCTGATCGGCAAAAAGGACATTATCAGGGACGACTATGGCCGCGCGCCCACCAGGTTTCAGAATACTCATCACGTGCTGTACGAAATTGAGCTGTTTATTGCTGGTGGAAAAATTGAAATCATCGCGATTCGGTGCCTGATTTGCCCCCTTGGTTCCGAAGGGAGGATTGGTCATAACACAGTCATACCCGCCTCCCCTTTTAGGTTCATAAATGGCGTCTCCCAGATAGATCTCAGCCTGGATGCCGTGGAGATAAAGATTCATCAAGGCCAGCCTTCTGGGGCGGGGAACAAGCTCGGTTCCCGAGTAAGTTGAACTCAAGATTCGTTTGGCTTCTTCCCGTTCGAGGCCGCCTTTTGTCTTTTTAATCAGCCATTCGTAGGCACAGACCAGAAATCCACCGGTACCTGCGGCAGGGTCGTGGATAGAAAAATCCTTCTTTTTTCGAGGATCAGGCTGCATGCAGCGAACAATGGATTGGATCAAAATGCGCGGGGTGAAGTATTGGCCTGCCCCTTTCTTGCCTTCAGAGGCCGATTTTTCGAGCAACCCTTCATAGGCCGCGGCTTTTACATCTACGTTTAGAGCGGTCCACTCAATCTCGTCGATAAGATTAACCAGACGTTTCAGATTGACCGGGTTGCTGAACCGGGACATGGCTCCGGCATAGATGTCACCCAACATCCCCTTCTCTTTTCCCAAACCCCTAAGGGTTGCCATGTAGTGATCAGTCAGATCAACACCAGACTTTTCCCTTAAAACAGACCAGGCATATTCCGAAGGGATTTTTACCCCTTTCTCCTCGATCATCTTGAGGAATAAGAGATAGGTCAACTGCTCGATATAATCGCCGTAGTCAATCCCATCATGACGCAAGGTGTGACAAAATCCCCAGAGTTTGCCAACGATGTCGGTCATATAACTTCCTTTTGGGATAATTTAGGTTCTTTCCGTATCCTTAGTGATGCCAATTTAAGGGCTACGTTCCAGGCTTCTTCAGCCTGTTTGAAACGATCCGCAAATTCTTTATCTTTTAATTGCTCTTCTAAATAAATATCAAAATTTGTCCGCTTTCTCATAACTCGTCCCTTATCCGTCAATCTCGCCATCTCGCCCCCCTATTGAGTCATGCGGCCATAGCAAAATTGATTTCATGAATAATTGCCTTCAAATTTCCCTTAAATACTTTATCCAGTTTAGCGAAGGAGGCCCCCTCTCGGGTGAAAATGGGAAGGGAATCTATATCCTCTTCCTCCATCAGCAGGTTTTCGATCAGGTGCCTTCTGATCAAGGCCAGCCATTTCTCTTGCTCCGCCGAAAAAGAGCGGCCGGATTTAATTTTATTCAGGGCTCTATCAACCCTTAGCTCCGGGGTAAGCAATTCATCACCCCTGGCTGCATAACGAATCATGGAAATGATGTCCGCGAGTTCCTTGTTGTAGGCACGCCGGAGGTTCTTTTCGGTAAACTTATCATCCAGGAAATCCGGTTGGGCACTCAAAATCTCCCTGAGGGTCTTCAAGTGCTTAGGGTCAAACTCCCGGGGGCGATGCAGAAGTATTTCCAGAGCCTCAATATGCCGGGGATTCTCTCTTACGAATCTTTCAAATTCCTGAAGATAATCCTGGGGCCCGAGTTCTCTGCCATCCTTGGCCCGGAAAATAATTCTTGAGTACACAGTATCTTCAGCCGTATTTGCTCTGAGGAAGGGCTTTTGGGGACGCGGATAATCTTCACAGATATCAAGAAAGTCTTCGCTTTGTAAAATCTTGATGGTCTGCTCCCATTCCTTCTCCAGCCTCTGGTGCAGGGTCCGAGCAAATTCGGCGATATCACAGTCCAGGATATAATTAAACGCAAGCCTGCCCTCCTGGGTGATATTTTTGGATATCCGGTGAAGCCTTTTGGATAAAACCCGGGTATTGTATTCCCGATCCTCGTTGTCCGCGATAGTCTGGACAATTTCCCGAATAGACTTAGTTGCTGGTATAGGAGCTTCGGCGGTAATCCCGGTTGTCTTACGGAAGAATCCCAGGAGGCTGCCGTTGAAGCAATCAAAGACTGTAAAATGGGTTTTGTGGATTTCCGGACAGCGCCGGGTGCCCCGTCCCATCATCTGTTCAAAGAGGATTCTTGATTTCACCGGCCGCAAGAAAACAATATTCTCTATCCTGCGTACATCCACCCCCGTGGACAGCATATCCACAGTGACCACAATGCCCGGGTTTATGCGGTTTCGGAATTCACGTATTTTTTGCAAAGGCCTGTCCACGGTCGGGCTACCGGTGATCTTCTGGACAAAATCATCTCCCCGATTGAACTCCTCCCTTAAAATTTGAACCAGGAGATCGCAATGGGAGATATGAGAAATATCGTTCTGGGCAAAGATTAAAGTTTTTGGAAAATGCCCCAGCTGTTCCTCCTGCTCTAAGACATACTTTATAATTTCCTGGACAATCTTCCTGTTCCGATCCGGCGCTGTCCAATCGATCTCCGTAGTAGGGGCTGGAAGCTCTCTTTCATCTTCCAGGATTTCAAAAGCAAGCTGACCGGTTCGGGTATTTATAAGACCGATCTCTTCCCCCTCTTTCAGGAAAACGCCTCGCAAGGTAATATCCGAATGAATAGCTATAGCATCATAATCCACCAGGTAGCCTTCACGGACGGCCCGCTCGTAATCGTATTGGTAGACAATTTGCCTGAAGAAAGCAATGGTATGGGCTGCGGGTGTGGCGGTCAGGCCGATTTTAATCCCATCAAAATGATTCAACACTTCCCGCCATTTGCTTTCTTCCTGGGCGGTATATCCCCGATGGCATTCATCGGCGATGATTAAATCGAAGGCATGGATGGGAATATCCAGCTTTGAAGCATCGGCATCTTCATCTTGATCCCCTGACAAGCTTGAAAACATGCCTTCCTGGCCAAACAGATTGATTCGCATACGTTGAATGGTTGAGACATAAACAAAGCTATCCCGACTGTTCGGGTTGGTCAGATACTCAGCGGGGAGAATCTTCAGATTAAATTTCATATTCTCATCCAGGTCTTCTCTCCTGATCCGCTGGCTGTAAACTTCATAACACTGATCAAACTTTAAACCCGGTTCAGCTTCAAAACTGGCCATTTCTGTAACCACCTGAGCCGCCAGGGCTCTTCGATCTACCAGGAACAAGATACGCTTGGCGTAACCGGCTTTCATCAAACGGTAGATCAAATTTACTATCGTGAAGGTTTTCCCTGTGCCCGTGGCCATAGCTACCAGCATAAGACGCCTTCGCTCCAAGATGGCTTGTTCTATGGCCTTTATGGCTTCAATTTGAAAAGGCCATAAGTATTTATTATCTATTTCATTCTCTCTAAGCCAATCCTCGGCTGCGGCTGCATTTTTATTCAACATTTCCATGAGGGCCTGAGGGGTTTGGAACGCGGCAACTTCTCTCGAAAGGCTAAGCGGATCTCTCAAGTCTTGAAACCAGATTATTTTTCCATTTGTTGAATAGACAAAAGGAAGATGATAATCGCCAAAGGAGCAGGGGCCTTCCGAAAAACCCCGGGCATATCTCTTGGCCTGTTGCAGGACATTTTGCGGCCCGATTTTTACTTTTTTCCCCTCAACGCAAGCCATCGCCCTTCCTTTGCAAAACAGCACATAATCTGCCGGCCCCGTTGCCGTAGGGTACTCTTCAACAGCGCAGTGATCATACTGGATGCCTGGCCGGAAGGGAACAATTGGGCCCCACCCCGCCTGTTTTAGGGCCTTGTCTATAAACGCCTGTCTGGTTTTTGCTTCATTGAAGTCAGGATCGTTCACGACCTTTTCTCCGAGTTGAAAGGTTATAATATTTTTTCTTCGACCATGCTCAGGATTTTATCTTTGGATACAATAACGTGATCGAGAATTCGGATGCCGAGCGTTTCAGCAGCCCTTTTAAGTTCTTTGGTTATTATTTTGTCATCCTGGCTGGGCGTAGGGTCTCCGTTGGGATGGTTGTGTACCAAGATAATTGACACGGCTGATTCTCGAATAGCTGGCTTGAAGACTTCACGTGGATGGGCCAGACTTTGATTTAAAAGGCCGATCGTAATTTGTTGGGATTTAATGACATTATGTTTTTCATCCAGCAGGACCACATGAAATTCCTCCTGTTTGGCTTCCCTTGCCAACCTCATAAAATGTTGTCTACAGTATGCCAGGGTATCAGAGGTGTTCCGAATTTTATGGCCCATTGCTGAACTAGCCTCATGCTGATTCGCTAATCTTTTGCCCAGTTCGAGGGCGGCCATAATTTGACAATAGGCAGTCTCTCCTATGGCTTTGCTGACCTGTTTGAGCTCTCCTCTGGCTTGGAGAGAAAGTTTTTCAAGGTCATTCCCAAAAAATGCCGCCAGTTTCTCACCGGCCTGCATGGCAGATTCACTTTGAAGACCTGAACGAATCAAGATGGCTAAGAGTTCTGAAATCTTAAGCGCTGATGGTCCTAATCGGAGAAGGCGCTCCCTGGGACGATCACCAGAGGGGGACCTCTTCACCGTAGCAGTGAAAACTTGCTGATCTATCCACTTTCCTGCACTAAACCCCTCTTTTTTAACTGGCCAGGAATATTGGGGATTTGTCTTAAGACCTCCCTTAATTAAATAACCAGCTCGCAATAATTTACCAATAATCCGGCCTATAAAGGCTGCCTTCTCTTCCTTCAGGGCTTCATAAATATCAGACTTATGAAATGATTCCTTGGCCAACAGGACGTTAACAACAGATTGATATCTCGCAAAGCGTTCTGCATCCGGATGGGTTTTGAGTTTTGCCATGTTTTGGGTTGGCTTCCAGTCAGATTTAGCGGCTCATCTTGCCATAATACGCTTATTAATGTTCCGAGTCCAAGGTTTCGGGTCGTAAATTCTGGGTCCTGAGTCCAAAGTGAGGAGAAATGGGGTCAAATCTTTATTCTTGACAAAGGGCCTATCCAAATTCTTGAAAAATCTCCAAGGGTTGCCGAGCTTGGCAAATTCAAGTTTCGGGCTCCGAGGTTCGAGTCTAAAGCCCCCCTTAAGTCCCGGTTTTAAGGTCCAAAGTCCAGAAAAATAGCGGCATACGGTCAGGTCTTGCATTCATACATCCCCCTCCCCTTTCAATAGATTCGGGGCTCTTTCCTATTTTGCTCTCTACTCTAAAAAATCCCGGGGGGACAGGCTCAATAGACGAAAGTCTGACGAGCGGGACGTAGTTCCGTTAGTTCCGAAACGGTATTCTGTAATTCACTACAGCACTCTTTAAGACTTTAAGCGACGTCCCCTCCCATGAATGCTTCCAATACCAATCGCCTGTTTCGGTATTATCCGAATTCACGCTCTTTTTTTCTTTGAGGACGCAGAAGGTTTCGCTAGGGAAATCTGGGCCGCAAACATTTTTGGATTTTATATTCGACCTCCTTCCACGAACACCATTTTGGCGAGTCCAATAGGCGAATGGAATTTTCTGCGCGAACATCCCACCTTCTCCTCGACTAAACCAGACCCTTCCAATATAATTAGCTTCGGCCATATGAGCGAGTGTTCTTATGGCATGTCGCGCACAGTGCGATAAGATTGCTCAGCGTATCTCCACCTCCTGCCCATCTATGGTGAGCCTCCCAACTACCTGAATGCAAACCATGGGGACATCTTTGTCCGCTTCGATGATGGCTACAAACGCTCATAGTACACTCACATCTTCCACCTGCCCGTCTGAACAATTCTCTGCGAATTTCTTCTGAAATAGGCATTGCTCTCTCCTTCCTACGTTGTTTTGAGGAATTAAACCAACCTATTTTCTCGTTACATTCTGATGTGATTTCCACTGTCATCCAGAGCTATTGATACTTGGGGATCCCGAAAGATGAACATCTGATCCCGAATTTCCACTTGGAAGCTCCGAAAAAGCAGCCTTGAAATAAACCATCATTACGAAGACCAAAAAAGAAATTCAAAGATAAGCTCTGTTGAATGTTGAGACCAGACCCCTCTTACGATTTTTATCGGCGCTTTTTAGCCATGGTTTCAATCCATTATTTGAATTAATGCTTGTTCACCAGGGATTCCAGATCGAAAAATTCTGCCCCTGCCAGTGCCCGATATCGTTCAGGGTGGCAAGTCAGGATCAATACCTGAAGCCGCTCTGCGGCTTCTTCCAAGAGGGTCATTACCCGGGCAAGCCGCCCGGAATCTGTTGCCGTCAGAACGTCATCCAACACAACCATCTGCCGCTCGTCCCTGGCCAGAATTTCAGCCAGAGCAAGCCGGGTAGCCAGATATAGCTGCTCTTGTTCCCCACCTGATAGATTGTCTAGACCTACGGAAGAGGAGGCTAATTCCGGTGATACGGCAGATGGCTCAAAAGTATCCCCCATCTTGATCCTTCCGATTCGACGACCAGCGATTCGTTGAAACAGACCGGTGGCTGCTTCCTCTACCGGCTGAATGACAGATGCGACCATTTCACTCCGGCACTGGTTCAGAGTATCATGCAAAAGCCGGATGGCATTCATTCGAAGCTCTTCGCGCCGGATTTCCGCTTCCAGTTGGGCAACCTCCTCCTCGGCCTGTGCCAGGGATGAATAAGGCCCCTGAGCAGTCAGAGTTTCGAGATTGCCCTTCACAGTCAATTCTTCGTCCCGGATTTTCTGGGCTGCATCCTGGAGGGCTTCGTAGCTCGTTTCCAATTTCTCAAGGGTAACCTCCGGATCATCCTCGAACCGATTCAGCTTCTCTTGAAGATCCTTAAGAATCACTTTCCCGGCATCCCATTCCAGAAGAACTCGCTTAAGATCTCTTTCCCTCTCCTGGAACTCTTTACCATCAATAGTAAGCTCAGCTAATTTGCCTTCCAGTTTTTTTATGGATTTTTGGCTATCTTCAAGACGGCCAAGCAGAATCTGCTCCTGCTGTTTTGCGACCGAAAAAGCACTCTGGGCGGATTCCCAGCATTTCTCTGCTTCCCTAACTTTTCGATTATACTCCCGCTTCATATCAACGGCCGTTCGTTTAAGAATCTCAATGTCTGGTAGTGAGTTCTTCCAGCTCGGATGTTCCTCTTCGATAATTTCAAGCGTAGCCTCAAACCATGCTTGTTCCTTTTTCATTTCATCCAAATCATTTTCCCCAAGTAGAGCCTCCAGTTCCTTGATGGTTTCGCTGACTCGCTGGTCGAGGCTTTGGGCCTTTTCCGCCAATTTCTCCAGACGGGTTATATCCGAAGAGCCGTAAGGACGTGCCAACTCTGATATTTTCTGTTCTTTTTCCTGGACTGTTTTCCGATGGGTGTCGATATCGCCCACCGGCCCAACAGCACGCAGCTGGGCAATACCTTTCCACTCGGCGGAGATTTCAGGAGACCCCTTGATTACAGTGGGTTTGCCAGCCGAAAGTTTCACCTGGCCGGTTTTCTCCCCGCTGATTACTTTCAGGTGACTATCTTTTTTCGGGATAATCTCCAAGGTAATCATGGCGGCTTCCACCAATAGGCGAGCCTCGTCCCTTTCTTGAATAGCCTTTCGAATTGCTCTTAGAGTCCGTCCATCTGGTGCCACCAGAGCTGCCCTTGCCTTCTTGTGCTTGGAAAGAATTTTTTCTGTCGCCTCGATTTTGCGAATTCGGGTGCTGACATCAGTTAGTCGGCTTTTGAAATCGGCATACTGCCGGGCTGTTTCAGCATCCTTTTCGGCTTGGCTGACAGCTTCTTCCTCACGCCTGGCGCTTTCTAAGGCATTTTGGGCCTCAACCGCGTCTTTTCCCCGGGTCTCCACATCCTGCCGCTTTAGAGGCACCTCCGACTCGAGCCCTGAGAACTCTTTTTTAACTCCTGCGAGTTCTTTTTCCGTGGAATGGATTAACTCGATATGCTGGTTTAACTGCCGGTATTGAGCTTCGGTTTTTTCCAGTTCGCTCTGCCGATTTTTGAGTTCACTCTTCAGAGTGCGATATTGGTCCGCTCTCTTGCGGGCATTCTGGATTGATTTGGTTAATTCATCAGCCTCCAAACTAATCTGCTGGTGCCGCGCCCGCAGCTCTTCTACCCGCCGAGAAGCATCTTCGCATCGCTGCAATAGTCCCATAGCCTCCGCCCGCTGCTGCAGAGCCTTCTCAAGGGATTCCTTCAAGTGGACAAATGGGGGTGCGGCTTTCCCGGATTTCACCTTCCCCTGCCGTGTGAAAAATTGATCATAGACTTCAAAGACCTTCTTCTCCATTGGGCTGGACAAAGTATCGGAAACCTGGACATCAAGGAAATTGCGAATGTCGGTTACCAAGTCCCCAGATAGATCCTTGAGCTTCAACTCCCCTTGAGGAGCCCAGAGCACCTGGGCTAGGCCCCAGTTTCGGGACTGAGAAAAGCCACGACCCGGCGGATTCCGGGTAAGCAATTCGCGAACCTGGTCATCCGCCTGCCTCCCTTCGGCCAACGGGCGAAAGGCTCCTTCCTCCTTCCTTTCCAGTCGCGAAAAACCTCCATCGAGAAATTGCTTGGTAAGCCGGTATTCTATGCCGTCACGGGAAAAAGATACCGAAACCTGAGGGGAGAGGACCCGGCCCCATGGCTGGATAGCGCTAGCATCCTGCCCGGTTACCGTATAACTGTCCATCAGCCCTCGGCGAAGCGCCTCGAACAAAGTGGATTTCCCAATACCATTCGGCCCGGATATAACGTTTAGCCCCTCTGAAAATGGCCCGACCGAAACTTCCTCCAGAAAGCACCGCCAACCCGAGAGGGCCATCATTTGCAGGATCATCTGCTTATCTCCCCGGAAATGGCGTAAAGTTCCAGAAGAGCCCGAGAGGCCGTTTCGGCATCCCCTCCGGCGGATACGGCCATTCTTTGAAGTCGGCTTGCGGTTTCCCGTAGAATGCCCGGAGGCAAAACCTCAATCCAGTTGGTGTCCTCGGGGGAAGGGCGCAGCCCCGATGCGTCCATCCTCGCATACAGAAACCGCGAAGCGAATAAATCTTCCAAATGAAACAACTCCTGTCGATCCTCGGAGTGCAAAAGCCCTTTTAAGCATAAATCCAGTAGGAGATCTTCCGGATCGGTCAACGCCTCAAGTTCCTGACGGAATTTCATAAGGTCGCCGGCGTTACGGATCTCCCGCTCACAGGATACCCATCTGAGCTTCCCGGTTCGAATTGGAGTTACTTTGGGGGCTGCCCCCGGAAGGCTGATCTCAACCATCAGGGCGTTACCGCTGTCCCTTTCGCCGAACCGGGTAGTCTCGTGGGTTCCGCTATAGGCCATCTTCACAATGTCATTTTCATCATAGTAAGTTGCCGTTGAATGCCAATGCCCTAAGGCAAGATAATCCAGGTTAGCCCGGGTAGCGGCATTCCGTGCGATGGGGTGGTCAGGATCGGCCTGAATTAGACCTTCCACATTTCCGTGTGCCATCCCGAGGCGGATCTCGGTTGTCCTTTCGCCTTGGATCCAGGCCGTTGGGTCCTTTCTCGAATATTTGTCCCGGACCGGGCAAGGGAAAAGCAAACCCCCTGGGATGCCGACAGGCTTATTTTCAGTCAATACAGTCAGATTTTTCATGGAACGCCATGTGGGATGTTCCCATACTGAGCCGGGCACCAGGGGATCGTGATTGCCCGGGATCAAATAGACCGGCCCTTTGAAATGGGCCAGGATGTCAGCGGTCTTCACTACCAGGGAACGGTCAACGGCATTGTCTTCGAACAAGTCCCCGGCCACTAAGATAAATTCGGCTCCCCCGGCATTGGCCGCTTCGACTAGCCGCCGTCCGGACGCAAGTCGCTCATCCCGAACCCGTTTCCCGGCGTGCCCGATAAATTCGCCCTTCATTCCAATCTGCCAATCTGCAGTGTGCAGAAATTTCATCGCGGGAATCTTCCAAGCTATTCGTCCGGTCTAACCGAAACTACCGGATACCTTTCGGCTCCTAAAATCAGCATGATGATGGTGGTGGTCATCATCATCACCATCATCGTCATCGTGGTAGTGGTTATGGTCATGTTTATCATAAAGGATTGTCGTTATTTTTCTTTTTTAAAATGAAAATATCCATTATTGATCCCATTAATGGCTGCTTTATCCTTTTAGGCCTCGGCATGATAAATCGCTACTTGATTATTCTCATTATTCCTTTCCTTACCATCCACCCTCGGCGACATATCGGCGCCCCTTTTCAGTCAAGCGATACTTTTGAAAGCGGCTTTGGGGTTTTTCCGGAATGGTTTGTTCAATGAGTCCTTCATTCAAGAGTCCTCGAATAACTTTGTTTAGTTGACCCGACACGTTCTTTTGACCCAAACCTCGGGCCAGCTCAGCTTTCCCTGCGGGCGATTTGCCGAGAAGCGACAACACCCGGTGCTTTAATGACTCTGGCTGCCACTCTGGCCGCGACTCTGGCTGTGACTCTACCCCTGACTCTGCCCCTTTGTCAGGCAGAGTTCCAAGATAGGAAATGGGGTCAAATCTATATTCTTGAAAAATGGCTTATCCAAATTCTTGAAAAATCTCCAAGGGTGGCCGAGCCTGACAAATTCAAGTTTCGGGTTGCGGGTTCCGAGTTTCGAGTTCCAAGTCACCATCTGTAAGGCGTAAGTTGTAGGACCAGAGTTCAAAGTCGAAAGTTCCGATTTCCAAATTTCCCTTCCTCATAGGTTCTTTTTGGGTTTAGTCATATAGCGAGAAAGTTTTTCTTTAGTCTGAAAACCGATCTGTTTGCGCGGTGGCTCCGGCTGAGCCATCAATTCGCGGATTGCCTGGAAGAGCGTTCGGATGCTCTCATCGTGAGTTTCAATTTTCCGTTCTAATTCGGCAAGTTTAACGG
>Ga0315280_10008520_pt1 | contig 13396 bp, 4 predicted proteins | sample YL17G06_40_MG_FD_203697 | JGI IMG/M metagenome (GOLD analysis project Ga0315280, IMG submission 203697) | Sediment microbial communities from Yellowstone Lake, YNP, Wyoming, USA - YL17G06_40 | ecosystem: Environmental > Aquatic > Freshwater > Lake > Sediment | place: USA: Wyoming | collected...
GTGGAGAACGTATCCATAGATAACTATGCGATCCCCAATGGATGGCAGGTCGATATATGCGATAATGGAGATGGCATAGAGCGTAACGGGACATTCTACGTGGACATATGGCTCCGAGCCAAAGGTCTTGGTGGCATCCTCCACGCTCCGGGCAGTCAAGATATCTACTTCGCGATGAATCAGATAACCATGTTTGAGCCGGGTTTAGTTCCAGTATCCGCCGGCCCGATAGTCGTACAGGTGCTCGGTCGAGACGTGGATGTTTCGATTTCGCCATCCTATGGAGAAAACCTGCCCGGCGAAAATCTGGCTTACACCGTTACCGTCAAAAACACCGAAAACACGGGGGAGGATAATTACGACCTGACTGTCAGCGATAACGCTGGATGGGGAGATAACATACGGCTCGATGACAATCAGTTCCTGAACGTCCCACAAGGGGGTGAAAACACGACCAAGCTACGCGTCCACATACCTGAGAACGCGACGCCCTACACGAACGACAAAATAACCGTCACCGCGACATCGCGGAGGAACGAAAATATAAGGGAAAACGCGAGCTGCATAGCCCATGTGATGGTCGCTCGAGGTGTTGATGTTTCGATTTCCCCCCCAGACAATGGCGCTTGGCCCGGGGAAAATGCCACATTCATGGTTACCGTTACGAACATGGGCGCATCAAAGGATAATTACACCCTGACTGTGAGCGATAACGCCGGCTGGGGGCCGAGGCTAGATAATGAGAATCTCTACGATGTTCCACTCAATGAAAACAGGACGACAACGCTCAAGGTCAGGATACCGGAAAATGCGAGGACGCGCCTGGAGGACAACATAACCGTCATCGCGACTTCGTGGACCGATAGCACCGTGAAGGACAACGCGAGCTGCATAGCCTCCTCAATCATCATCAGGGGCGCAGAGGTCTTGATCTCCCCCGAGAATCAGGCAGGCCTCCGCGGGTGGACGCTCGCCTACACCGTGACCGTCTGGAATAGGGGAAGCATCAAGGATAACTTCAGGTTGGAGAACAAGGATAATCTTACATGGCCCATGGCCCTCGATAACGTCCGGTTCGATAACGTGCTCCCTGGCGAGAACCGACCGACCACGCTCAGGGTCACGATACCAGATAACGCTGCCGCCTGCACGGAGGATAACGTCCGCGTCATAGCCACCTCGGGCGAGAATGCTGAAGTGAGCGCTGAGAACAAGTGTATAGCCCACCTCGCCCAAGTGACCTTTACGGTCTCTATCTCGCCAAGCTTCCAGAGCCGGTTCCGGCTGGAGAACCTCACCTATACCGTGACGATGAGGAACACGACCACAGACAACGTGGACTTCCAGGACAACTACGATTTGGCCATCAGCGATAACTCGGGCTGGCTGTTGTCCCTTCCGGAGAACAGGATCGAGAACGTCGGACGGGGTGGGGAAAACAGCAAGACGTTTACCGTCACCATCCCAGACAACGCTATTCCTTGCACTCGCGATAATGTGACGATAATCGCCACCTCACAGGCCGATAACCGCGAAAACCGCTCGGGGAGCTGCATAGCCCACTCCCTAGCTGTATACGTATCTATCTCACCTCCTGAAAACAGCGCCCTCCCCGGGGAGAACCTCACCTATACGGTGAAGGTCTGGAGCACCAGCACCAGCTCGGAGAACGATAACTTCGGGCTGACCGTGAGCGACAACGAGAATTGGGGCCCCTCCATCTCGCCCGAGAACGTCAAGGTTTCGGCCATCGAGAACGGGACGGCAACGCTCACCGTCAGCATACCCGAGAACGCCGTGCCATGTACAAGGGACAACATAACCGTCACAGCCACCTCGTGGGCGGATAACACCGTGGAGGACAATGCGAGCTGTATAGCGCTTGCGGGCTACGCGGGCGTCAGCGTGTCTATCACGCCCGAAAATCGGGAGGGCTTCCAAGGGGAAAGCCTCATCTATACCGTGACCGTCAAAAACTTGGGCACGATTACGGACGATATTGGGCTGACCGTTCAGGATAATGTCGACCCATACCCGAGCTGGAACCCGACGCTTGATGTGGAGAATTTTTACACTGTTATGCCGGGCGGAACCAGGACGACCACGCTGAGGGTCAAGGTCTCCTGGTATTCCCCTCCTGGCACGAGCGACAACATAACCGTCCGCGCGACTTCGGCCGAGAATGAAAATGTTAGCGCGGAGAACTCGTGCATCGCTCACTCGAAGCTATTCGAGGTGACTGCATACCCGACGGACGACGCATATGTACGCTCGGGCGAATTGTACCGCAACTGCAACTATGGAAGTGATAACTTCTTATACGTCGGATTGGTGGGGGGTCAGGCGGCGAGGTCGTTCCTGAAATTCAGACTACCGGCGCTTCCAGTCGGCTCGACGGTCGAGAATGCGTGGCTTTACCTTTATGCATGGGACCAATTTCCTTATAACGCCGGTGGTAGGGTGCAATGCCAAGGCGTCGATGATGATGGGTGGAGCGAGGGTACGATAACATGGAGCACCAATCTACCGATCGGTGGGCTCCTAGATGGACCGAAGCAGGTAATGGTTGATCCCGCACCTTGGCCGAATTCATGGGTGGTTACGGACTTCGTGCGGGAGCAATATCAGGGCGACAACATAGCGAGCTTCGCTATGGTCGGAACCGGGGAGAATGCTGGGGAGAATGGCGTCCTAGATTGTTATGTCAAGTTCCTTTCAAAGGAAAACCGCGACTACAAACCGTACCTCAGGATCCTCTACAATCAATCTCCTAGTCGGGTGAGAGTTTCGATCTCCCCAAGCTATGCTAGTGACTTCCCTGGAATAACGGAAAATTACCAGGTGACGGTCAATAACATTGGATGGGAGAACAGCAGCTACAGGCTGGAGAACGGGGACAACTCTGGATGGCCGCTATCGCTCGATAACTCTCTACTCTATAACATCCCACCTGGAGAGAACCGAACGACCACGCTCAGGGTCACGATACCGGATAACGCCGCCTCTGGCACAGAGGACAGGATAACTGTCAGGGTCACCTCGGTCGATAACGAAAGCATCTGGGATGAGAACTCATGCACTGCCCGCTCCGTGCTCCCGAGCATGTCTATTTCGCCCGTATCGTACGAGGGCTCCCGAGGGGAAAATCTCACATTCACCGTGACGGTCACCAACCCCACCACCTCCCCAAAGAGTTTCAACCTGACTGTTCGGGATAATGCCGGCCTCTACGAGAACTGGTACCCGACGCTCGGTAGTTACAAGTTCGACAACGTCCCAGCTGGTGGGAGCAAGACCACGACGTTAAAGGTCACGGTCTCCTGGTACTCCCCGCAGGGCACGAGAGACGACATCACCGTCCGCGCAACCTCGGTTGGGAACGAGAACATCCGGGCCGAGAACTCATGCATCGCATTCTCGAAGGGAGAAACTGGCCAAACTATTGGTCGGACCGATGCGGCCTTTGTGTGGAAGAAATGGCCTGATAATCATCTTGAGGTCAAGGATATAAATGGCAATCCCCTCTTGGAAGTCGGAAGATCCGAGAATTATCCAAGTAGAATCTTCCTAAAGTTCTACCTTAGCGGGATATCCCTCCCTCCGGGCTCGAAATTTGCTGGAGGAGAACTTCGCATCGAAACTGGAATAACGAGCGGGGCGAACGTGCAATGCTATCGTGTGGATAATGATAACTGGAGTGAGGGCTCGATAACTTGGAACAATAATCCCAGAATAGGGGAAGCCATCAGCGATAATCAGTGGGTGACTGCCAGTTATGCTTGGTACGAATGGGCCATCAGCTCCTATGTTGTGGAGCAATTTGAAAAAGATAAGATTGTGAGCCTCTGCATGGTTGATGTAGGGGAAAACAATCCACCAGACCATTTAGCCAATTTTTTTGCAGGCACCGCGGAGCTCGTTACCACCTACAGCCTCGGTCGGTACTCGATGCAGGTATCGGTCTCGCCGAGCTACCAAAGCCGCCCGCGCGGAGAAAATCTCACCTATGGGGTAACAGTGAGAAATTTAGGCTGGGAAAACAGGAACTATACCCTTAGTGTAACGGATAATGCAGGCTGGGGACCGACACTAGAGAATCTGCTGCTTGATAACGTGCCACCGGGCGAGAACAAGGCGGCAAAGCTGAGGGTTAGGATACCCGAGAATGCTGCGCCTTATGCTGAAGACAATATCATCATTACCGCGACTCCGCAAGATAATGAGAATGCGAGTGCAAGCATATGCTGTACTGTCCATTCCATGGTCGTGTATATTTCAATCACCTCGCCGTCGGTCACAAGCGTCGTCCCAGGGGATAACCTCATTTATACCTTGAAGGTCTGGAGCACCAGCACCAGCAGGGAGAACGATAACTTCAGGTTGACCGCCATCGACAACTCGGGCTGGGGTCTCTCGATCTCGCCGGAGAACATCAAGGTTTCAGCCATCGAGAATGGGACAGCGACGCTCACCGTCACCATAGCCGAGAACGCTAAAGTTTGCACTCAGGATAACATAACTGTCACCGCCATCTACCAGGTCAACGAGAACGTGAAAGACAACGCGAGCTGCACAGCTCACGCTGGCTACGTGGACCTGAAGGTCTCCATCTCACAGAAATACCAAAGTGCCTTACCTGGGAGAACGCTCGATTACGATGTGACGATCACGAACACGGGCACGGTCGTAGAGAATTTCGAGTTGGTCGAGGTGATCGCCGATAATGAAAACTGGACTTGGAGTCCTTCGCGAACGACCGTTAAAAATGTCACCCCCGGAGACAGCAAAACCGCCACCCTCACGGTCACGATCCCTTCGGGCGCAGCCCATTCTACAACGGACAACATAACTCTCAGATGGAAGGCCACGGTCGCTCGAGCCCTCTCCACGAAGGTGGTCTACCCGAGCGATGATGCATATGTAGATGAACTTGAAAAAGATGTGCCTCATAACACGGATACATTAACAATATTCCCCAGCATTTATTTGAATTCAAGCATTATGCCATGGCTGAAGTTCGAGAATTTGTCTTTGCCGGAAGGCGCTGAAAATCTGGCGCACGCAAGGCTATGGCTCTATTTCTCCTCTCACGATAAGATTGGTATGGGGGCGGGGACTGGGGCCTACTTCTCTGAAAACGACAATTGGTCGGAGAACACGATAACTTGGGATAATATGCCCTCGCGATCCCCAACCCCGACCGACAGCATATCTCTAGGCACCGAGTGGCAAAGCTGGAACGTGACCCCTGACGTGCTGCGGGAGTTCGCCGGCGACAATAAAGCCAGCTGGTGCCTGAAAAATGAAGGTACAGTGGATGACTATGATTCGGCCGACGCTTACTCGAAGGAATACGATAATGGCTATGGCCCATACCTCGAGATCATCGGAGAGAACAAGGAAAGAGGCATCGTGTACGCCTCGGACAACTGCACTGCCCGTGCGACCCACCTTAAGATTATGCTGACGCCCTCGCCTGAGAACAGGGGGGGGATGCCAGGGGATAACATCACCTTCACTACAAAGATCGCGAACATCGGATTGGAAAATGACAACTACAGCTTGACGGTCAGCGATGACGCTGGGTGGAGTAACCTCAGGTTCGACAATAACTTCTTCCCGAATGTCCCAGTATATGAGGAAAGGACGACATACCTGAGGATCAGGATACCGGACAACGCGACACCTGGCATGAAAAATAACCTGAAGATAATCGTCACCTCGGAGAAGGACCCCAACATATTTGAAAATGATAACTGTAGCGTGCTCGTGCTCCTAGCGGCGGGGGTCAAAGTCACGATATCGCCGAGCGATAATAGCGGTCCGAACGGGGCAACGCTGACTTACGCCGTGACGGTCAACAACAACGAGAATGTTGCGGATACCTACTCCCTAGTAGCCACGGACAATTCTGGATGGTCGCCAAGTGTTTTACCGACATCTCTCACCATGTCGTCAGGGAGTAGCGGAACAGCGACGCTGAGCGTGACCATACCATCGAGTGCGACAGGCGGCACGGTTGATAACATAAAGGTCACCGCGAACGGAACGGGGGTGAGTGGCTCAAGCAGCTGCACGGCGCAAGTGAACATCGGCAGGCGCATCAGCGTTTCGATCTCACCGCTCTCGCAGAGCGGGGCTAATGGGGCGAAGCTGACCTACACTGTGACAGTCAGCAACACTGGGAACGTTTCAGACACCTACTCCTTAGCCGTCAGCGATAACGCCTCTCCTAGCTGGAGCCCGACTGTTTCGCCGACCTCGCTCACCGTGCCAATAGGAAGCAGCGGGAACGCGACCCTGAGCGTGACAATTCCCGAGAATGCGATAAGCGGCACGAGTAACAACATAACCGTCATCGCAACATCGCAGACAGATAACACGATCGAGAACAGCGCGAGCTGCATAGCGCATGCAGTTGTGGGCGTAACTGGTCGAGGCGTGCAGGTAACGATCTCGGAGAACTCCAAGTCGGGCAAGCCGGGTGAGACGCTCGACTTCACCGTAACGGTCAAGAACACCGGGGCGCTCGAGGACACTTACGACCTAGAAGCCACCGATGATGCCGTGCCGAGTTGGAACCCGACGCTCGATGAGAACTCGCTGACGGTCCTAGCCAACGATAACGCGATAGCTATCGTAAGCGTTACTGTGCCAAGTGGTGCAAGCGAGGGGGACTCGACGATGATAACAGTTACCGCACGCTCGCAGGAGAACGCCCAGGTCGAGAACAGCGCCACATGCACGGCGACAGCAACTACAGCCCCACCTCCTCCACGAGACATCTTGCCCATAGCAGTCGGAGGAGCCACGGTAGTGGGAGGAGCAGGAGCGGTGATCGCTATACTGTTGAAGAAAGGGATAATTCACATCCCATCCATTCGCTCACGATTCCTACGCTTGCTCGAGGGAAAAACCAATATAGTTTATATAGTGCCAGAAATTAATGGTATGAGGAGACCCGAAGGAGGCAATGAGTGGTTCAAATGAGGATCGAACGTCCTAAAGCCGCATTATTGCTAGTTTTGATAGTTGTGTTGATGATACCTATTTTCTTGACTGCGCCGGCAACGCCTGTCCAAGCGATAGGATTCTTAGCAGCAAGGAGCGGCTACCTACAATCTACGTGCACTTTGTGGGTCCCAGACAGTTCACAGATCGTGGTAACTGGCGGCCCCAATGCATTTAACTACAATAATATAAATGATAAAGGTCCTGTGAATCCAGATCACTGGTATAATCCGGGTGACCTCCCCCCAGTCGAGGCGGCTGCGAAGGTTGGTGCTGGCCGAATAGTCGCCCGTGGGTGCGCGAGGGATTTCGCCGGGACAGAAGCAGCAAGTAACGGAACTGACCAACATCTCTTTAACATATATGACTGGCTTGACCCGTTGGAGCAAAAGACCATACTGTGGTACAATGGCAAGGGCCTTTATTATACATCCTCCACCTGTAGTAACTGGATAGGGAGACTGCAGACTGAGAAGGGTTATACGGTCACCGCTAGCGCCCAAGACCCGATAACCGCTGAATTACTTGCACCCTACTCCATATTTCAGATAAGCAATATCGAGGGGAACGCTCCCGATTATGATACACCCGATAGGTCTTTTACAGCAGATGAGAGAACTGCCATTGTAGACTGGGTGAATGCCGGAGGAGGGCTTTTCCTCATGTGCCAAGAAGATTATAAGAATTATGGACAACCCGCGTGGAACAACCCGCTCCTTGCAGCATTGGGCGTAAGCTTCAGATTTCAGGACGACGCGATGCAGGATCCTGTGGATTACGGCGGTACAGGTTCAGGTTTTCCAGCTCCATATGGCCCCATTAGTTACCTCACCGACCATGAAATAAACAATACTCCTGGGGTGAATGTAAGAATCTCGACCAATTACCAGGAGACATGGCCTGGAGGGAAGCCCGCTTATACCGTCACGGTGAAAAACCCAGCCCTCACCCCGGACAACTATATTTTGACCGTTAGCGATACCGCTGAGTGGAACCCCACGCTCTCATCCAATATCCTGCTGAATGTAGATGGGGGGGAGGAAAGACAGGTAAAATTGACCGTTACCATACGGTCGGATGCGGCGATCGGCGCCGAGGATGTCATAACCGTCACCGCGACCTCGCTGATCCATGCAGGGGTTAGCGATACCAAGAACTGCACAGCACATGCGGCCAAGCGGATCATGCCACCGATCGACGATACTTACACGCATGCGGAGCGCCCCAACATCGCATTTGGAACTGGCTCAAGCGTATATACAGGGTGGTATGATCACACAGGCACGCCTGGCACGCCTAGCCCGAATGGCGGCGCAGAGCGAACATGGATGAAGTTCGACCTTAGCACCCTCCCGGCCGATGCAACCATTGGCAGGGTACTGCTCTGGCTCTACTGTTATACGGTTCCGTCGGGTGGTGGACATGTAGAAGTCCATAGCGTGGACAATAAGGATTGGTCGGAGAAAGATGTGACATGGAACAACAGCCCTGGGGGAGTAGGAGGGGTTCTAGGGCCAGTAATCGCTGGTCCCAATGAGTTAACCGAGGCAGATAAATACTACTCTTGGGATGTCACCTCGTATGTTCAAGAACAGCGCACCGTAGATAACATAGTGAGCCTCTGCTTGATCGATATAAGTGAGAACTTGGGAGCTGCATCCTCATCCAGCTTCGACGCTAAGGAATTTGAAAATATCCCTATGTGGCCATACCTCGAATTCGTTTCCTCATATAGGGTGGATGTGTCCATTTCGCCTGGGCTTCAGGATACCTCGCCGGGTAGAACTCTAACTTATACCGTTACTGTTACGAACACCGGCAGCCTTTCAGATAGCTATAGCTTGGCGGTGAGCGACAACGCAGGCTGGTCGCCGAGCCTCTCGTCAACCTCGCTCACGAACGTCGGAGCCGATGAGAACAGGACGGTCACTCTGACCGTCACGATACCGAGCAATGCACCGATTCTTACTAAAGATAACATAACCGTGACGGCAACTGGAACTGGGGTGAGCGCTAGCGCAAGCTGTGTGGCGCAGGCGTTTGTGGGATTCAAGCTGCAGCCGATCGCGGATACCGACGTGACCTCAGGTTACCCAGGGGCAAACCACGGTGACAACATTTCCATGTACATTCAGAGTTCTTCCATTACTCCTGGTTATAAGAATGAAAACATTTACCTGAAATTCGATCTTTCGGGAATTCAAGCAGGGACGACGATCAGCAGTGCCGAGATCTGGCTATGGTGCTACGACGCCAAGTACGCGGATATAAATGCGCAGTGCAGAAAGGTGACCGATGATAGCTGGCTTGAGCATGGGATAACATGGGGCAGCGCCGTTGGCCTACCCGGAGACCTCATAAGTGCGACCCCCTTAAAAGTAGGTGTCACGGGATGGTATTCTTGGAGCGTAACTCCATTCGTGGTCCAACAGCGCGGGGTCGACAACATCGCGAGCTTCTGCATAGGGGCCGAGGTGCCGGACGCAGACGGGCGGTATATCTTTGACTCGAAGGAATATAGCGATAATACAAAGCGGCCGCAGCTCAGAATTGCATTTGTAACCGCCCCCCCTGAGAATATTCGGGGCGTGGAAGTATCGATCTCGCCCCCGGAGAACAGCGCCGAGAATGGGCAGAACGTGACTTTCACCGTCACGGTCACGAACACCGGCATCGGGTATACGGACAGCTACACGCTCGAGAACACGGATAACGCCGGCTGGTCCAAGAGCCTCCCAAGCTCGGTCGGACCTCTTGCCCCCGGCGCTAGCGCTAATGTCACCCTGAGCATTACCATTCCAGCGGATGCGGAGAACTGCACACGCGATAGTATTACCATCACCGCCACCTGTCAAGAGAATACGGTGGTTGAGAGCAGCGATACCTGCGTGGCCCACTGCTTGATCGGCGCGGCTCCCCCACCTCCAGAGAACGCAGGTGTGCAGGTGACGATCTCGGAGAACTCCAAATCAGGCGCGCCCGGCGAGGTGCTCACCTTCACCGTGACCGTCACGAACACCGGCGCGAGCACTGACACGTTCGCCCTGACCGCCTCTGAGAACTGGGGCCCGACCCTCTCCATCCCATCGACCACGCTGGCAGCTGGGGCATCTAGGCAGAACATCAAGCTCAGCATCACCATCCCGAGCACCGCGGCCGATGGCGACTCGACGACGATAACCGTGACGGCTACAGGCACCGGCTACGAGAACAGTGCCACGTGCACGGCGACGGCGCAAACGGGTGGAGGAACTTCCCCATTTGTGTACGTGGGGGCTGTGGTCGTCATCGTGGGGATAATCGCGGCCGTCATTACCGTCATTAGAATAAAGCCATTCTAGATGTCGTGACCGCCTTCCATTTTTGCCTAAAATCTGCCTAAATCTTGCTCATTTGACATGTTGAGAGTGGTGCGGCCGGCGGGATTTGAACCCGCGCAGCAGGCTTGGGGAGCCTCGCCTCGACGTGTTAACCGATTTCAGGAAATTTTGCACTGTCGACCTATCGCTGTCCGAGTCCACCGCATACGACCATCTCCGCCAGATCAGGCGCTTTCTAAATTGGATCGGAGAAGGCGAGATTTCGACCGAGCGCATCAGGGATTATCTGGACTCTCTCAAGGAAAGGGCAGCCTCAACCCGAGCGAACGCGGTAAAAGCATTTCGGCGATTCTTCCGCGACTTCTTGGGGCAGGGCGAACTCGTGGCAACTTTCAAGATGCCCCGGTCCGAATTCAAGCCCAAGATAGTGCCAACCCTTGAGCAATTGCGGCGATTTTACGATGCCCTGAGAACTCCACGGGATCGCGCCATATTCTTGATGTTCGCCACGACCGGGCTTAGGCGCGATGAAATCGTAACGCTCAGAGTGGCCGACATCGATTTCGAGCGCCGGATGGTGAAGCCAAGCGTGGTGGACAGCAGCACCAAGCGCCGATGGGCTTCGTTCTATAATGGCGAGTGCGAGGTAGTATTGCGCGAACACCTTGCACAGCGTGCGGATGTCGGGCCAGACTCCAAACTATTTTCGGGCGGCCGCCAAGTGAACCGCGTTTTCAAGCGGGCGAGTAAGGCATCGGGCATTAAGGTTACGCCCCAGATTTTGAGGGATTGGTTTGCCTGCGAGATGGGCGAGTTGGGCGTTGCGGACAGATATGTGGATGCCTTCTGCGGGAGGATTCCGAGGAGCGTACTGGCGAGACATTATACAGATTTTTCGCCGGAGAGGTTAAAGCGAATATACGATGGCGCGGGCTTGAGGGTGCTCGGATAAGACATGAGGAAAGTTGTCAGTGGGCTTTTTTAATCTCGGGGTTCCTTGTTGAAATGGGGAAAGATTTGCCACCAGAAGAAACCAAAATTGAAAAAGAAAAGATTATCCCCCTGCTAATAGTCCGATGCCCAAGGTCACCAATTCCTTCCTCAATTCATCCCCAATTCACTATTACCGTGATGTTTAAAACGCCACGGTGAGTCATAAAACCCTTTGCGCGCCACCTTCTTCTGGCGAGCAATATGGCCGCCCCAATTATGGCGCAACCTATCACGATCGCAATCCCGATAATAAGCCCCATCGAAATGCCAGCAGATGGCTCAGGTTCGGAGGATGACGCAGTAATCGTGCCGTACGAACTGGTGCCGCTCGGCTCATATTGTCCGCTACCGGCGTACGATGCGCTCACGATAACAGAAGTCTCATAACTTGGGGCAGTGTAAACAACCGTAACTTGTCCGAGGGTGTTAGTTTTCCCGCTTGAAGGGGCGATGGTGCCCGCGGTGGCGCTCCAAGTTATGTCTTCTCCATTGACCGGGTTACCATCGCTAGCCAATGTGACAGTTAGGATTTTCGATTTGCTAGTAAGTAACGCAAAGTTCTCCTCAGAAATTGTCAAAGACGTCGTGCTCTTACTCCCCGGAGGCAACTCCGCGGTGGTTTCTATCTTCAGTCTGACGATATCCTCGAGCGCGTTCTCTGGCGGGATGGCCTGCCTCTCGACCGGGATCCAAACCTCCCACTTCTTGCTCGTCAGGTTCTCCCAGCGGGGGATATTCAGCGAGATCTGAACCTCGGCGTAGGAGTTCTCCGGGATCAGGATTTGGGATGGATACGGAATGACCCAGTTCTCGTTCGGGATCGGCTCGTACCCCGGCCTGACCGCGCTTTCAGGAGGAACCTCCACGGTGATTAGGAAGGTGCGTGGAATATTATCGCGGTTCCACACGACGAGTACCTGCGCGAGGGTGTAGGGTGAACCCATCGGCGGGGCATCGCGTGCCGTGAACTCCCCGGGCGATACCGTGAATACATTTTCTTGAGCATGTGCGACAGGACTGGCGGATAGAATTAATGAAACAACTATCAATGCCGGAAGCATGACGCCTTTTAAAAGATTGATACCCACTTTTTGCCTCCTTTCCCTATTCGATTCTGTGGGCTGCCATAAAGCCCTTTGCGCGCCACTGGGCCGATCCTCACAGCGGAACCGTTACCGTCGCGTCGTTATCGAGATTTACAGTAGCCGACTCCCAGCTCGCTGGCGGACTTTTGAGCGAGGCTCCTTTAGACCAAACGTGCCGATGATAGCCAGGATGCCTCCAGCTATAGCCAACCATAAAGCGTAGCCGATATCTGCTCCAATAGCATCAAACGCACGATAGTGCTGTATCCCCAAAATCAAAGCCGCAAATCCGCCAACTGGGATCGTGGCACCGATGCTCTGCATCCCGAGACCTGCTACTGCAAGGACACCAAGTATCACAAGGATAGCGCTTGTTAGCATAACCGATTCATGAGCGTCCCACAAAGAATCTCCTCCGGAATAATCGCCGAATACTGCTACCAGCATCAAAACCCCACCGATGAAAGCAACACCCAGCAACCACTTATCCATAATTTTCACCTCCCTTATCCCAATATTTGTCACATAGTAAAATCGAGACCTTTTCTTCCATCACCTCCCCTCCGATAAAGGTTACGTGCTCTGTTTATAAATTACCTAGCCAACGTTCGAAAAATTGGATTGAAATATGGAATAAATTGCCTATTCCGAAGCCTTTGCGCGCCGCCTAAGAGGCTAAAAGTGAGGTCAAAACTCACTGGAGGGGCGGCGCGCGCCCGTAAGCAACTGCAATCGCCTACGGTTGTCTCTGTATATGGTTTAACACAATTTAAAGGCACACGACCAAAGAAAAAACATCGAGAGGCGCTCGCTGTGCCCCTCCGGAACTCATTCTTCCTTGCTGCCGACCGTGATGTTCTATCGCGGCTTAAGTTGGCGCGCTCGCCCACTGCTTCAGGATGTCTCCGATCTCTGCCCTGAACGCGCTCTGCAGCGGCGGGTTTGCCGCCCATGCCTTTAGGATAGCCCCGTATCTAGTCCTTAGGT
>Ga0315280_10008521_pt1 | contig 13396 bp, 13 predicted proteins | sample YL17G06_40_MG_FD_203697 | JGI IMG/M metagenome (GOLD analysis project Ga0315280, IMG submission 203697) | Sediment microbial communities from Yellowstone Lake, YNP, Wyoming, USA - YL17G06_40 | ecosystem: Environmental > Aquatic > Freshwater > Lake > Sediment | place: USA: Wyoming | collected...
AAAGCCTGAAATAACTCGGAAAGATCTCGTGCTAAGTGAATTCTCGTTGAGTACAACATGAAAGTTAGTTCATCGTGAAAAAACACTTATTAGTCATCATCTTCTAAACGAGACACAGGTTCATGAGGGTGTCAGAATGGCAGGTTTGTCGAAAAGAACGAATTCGCTGGGAACTGAAAACGCATTTACTGTTTTGGCTGAGGTCAACAAGAGGCTGAGAGAAGGCGCAGACATAAAAAACTTCTGCATCGGACAGCCCGACTTTGACACTCCTGAAAACATCAAGCAGGCAGCAATTAAAGCGATAATAGAGGGCAAAAGCGGCTATACACCTTCCGCAGGCATTTTTGAATTGCAGCAGGCCGTAGCCAACATGTTCAGCAGAACTCGGCACGTTGACGTAAAACCAGAACATGTCGCCGTTGCCTGTGGCGGAAAACCGTTCATATACTGGAGCATCCTGTGCACGACCGACTACGGGATGGGCGATGAGATCATATACCCGAACCCGGGGTTCCCCATATATCAGAGTCAAATAATCGCCCACGGCGCGAAACCTATCCTGCTCCCACTGGTGGAGGAGAAGGAATTCGCCTTTGACATCGAAGACCTGAAAGAACGGATAACCTCGAAAACAAAAATGCTGATCATCAATTCTCCACAAAACCCAACGGGTGGAGTTCTGAAGAAGGAAGAACTGAAGGCAATCGCAGACCTCGCGATGGATCATGACTTTTGGGTGTACTCAGATGAAGTCTATTCCACTCTGGCTTACGATGCACCATTCACATCTATAACTTCAATCGACGGGATGCTTGACAGAACCATAATGGTCGACTGCGCCTCGAAAGCATATGCAATGACAGGATGGCGACTAGGATACGCGGCAAACAAAACGCTGGCTCCACATTTCGCAAGATGGATGACCAATACGGACAGCTGTGCCAACCACGCTACTCAATGGGCGGTGGTTGAAGCACTGAATGGTCCACAAGACGCATCACAAAGAATGGCAAAAAGCTTCAAAGAGAGGCGAGACCTGATCGTCAAATTGCTCAACGACATAGAAGGCGTCAAATGTCTTAGGCCTGGAGGCGCTTTTTACGTTTGGCCAAACGTTACAGGGGCCTGCCAAAAAGTCGGAGCAAAATCTGCTGACGACTTCAGAAAGATGCTTCTCGACAAAGGCGTGGCTTGTTTGGCTGACATTCATTTCGGCAGCAAGAATCCAGGGCAAACCGAAGAATACGTAAGGTTCAGCTATGCCACCGCAAAGGACGCCATAATCGAAGGCATGAGAAGAGTCAAAGAATTCCTCGAGAAGTAGAAAGTCATTGGCTTTCAAGATCTGCTAACGAGACATTAGATATTTCTCTATTCGATCCAATGCCTTCTTTATGTTTTCCACCGAGTTGGCAAAAGACAGGCGCAAATAACCTTCACCGTATTGGCCAAAAGAGATACCTGGCAACACTGCGACGCCCGCCTTCTGAAGCAAATCATCTGCGAGTTTGCGCGAATTCATTCTCGTGCTGGTTATGTTCGGAAAGGCATAGAAGGCTCCGTGGGGCTTCGTACAAGTCAGACCTTTGATCTTGTTGAGCCCTTCAACTATGACTTCTCGGCGCCTCCGAAATTCGGCAACCATTTTCTCGAGTTCGGTCTGAGGACCCTTTAATGCTTCGACACCGGCCAATTGAACGAAAGCGTTTGTGCAAGAATTTGAATTCGTCATGAGCTGCGCCATCTTCGCTGCCAAATCCTTTCTCATGGCACCATAACCCAGTCGCCAACCAGTCATGGCATAAGTTTTCGAGAAGCCGTCCAAGATGATCGTCTTCTCCTTCATACCTGGAAACTGTGATATGCTTTCTGGCTTGCCTTCGTACACTATTTTGCTGTAAATCTCGTCTGAAAGCACGAATACGTCGTTTCTGTCTTCGAGGCAGTCAGCAATGACCTTCAAGTCTTTTCTAAGCATGATTCCTCCAGTGGGGTTCTCCGGGGAATTTAGTATGATCATTTTTGTTTTCTTCGATATCTTCTCTTTCACATACTCTGGGTCGAAGCTGAACCCATTTTCCTCTTTCAGGGGTATCGGGACTGGCTTGGCATCGACGAACTTTATCAGCGCCTCGTAGGCGGGAAACCCTGGGTTGGGATACATGACCTCGTTTCCCGGGCTTACGAGGGCTAGGAGTGAGAAGAACATGACTGGCTTCGCGCCAGGAGTGACGACGATTTCTTCAGGTTTTACATCCAATCCTCTGGTCTTGGATACGTGCTCTGCTATGACCTGTTTCACTTCAGGCAGGCCTGACGAGGGTGTGTAGTGAGTGTGACCTGCATCAAGTGCTTTCATGGCCGCTTCTTTGATATTTCTCGGAGTATCAAAATCCGGTTCACCTATTTCCAAATGAACAATTTCCTTCCCCTGTTTCTCAAGTACCTTGGCCTTGGCCATCACTTCAAAGCCAGTTTCTGTTTCGAGAGCCTTCATTCTGGGGGCAAATACATCGCTCATTGAAGTCACCTAAGCTCGGAATGGAAGCTTAACGTTGGAATGAAAGTATTTAACCATTCAGATAGTCCTCAGAAAAAAGTGAGGAAGGAACTAGTCCTCAACGTGATGATCTCACTGTTTTCGACCGTTAGAGCGTTTTTGACAGCGGGCGAATCTTCATTACATCTGGGTTGATGAGGTTCGGCGGCTGTTTGCCTTCGAAGAACGACACGAGGTTGTCTGCAACCATTTCCGACATCTTCGCGCGGGTTTCGAGGCTGGCGCTTGAAATGTGCGGTGCGACGACGATGTTGTCCAGCTTCAGCAATGGATTGTCCATGGATGCTGGTTCCTGCTCGAACACGTCCAGTCCTGCGCCTGCAATCAAGCCTTGCTTCAGGGCGTCGTACAGGGCTTTCTCGTCAATGACAGGTCCACGGGAGTTGTTGATCAGGTATGCGGTCTTCTTCATGAGTTTGAGTTTGTCTGCGTTTATCAGGTAATGCGTTTCTTTCATCAGTGGCACGTGGATGGTGACGAAGTCTGATTCTCTTAAGAGGGTGTCGAGGTCGGTTTTCTTTGCGCCTTCTTTTTCCATTTCTGGTCGGGGTATGACGTCGTAGAATAGGATTTTCATGTTGAAGCCTTTGGCTCGTTTGGCCATGGCGTAGCCGATTCTTCCGGCGCCGACTATGCCTATGGTCGCGTTGTAAACGTCTCGACCTGTGAGCATGGCTGGATGCCAGCCGACTTTCCACTGGCCTGTGCGCACGTACTTGTCAGCTTCCACCACACGTCTTGCTAGAGCCATCAGCAGCGCCCAAGCGAAATCTGCGGTGGTGTCGGTGAGCACCTCGGGCGTGTTGGTGACGTAGATTCCGCGTTTCGTGGCCTCGGCGACGTCGATGTTGTCGAAGCCCACGGCCAGTTGCGAGACGATCTTCAGTTTGGGTGCGGCGTTGAAGACTTCAGCGTCTATTTTGTCGGAGAGCAGTGAGGCTAAGGCGTCGCAGTCTTTGGCCTTCTGGATTATCGTCTGCTTTGGTGGCGGCGCGTAATCCGGCCACACTTCAGTGTCAAAATGCTGTTTTATGATGTTAAGTCCTCTCTCTGGAAGCATGCGAGTAACGTAAATCTTGGGTTTGGGCATACATTTCACCAGTGTTCGGGTCTGCGGAATTCTTTATTAGCCTTCACTTATTACAGTTACGCATCAACCATGAAAAAGTCATGATGTGCTGCTTGTATGATTGCGATCAGGAACATGGAACAGCTTGTGGCCAACGGCGAAACAGACTCTAACCGCAAAGCCAGAGCACTGGCACTCAAAAGTCTCGAAGCCGCGCTCAACGCCGCCGATCCCAAACAGATAATCAAATCCAAACTTGCACTGAAAGGCTCAACGCTCACGGTGGACAAGCATAGTTTTGATTTGCAGAGGTTCAAGCACGTCTACGTTGTGGGTGGAGGCAAGGCAAGCGGCTCAATGGCCGAGGCTCTGGAGCAAGTTCTGGGCAACTGCATAACGAAAGGATTAGTCAACGTGCCACGTGGCGACAAGAACAGGACGAAAATCATTTTGCTTCACGAGGCCAGCCACCCGATCCCAGACGAAACAGGCGTCGAAGGCACACGGCGCATGGTCGAGATGGTGGAACAGGCCGAGAAAGACGATCTAGTCATCTGTCTCATCTCTGGCGGAGGCTCTAGCCTCATGCCGTTGCCACGGGGTGAAATCACTATCGGCGACAAGAAACGGATCACGAACGCGCTGCTCAGGTGCGGAGCCACGATCAACGAGATCAACACCGTCCGCAAGCATATCTCGGACTTTAAGGGCGGGTGGCTTGCCAAGAAGGCGTATCCTGCCACGATCCTGAACCTGATACTTTCCGACGTGGTAGGCGACCCACTGGACTTCATAGCCTCAGGCCCCACCGTCCCCGACTCCACAACCTTCAGCGACGCCATAAACATTCTGAAGAAATATGCGATCTGGGACAAGGCGCCAAAGGCAATTCGAAAAGTGCTTTCCGACGGTGAGAACGGCAAGATTCCCGAGACACCGAAAACAGGTGACGAAGCCTTCAAGAGAGTGTTCAATGTGGTTGTTGGCAACAGTAGGCTTGCTAGTTTGGCTGCGTGCAACGCTCTGAAGGCTGAAGGCTTGAACGCGGTTTTGTTGACGGCCACGATGGAAGGCGAGGCTAGACACGTGGGCGTCCTGCTTGCTTCAATCGGCCGCGAGCTTGCCGTTTCAGGAAATCCTGTTTCGAAACCTGCAGGTGTCGTGGCGGGGGGCGAAACCACTGTGACAGTCACCGGTAAGGGGTTGGGGAGCAGGAATCAGGAAATCGCGCTGGCGGCCGCGTTGAAGTTGAAAGGTTTCAGCGGAGTGGCGATTGCTTCGATGAGCACGGATGGCATTGATGGACCTACGGACGCGGCTGGCGCTGTGGCTGACGGGGAAACCGTGGCTCGCGCGGTCAAGCGAGGCCTCAAGCCGGAGGAGTTGCTGGTCGACAATGATTCGTATCATTTCTTTGAGAAGCTGGGCGACTTGATTTTCACTGGGCCCACGGGAACGAACGTCAACGACATCTCAGTGGTGGTGGCCGTCTAGTTCGGTTGTGTTCGGGCTTGGTCGTGATCGTCAAGTTTGTGGGTTCTCTTCGAGGCATGGCAGGCAGAGGCACTCGCACGTTCGATTTTGGTAAATCCCTGCTTTTGAGGGACGCGTTCGCAAGAATGGGTGAAGAACTACCGAAGCTCAAACCTGCGTTGGCTGGGTCCAGAGCCTCCATGCTCGTCATGGTCAACGGTAAAGAAATCAGCATTCTGAAAGGAATGGAAACCGTTGTCCACGATGGAGACGAACTCGTTTTGGTGCCCGTTCTACACGGAGGATGAGCTGAGCGTGGAGCTATTCGCTCTTAGAGTTGGAAAAGTGGAGGCTGGCGCTGACCTCTTGGTTGTTATCAACCATGCACTAGAAGCAGAAGGTCTGCAGCTTGAGGAAGGCGACGTTCTGGCCTTGGCCTCCAAAGTCGTTTCCTACTCACAGAAACGCCTAGCCAAACTCAGCGACATCAAACCGTCTGTCAAAGCCAAGAAACTTGCCAAAAAGTACCTGTTGAAGTCTGAGTTAGCAGAGCTTGTTTTGCGTGAGGCAGACCACATTTATGGAGGCGTGGACAGGGCGGTTCTGACGTTGAAGGATGGCATGCTTGTACCGAACGCTGGAGTAGACGTGAAGAATGCGCCTGAGGGCTTCGCGGTATTGTGGCCTGCTGGGCTGAAAGAATGGATAAGCGAGTTCAGAGAAAAGGTCAAGCGTAGGACTGGCAAGCGTATGGGCGTGCTCGTCGTGGACAGCGGTCTCGTGCCGCTTCGAGTGGGCACGTCGGGCTTGGCTTTGGCCTGTGCGGGCTTCAAACCAACAAGAGATCACAGAAGCGAGAAGGATCTTTTCGGCAGGCCTATCGTGATGACGAGACACAACGTGGCTGACGACTTGGCTGGTGCCGCACATCTTTTGATGGGTGAATCAACCGAGAAGACACCCGTCGTGCTGGTTAAGCACGCGCCGGTTGAGCTTGACGATGATGTCTACGTTGGCGCGGACATGATGATGCCGATGGATGAGTGCCTGTTCATGGGGACTTTTCAGCGTCACCGCGACCATGGTCGGGCATGAGGTTTGCTGCCTTCAAGACTGGAAGCAAAGACACGCCCAAGGCGGTGGCGAAAACCGCTATCACCGTTCTCTCCACTGGGTAAATGAAGGCTGTAAAGACCCACGTGCTCAACGCTGTTGCTGTGTTGCCTGAAATCATGATCTCGAACGTGAGGGTTCCTGCCATTTGTCCAGCCAGCGCCGAGCACATGCAGGTTGTGAACAGCACAACGACTACTTTGGGATTGCGAATGGGATTCGGGGCTTCTGAGTTTGTGAGAAACAGCGATGGTATCAGAAGAACCAGACCTATCATTTGGAACCACGAGTAGGCGGGAAACAGCCAGAATGGACCGATTTCTGGAAAGAAGGACGTTGCCAAGAAAACGCCGCCGTAAAGCAGCACGGCGAAGGGCTTCTTGCGAGTCCACACCAAGCCGCCGAGAAGGGATGCGGCAACGCCGGAAGCCACGCTCGGAGCCGCGAAGACGCCAAGCGAATACCCTATCAGTCCACCAAACAACGTGGACAGGACGCCCACATATGGGCCGAGGAGCACGCCGATGAGCGGAGCCATTATGGCTGCGGCGGTTATGGCTTTTCCAGAGAGGCCTATGATTGGGCTGATGACCACGAGACCCAGAACCACGTACAAAGCCGTGAAGACCGCTACCGACGCTATCCGCGCGGAGGACAAGTGTTTGCGTGAGGATGTTGAAGTCAAGGCTTTTCCCGCAGAGTCTAAAGCTAATATTCTATCTTGTTCATAAACGGTGCGCATGCGTCCTATTATTACTTTGACGACGGATTTCGGATTGCGTGATCCGTACGTAGCCGAAATGAAAGCCGTCATACTCAGCATCTGCCCAGAAGCCAACATCGTCGACATCAGCCACGAAATCGAGAAATTTAACATACGAGAAGCCGCCTTCGTACTGGCCTGTGCTGCGCCTTACTTTCCGAAAGGTACCATACACGTGGCCGTCGTAGACCCTGGTGTAGGCACGAAACGCAAACCCCTACTAATCCAAACACGGAATGCCACCTACATTGGCCCAAACAACGGCATACTCACACTAGCCATAAAGAACGACAAACCAATGCAAATACGGGAGATAACCAACAAGAAACTCATGATGCCACAAATCAGCAACACATTCCACGGAAGAGACGTATTCGCACCAACAGCAGCACACATCGCAAACAATACAAGAACCGAGATAGTTGGAAGACGAACCAACAAGATAACAAAACCGAGCTTTGCAGACGTCGTAAGGAATAGAGATACCCTGATAGGCGAAGTCATTCACATAGATAACTTTGGAAATGCAATTACAAACATAAGTGGAGCAGATCTCAGATCATGGAAAATCAACAACGTTGCCAAGGTTAAGGTTGGAAAACGCAAATTTGAGCTGAAGTTATGCAAGACCTACGGCGACACAAAGAACCACCAGCTCCTTATCACGGTAGACAGCCATGGGCTTCTCGAGATCTCTGTGAACCAAGGCAGTGCTACGAGAGACTATGATATAGAGAATCGAGACAAAGTGACGATATACCGATCTCTGGGAAAAAGGATGGAACGGGGTGGCGTTCTTCGAAGCATAAACCGGAGATCAAGCTATTGATGGCCTACTGTTTTCCCTGAATGAACGAAATGAAGTCTGGAAGGTCGTCCAAGACCAATACGAGTCCCGCGAGACCAAGACCAATGTACCTGCCTCTGTTCTCTCTTCGGTCATCAAAGACAGCCCCAAGCAATGATAGAGCTACGAAGACCACCCCAGGCATCCAGTGATGAATTCGGGAGCTACCGAGAAAGACTTGTGGTCCGTTAGGGGTTTGGAAGACACGTAGGACGCCATCATTGTGCACTTGCATTTCACTCACCTCCTGTTTGCTCGTTAGACCAATGCAGTCGTGTAGCTGCATTTTGTATACCGGAGAACAGGGTGAACAGCGCCCATAGAGTACGTGTTTGTTGATCTGGCTCTTGTTGATCCAGTGGCGTGTTGAGGAGTTTGCCGAGTTCTTCAACCGATTTGTAAATGTAGTTGAAAGCAAGTATGATTTCCTCCACAGTTCTGCTTGTCGATACGTACCCTGAACCTGCCACGTATCCTTTCAGCACAGCGTCAGCTTTGGGTGTCAAGTAGACGCTGTAAGGTGTGCGTTTTTCTTCAGACATTGTTTTCACATTATTTTCTTACTTATACGCTGTATTTATGCTTTTCGTTTAACGTGTACAATAATGTGCTCTGACAGCATGTTTGGATAGGTGCAATCAGTCAAGGCACGCATAAAACGAAGACTATCATGGTTTGTCTGTCTTGTGTAGGTCTTTGAGTCTACTGGTTCCATCTATTTCCTGTATGAGTTTGGCCACGGTTTTGGGTACGAGTTTCTTCCAGCCTTGTCCTTTCATCATTTTGGCGCGTATTTGGGTTGAGTTGTATGTTTTTCTGTCATAGTATGGTATGGGTTTGACTTTGTAGTCTGCTTCTTTGAACAGTCTCTTGGTGAGCGGCTCATTTGTGTAGACTGCGTTGAATCGTGGCGTGTAGCCTTCCACTTCGGCTACCCACATCATGTGCAGGTTCACGTCGGGCACGGGCACGATCCACACGCGCTTCAAATCCACGCCGGCCTCTTCTAGTGCACAGCGAACCATCATCAGTCTCTCGCCAGCCGTGAACGGATTATCCAAATTGTGACTGTACTGGGCGCTGCCTATGACGATGACAAGTTCGTCAACTTCTCCGAGGATTTTCTTTGTCACGCTCAAGTGGCCAAGGTGAAAAGGCTGAAAACGCCCCACATAAAGCCCACGCCTAACCAACAAGCACACCAGACCTCTCGTTGTCACCGCGGGCATTTAGCACTTGCGCCAAAACGGAACCCAGCCAAAATTCTGGCCAAGTTCGGCGGGTTCAGGGCTTACTCGCATGGTCCAGTGCGAGTGTTACAGGTTTTTCCTTTTGTTGCCTTCTTCAGCACCATCTCAACTGGGTAGATTCTAAGCTTCCCGCCTTTGACTGGGATATCTTTGTTCTCTTTGAAGCCTCTGCTTTCGCGTTTCAGCATTGCCAGCTTTGCTTTCAGGCCGCCTGCGTAGCCGCCGAGCCCGAAGTCTGATGCTATGACTCGGTGGCAGGGCACGATGGGTGCGAAGGGGTTGCCGGCCATGATGTTGCCTACGGCTCTGGGGCCTCCGCCGACTGCTTTGGCGATGCCGCCGTACGAAGAGACATAGCCTGTGGGAATTAGGTACGCGGCCTCAAGCACTTTTGCTGTGTAGGCGGGTAGGTGTTCGGTTGCCAGCTTGAACCGTGATGTGGCGTCTTTGCCTGCTTCGATGTTCTTGATTGTGGCGATTACGTTTTTGGCGAACGCGGAAGGCTTGGTGGTCTGTTGGTGGCTGGCTCCCCGCGGAAGACTGCCTCTTAACCCTTTCAACGTCTGTTCCTGATCACGACCGAACCATGTGGCACAAACCTTGTCGCCGTCATAAGCCACGCCAAACCACACGCCACCCTCCTCTTCGACGTAAACATCAACCATTGTTACCCGCTCCCAATGGCGAATGCTATGCAGCAATCGAGTATTTTAGCTCTTGTTGAGGCCAGTCCATGAATATTCGCATAACATTAGTTCTACGGGTTCTGATTGGGAACATCTCCCGCAAATCCCCTCTTTTTCTGAGGAAAGTTTGTTGTTCTTAAGCGGAATTGGTTTCGAGCAACGAGTGTGCCTGCAAACACTGCAAAGATTTTAGTAACTTCTCGCAGCTTCTTTATCCTTTTCCCTGGTGTCTTCTAAGGTCCGCTCAGACTTCGCTCTCTCAGTAAAGCTGTCCAATGTTGCTATTAGACCAGTAGCATGCGACATTGCATATTCCACATGATTGATCAAGTCATTTCTATGCTCGCTTGTGTCTTCTACTGCAGCAGCAATTTTGTCAATCACATCGTCGATGTTAACCTCGTTAACAACTGGTCTAAACTTCTCCATTCCACTTCCGAACTTCAATTCGCTCCCCATGAGTGGTTTTGCCCATCGAATGATAAAAAGAACGTGCGTAACACCAGTAGACTCGTCTTGAAGGAAGGACATTGCCTCTATCCAATCTTGTGATTCAATTTCTCTGCCAAACCCAAACTCTCTGCCATGCTCACCCAGAGGAGGATACGGACCAATAATGTACTCCACGAATATTCGTTTGCCCTTGTATTCCCAGGTTCTTGAGTTGCTGCTTGGCGGTATCGAGCGCGCTTCATCAGTGTATCGCTTCGCCGGCGGCAGAGTGATCTTTCTGACACCAAGTGCAGCGGTGTATGATTCAATCGTGTTTATTATCCTGGTTGAATCAGAGCCAACAGACTTGAATTCCTTAAGGATTAGAGCGAGCCTCTTGTCCATTAGCTCTTTCATGTACAGTGGTCTTTCTTTCTCTATTATTTCTGCTTTAAGAACTAGTTGCTTGTAGGCCTTTTTTGCCTCTTCAACCGCGTAGTGTATTGCAGCACCTTTAACGACGGAAATTTGACCTTCTCTTCGCATATCGTTGATGCATTGCCCGCAGAGACAGACTATATCGCCAGGCATTGCTCTTGTTACCTTGTGGAAATATTCGATAGCCTTGGTTGAAAAGGGATATACGGAGATTTTTCCTCCCTGCGAATCGACTAGACTACATTCATCATCATCAACCGTAGGCAATTTCGTACCATGAGTCTGAGCCCACCAGTCCAAGTATTTGTTAGCAAGATCTATAGACTGGTGAGTGCTCAATTCCTGCAACTTTTTCTCCTGCGCTTCCACTCTTCTTCCATAGGTCACATCAACACGTGCTTCAGATATCTTATCGTGTACATCTTCGGTACAAGCAAGCAGAACGACAATCTGATCCAATCCAGCCGTAGCGACCCGAATTGTTCCTAGCAAGCTTGCAGCAACCCTGTCTCTGGCCTCCTCTTTCGAGTATTTCTCTTGATATTTCTGCGTCATCACTCGGAAAAACTCATCTATGTTGTCGATCGCAAGACAGATGCCGGCGTTTTCTCTGACTAGGAGCTTGCTGAGTCCCTCTGCGATGTCATGAAGAGACTTGCCATCCAGTGTTCCATAGTCCAATTGTCCATCCAATAGCTTGATAATACCATTCTGAACAGGAAGTGGAATCCTGGAATTCTTGATTTTAGTTGCATCAATTATATGTTTGAGAGTGTCGAGAACATCTTCATCCCAAAGAAGGTTGATCCATAGATCTTTCTCATCTATTTCCTCACCGCGAGCGTCATACACCGCATAGATTCCTCTGATCCTCTGTTGCGCATCGTAAAAGAGATATTTAAGGTGTGATAATACGTGAGACTTTCCTGCTCCGGGAACCCCTACTATGAAAGAGATCTTGGAACCTTGACCTATGCTTTCCCTAAACCTGGACTTGAACCAGTCTATTATATATTCACCGCCTACGACAAATGGAGGTCTATCAGGCGGGTGTGGATATCTGAATGGATTGTCAATTGAGTTTAGAAGTTGTGTATTGAATGGGGCTAGTTGTGAGTCCTCCATGTAAACACCAATTACTATTACCTGCGCCTTACATAATAGAATTTCTGTCCGTCCTGTGTGACCAAGTATTTGATATTGAACTCTCCGATAGGAGCTCCCGCTTCAAGTTTCACCAAATCCCTCTTCCATGCTTCAATCAGCATTTCATCGAATACTTCCTCATCTATTGCCAGTCTCTTTGAAACATGATTTCTCAATGAAGGAATATCTATTCTGTCCTTGATCGAGCCTTCCTTTTCGAACTCTTCCTTCAATATTCCTGCGAAACTTTCAAGCGGGGGTCGCCAATACAGATTCCTTGCGATTGACATCAAGTAGTGAACCAACAATAATTCACTTCCACTGAGTACGAAACTTCTCCTATTTACGCCGAGCTGAGCTCTGAGGCGATCTGGCAACCCTTGATAAGATTCTGCCGAAGGTTTGTCCCCCATTTTTATTGATTCATCGTACAGGACTTTGAGAACATGTCCAAGATTTGGAAGTTCTGCCGTGTCAAAAACCTCATCCATCGTCTTGAGCTTGACGGCAGTCATCTTGAGGGAATCCTCTACAGAGGCAAGTCTATTTGATAACAGTCCAATGTCGTCTGATACGTTGCTTGTCTCTTTTTTGAGAAGCTCGAGACTCTCTCTTAACGGACGAATGTCCGTGACCGACACGTATTTTGGTTTCATCCTTTTCAGAAGGCGTTTGTTCTCAATCAAATCGCCCGATGGTATCTTGTTAAGAATTTCCTCGAAGATCTCTGATTTTGTTGCACCCATTTTCCGCAGTTTCTCAGAAGTCGAGTCGCCATAGATTCGCAGGATCTCTTCCGTTTCGAGCGAATTAAGAATTCCTTCGATAAAGGAAAATACATCATTGACCCTATCGACAATCAGTGATACACTTCTTTCGTTCTTCAACAAGTCTCTTACGTCTATCTTATTCTGAAGCTTCGATAAGATGAACTCTCGGGAGAGGTCTTCAGTGGCTTCTTCTCCGGTAAAAAGAGTAAACAATTCCTTCAACTCATCAGGTTTCAGTAATCTCAGGAGTCGCTTCGTGAGATTCTTCTCTTCAGCTTTCAGAGCTAGACTACCCCCTACCTTAACTTCTCGAGAGCGTAATATAAGTTAGCTTCCATTTTTCTTTTTGCAGAGATCCCGACACCTTTTCTTCACACGCAAACTTCCTCGCACATCAGAGATGTGCTGATCTGCTCAAAATCTTCAGAAAACGTAAGTAACTCCTCGGTTAAACCAAACCTGAGGGGGTTCATCAGAAGCATGTTGAAAGTGCGGGGGATGGGGTTTGAACGCCGCCCACAGTGGAGACGTCTCCCGCAAAATCCCCTCTTTTCTTTCCTTTTTTTGTTCAGTAAGGTTTCATCCCGCCCATGCGCGCATTACCCAGCGCCGGTTCTTAGCCTCCTATTGACTCCTTCAATGTGGATATGTTCTCAACAATGGTATGACTCTTTTTCATGAAGATCCAGACACTCTCTTACAGCATTCTCAACTTCGATACTTGCTTTCTTAAGCTATCCTCACTGCACGAGAAGTAGAAGTAGTAGTAGTGAGAGAAATTCTGGAACCCACTACTACTACCGAACTGAAACAGACTAGCGCGCTACGTAACGCTTTTCCGTTCGT
>Ga0315280_10008522_pt1 | contig 13395 bp, 9 predicted proteins | sample YL17G06_40_MG_FD_203697 | JGI IMG/M metagenome (GOLD analysis project Ga0315280, IMG submission 203697) | Sediment microbial communities from Yellowstone Lake, YNP, Wyoming, USA - YL17G06_40 | ecosystem: Environmental > Aquatic > Freshwater > Lake > Sediment | place: USA: Wyoming | collected...
TGTGAGGATGTGTTCCGCGGGCTGGCGCGTTTTGAGGTAGACTGCACGGAGGCGCAGAGAAGCCGCTATTATTCCAAGATCTCCGGCCCGCTCCTTGACCGGATCGATATTCAGGTGGAAGTGCCGCAGGTCAAGTTCAGGGATATCGTCTCCCGGGCTGAAGCCGAGAGCTCGGAGAAAATCAGAGAACGCGTTAGCCGGGCCAGGACGCGTCAGCTCGAGCGGTTCCGGGGGAAGAGAATTTATGCCAATGCCCAGATGGGGACGAAAGAGATAAAAAAGTTCTGCCAAGTTGGAGCGGAGGCACAGAAGCTGCTGGAGATGGCCGTGACCCGGCTGGGTCTCAGCGCCCGCGCCTATGACCGGATTTTGAAAGTCGGCCGGACGATCGCGGATCTCGCCGGCGAGGATGAGCTCAGCCCTGCCCACATTTCCGAGGCCATCCAGTACCGCATGATGGACCGGTATTACTAAGCCTTCAAATTGCGAACAAATTCTATGAATTTTGGCAATTGATAAGAAGATTAATTTGAATAAAACTTATCTGCCTTTCAAAAATTGAAGAGGGGTCATTGTCGAAACCCACGATCAATCCTCCATGAACTTCTAAGCCAGCCTCTTGCTATGATTTCCTCCTCTATTCAGGTGAGAAAAGCAGCCGAAAAATCACCCCTTTAATCATTCTTAATGGTGATTTATTTTTCTTAAATTTAATTATTTAATAAACGTTGGGATTTCAGCTTATAGTTAAGAAATCAAAAAGAAAATTTTAAGAGAAATAAGAGATGAATGATAAAGACAGGACCAAGAAGCAGGTCACAAAAGAACCTTATGAATTCCGTCGAGGGATTGCTGAATTGGCACCGGCCAAAGCCAAGGCCAAGCCCAAGTTAGCAAAGGAGCTGCTTCGAGATAGAGAGAACATATATAAGTTCCTTTTGGATAATTCAAAAGAGATTATTCTTATCCTCAGCAAAAGAGGGAAGATACTTTTTGCTAATAGAACCATTTTAAACAGCTTTGGCTATTCTGAAGAAGAAATAGTTGGCCAGTCAATCACCAGTTTTTTAACCAGAGATAGCCTCAGGAAATCATTATATGCTCTTGCGCAAGAATTTCTCGGTCATCCTCAACCTGAGATGGAGGTTAGAGCTAAAACAAAATTTGGCGAAATAAGATATTTAAAGATCGCCATGGGCTCAGCGCCTATTTATGATAAAGGGAAATTGATTGGAGTGATAGTTTGCGGCAGCGACATAACTGCGCTCAGGAAAACAAAGGAGGAGCTGCGAGAGAAGGAGAAGCGCTTCAGGGAATTATGGGATTATGCCCCTGTTGCTTATCATACACTGGATATTAACGGGATTATCACTGATGTGAATCAAACCGAAGCGAGAATGCTTGGATATACAAAACAAGAAATGGTAGGCAAATCAATCTTTGCATTTATTTTGCCGGAGCAGCGAGCAGAAGCACAGAGAAGGTTTCAACAGAAAATCTCCGGTCAGAAAATCTCCAGGGCAGAGAGCAGGATGTATGTTAAAAGAGATGGTTCAAAGATTTATGTTGCCATTGATGATGCACTGGAACGAGACAGCGACGGTAAAGTTATTAGTGTCCGGACAACAATGGTTGACATCACTGAGCAAAAAGAGATGGAGGCGGTTTTAAAGGAATCAGAGAAGCGCTATAAAGACCTGGTAGAAAAAGCTGGCATCGCCATTTTAGTTGATGATAAAGAAGGGAATTTTAAATACGTGAATGAAAGATGTGCAGAGATTTTTGGGTACTCTGTAGAGGAGATGAAAAAACAGTCGATCCGATCGGTTGTTCATCCTGACGATGTGGAAAGAGTCATGGCGTATCATGAGGGACGACTTCAAGGCAAAATGGTACCATCGAGATACGAATTTAAGGGAATCAGGAAAGATGGATCTGTTATATATCTTGAAGTAGATAGCGTTGCTTTAAGAGAAGGGGAAAATCTTATAGGGACTCGTTCATATTTGTGGGATTTCACCGAACGCAAAATGGCTATGGAGGCGCTGTGGGAAAGCGAGGAGAAATTCAGAAATCTTGCGGAACAATCGCCCAACATGATTTTTATTAGCAGGAAGGGCCGAGTCGTTTATGCCAACGAGAAGTGCGAAAAGGTTACGGGATATAAAAGAGAAGAAATTTACTCTCCTGAATTCGATTTTCTGATGTTGATAGCGCCAGAATTTAGAGACATGATAATAGCAAGTTTCAGCAAGCATATGAAGGGTGGAGAGGTTCCTTCGCACGAATCTACACTTCGCACGAAGGAAGGAAAAAGAATCGAGGTCATCCTTACCACAAAATTAATAGATTATGAGAAGGAGAAGGCCATACTGGGCATAATAACTGACATCAGCGAGCAAAAAAAAACGGAAAAGATAAAAGATTCCATTTACAGAATATCAGAAGCGGCGCATTCTGCTCAGAATCTTGAGGAGCTATTTCGCTCAATCCATAATATCATCGGAGAACTGATGCCGGCAAAGAATTTTTACATTGCACTTTATGATTATGATAGAGAAATGCTGAGTTTTCCGTATTTTGCAGATGAATACGATGAGACACCGGCGCCAAAAAAGCCTGGCAAAGGGCTGACAGAATATGTACTACGCACCGGGGAACCGCTGTTAGCATCGCCCGAAGTGTTTGAGGAGCTTGTAAAAAAAGGCAAAGCTGAGCGAATTGGAACACCGTCGATTGACTGGCTTGGGGTCCCCCTGAAAACGGAGAATAAGACATTTGGGGTCATGGTTGTTCAGAGCTATACTGAAAGTGTCAGGTTTGGAGAAAAGGATAAGGAGATCCTCAAGTTCGTATCTGCTCAGACGGCAATGGCTATTAAGCGGAAGCATGCGGAGAAGCAACTCAAAGAGTCACTTCGAGAGAAAGAAGTGCTTCTTCAAGAAATTCACCACCGGGTCAAGAACAATATGCAGATCATCTCCAGCCTCCTCAACCTTCAAGCCGGCCAAATGAAAGACAAAGATTTTATTAAAATGGTCAAAGATAGCCAGAGTCGCATCCGCTCTATCGCCCTTGTCCACGAAAAACTTTACAGGTCCCGAGACTTCTCAAATATTAATTTCTCTGACTACGTCCAAACCTTGGCCGTTCACCTGTTCCAATTTAATCAGGTCAACTCAAATTTAATTCAGCTCAAGCTGAATCTGGAGGATGTGTTCTTGGATCTTCAGACGGCCATTCCCTGCGGGCTCATTTTGAATGAACTTGTCACGAATTCTCTGAAGCATGCCTTTCCTGAAGGAAAGGGCGGTGAAATCATCATTGAATTGCATCCTTTAGAGGAGCATACATTCCAGATGGTTGTCAAGGATAATGGGGTGGGAATTCCCGAAGATCTGGATATTGGGAACGCAACAAGTATGGGCTTACAGATTGTGACCATACTCGTGAATCAGCTTGAAGGATCCATGGAGGTTCAAAGAGAGGGCGGCACGACTGTTAAAATCATCTTTAAGGAATTGAGAAGCAAGTCCAGACTTTGAGGTTCAAGATATTTTCACCGATCCTTTGTGCAAGCTCCTTTTGGAGGAGTTTTAGATCAAGTCCTCTTTTTCTGAGGCGGTCTCCTGGAGCTCTTAACTCTTTGGAATAGGAATGTCGCCTACTTTTTGTTTCAATGACAAGAGCTAAGTGTGATCTCCATCTGTGTCACGCTGCTAACAGAAGCGGTTCACGTGCGTTCAGACGGGACTCATATGCCCTTCCACTTTCGAGGTTTGCCAAAGCAATTTCCAGAGATCACGCTCAGTTTGCGGCATATAGATAAAGGAATTAAAACAAGATCAAGCAAGATGGGTATAAAATTCATACTCAAAGTGAATATATCAAATCTATGTCTTTTCGTGAACGTTCAGGGTTTAAAGAAAATCTTTATGTCATTTATTTAGGTTTAATCGATAAACTTCTTTTATAAATGCTGGTTTGTTATGTTAAGGTGAGTCGAGGGGGAAGTCTGGTCTAAATAAGTTGCTGGTTAAATATTATTAAAAAGTTCTTATTTCCCCCTTTTTATGAGAAATTTATCAATTCTTAAGCGTCTTTTTATATATATAGAGCCAATTTCATATTTATTTGATATTTTACATCAAAATTATCCAGTTCCATGAAGCGCTCTTATTTTTATCTATTTCTTTTTTTTTTGATATTCTATCCATATTAAATAGACGTACGGGGCCAAAAGCCCTCTATTTTACCTTAAAGCCAGCCAGGTTATTGATAAAACTGATAACAGATTAATTTTTTAGAGGAGGTAAATCTAATTTCGGAACTCGAGTTACATTAGTTGCGCCGCTGAAAATCGAAAGCAAAAATAAAACAGGAAAGTGAGAACTTACAAAATATGCTATCCGCGAAGGGCTGGAGACGTGAGCATAAAAATGGCCTCAATCTGTCAGGATTTTCGAGGCCAACTTTCAGATAATTCCCGATTTCCATATCATTCCTTCTGATTTATAATAAATAAAATCGCATAAGTCAATCTAAGGATAAATTGATGGGATAGCAGCAAAAGATTGGTTAAGGTGTTCAGTAACTATTTTGAATAATGAAGAAGAATCAATATCTTCAATCATCGACCTGCTGATTTCACCACGTCTGCATTCAGTGGCTCAACAACATTGAATTTGCTAATGGAAAGAAAACTCGACCTGCCGTTCATCATTGTCTCAGACACTATCGGAGGGGAAATCGCGGTAAATGCCGTTAAATAAATTATAAATGATCACATCATGAAAGGCAATTTAGCGCAAATAGTTCCTGCCGTTAGACGAAAGTTGGGCAAAGCAGGCGTACGCCGCAGCCGCCTCCAGGCGGAGCGAGCGTCAGGAAACATTGAAGAGAAGTTCAGGGCCGTTCTCAACGCGTCTCAAGATTCCATCTTCATTAAAGACTCTTCCTTCAGATACAGGCAGATAAATCCTTCCATGGAGCGGCTCTTTGGTATCAAAGCCTCAGAATTGATCGGAAAGTCAGATGAAGAGCTTTTTGGGGAAGAGGCTGGAAAGGAGATTAGGGAGACAGATTCTCGGGTTCTCAAAGGAGTTGTCATGGAAGAGGAACATACAAGGACGATAAGGGACATTCCGCGAACTTTTCGTGTCATCAAGGCGCCAATATATAACTCCCAGGATAAAATCATCGGCATTTGTGGGATTGCCAGCGATATCACAGAGCGCATGGAGTTAGAGGAAAAGATCCATTCTTACCAAGAACAGCTGCGTTCTCTGGCATCAGAATTATTATTAATCGAGGGGCGAGAAAAGCAACGGATCGCAACCGATCTCCACGACCATATTGGCCAGACTCTTGCTCTCTCCAAAATCAAATTAGGAGCACTTCGAGAACTGGCATCTTCCCCCGCTCTCACTCAAAAAGTGGATGAAATCCGCGACCTTATCGAACAGACGATTGAATATACACGAACATTGGTATTCGAGCTTACGCCTCCTATTCTCTCCGATCTAGGGCTCGAGGGGGCGGTAGAGTGGCTCACCCAAAGATTTCAGGAACAGCATGGCATCCTCTTCGATTTTGAAAATGATGGACTGCCTAAACCACTTGATGACAATACTCGTATCCTTCTCTTCTACGCTGTAAGAGAGTTGATGGTTAATGTCATCAAGCATTCGCACGCACGCAAGGCAATAGTCTCCATTCGTAGAAATGACGCCATTATACAAATTGCTGTCGATGATGATGGGATTGGATTAGACACCTCTAAAATTAGTTCCCAATTGAAGAGAACATATGGATTTGGGATTTTCAGCATTCGAGAGAGATTGAAACTGTTCGGAGGATGCTTAGATATAAAATCTGATCCTAATTTCGGAACTCGAGTTACGTTAGTCGCACCGCTGAAGGTCGAAAGCAAAAATAAAACAGGAAAGTGACATGAGTGTAAGAATTCTTCTAGCAGATGACCACAAGATTATGCGAGAGGGCCTCCGCGCTTTGTTAGAAAAACAGCCTGACATGGAAGTGGTTGCAGATGCAGAAGATGGGCAAACAGCAATCCAGCTTGCTCAGAAACTCAAGCCTGACGTGGCCATCATAGATATCACTCTACCCGCTTTGAATGGCATAGAAGCCACTCGAATAATCTCAGTCCTGGTCCCCGGCATCAAGGTGATCGGCTTCTCAATGCATTCCGGCAGACGGTTTGTCATAGAGATGCTCAAAGCAGGCGCCCTCGGTTACGTCCTAAAAGAGTGCGCCTTTGAGGAGCTTGTTCAGGCCATCCATGCAGTGGTTGCGAATCGAACTTATCTGAGCCCTAAGATAGCTGACATCGTCATCAAAGACTATGTTGGTTTGTTCCCAGAGACTGAATTCTCGGTCTACTCTATTCTCACTTCCAGAGAACGGGAGGTGCTTCAACCTCTCGCCGAAGGCAAAAGCACAAAGAAAATTGCCTCTCGCCTCCATGTGAGCGTGAAGACTATCGAGACTCACCGACAGCGAATCATGGATAAGTTGAATATCTACACTGTAGCTGAACTTACAAAATATGCTATCCGCGAAGGGCTGACCTCCCTGGAGACCTGAGCATAAAAACGGACTCAAAACGTCAGGAATTTCAGAAGCAAAGTTCAGGGAATCCCCGATTTTCATTTTGTTGTTCCTAATATATCTTAAATATTTCTTACATATTATTTCCCTTTAAAGAGAAGGCATGGATCGATCTAAGGACAAATTGAGGAGAAAAGGCATCTTTTTTTTAAAACTATTTTTGGAGAACTGAAGTATAAGCAAAGAATCTAGGACAATGGCAAAAATCAGAATCCTGATAGTAGAAGATGATAAGCTTGTCGCCCAAGATCTTGAATATATGCTGAAAAGTTTGGAGTATGATGTTATCGCAGCGGTTTCCTCTGGAGAGGAAGCCATTAAAAAAGCAGCAGAAATCTCCCCTGATTTAGTGCTGATGGATATTGTCTTAAAAGGAAATATAGACGGGATCGGTGCTGCTAAGAAAATAGGGGAGCAGTTTAGTATCCCCGTGATCTATCTAACCGCCCATTCGGACGAGGCCACCTTGCAGCGGGCAAGGCTATCCGAGCCTTTTGGCTATCTCATCAAGCCCTTTAATCAAAGAGATCTCCAAACGACGATTGAGATGGCTCTTTATAAATCGCAAATGGAGATGAAATTAAGAAAGAAAGAGCAATGGCTTTCCTCAATACTTAATAATATTGGAGATGGGCTTATTTCGACAGATAGGGAAGGTCTTGTCTCTTTTATGAGTCCTCTTGCTGAGAAGCTCACGGGATGGAAAAAGGAAGACGCGCTGGGGAAGAACTTGAGAGAAATCTTTCACCTCATAGATGAAGAAGGGCAAATCGTTGCTCAAAAATATACTACGAAAGCACTCTCCGAGGGCGATATCGTGAGCCTCGCAGATAAGCATCTGCTCATTAAAAAAACAGGTGCAAAAATACCAATTCATGTCACAGCCTCTCCCATCAAGACTGAGCAAGACAATATCGCTGGAGTCATCATAAGCTTTCGTGATGTCACAGAGCGCAAAAAGAAAGAAGAGAGGCTGCGGCGGGAGCGAGAGACAATCAAAAGCATATTTGCTTCATCTCCTGATGCCATCATGATTATCGGTCTAAATTTAAAACTGAAGGACTGCAATCAAGCAGCCTTGGATTTATTAGGCTATTCAACGAAAAAAGAAATCATTGATAAAGATGTTATTGATTTTTTTGAACAAAAAGACCAACAGAGGGTGAGAGAACATACAAAAAGAGTCTTGGAGAAAGATCTGATAAAAGATGTCGAATATACTTGCCAGACCAAAAATGGAGACGAGATCATAGTATTAATTTCTTTAAGTGTTGTGAGAGAGACATCAGGCAACCCTCTGCATTTTATAGCAGTGGCCAAGGACATCACCAAAATCAAGCTCAGCAAACAGATGCTCGAAACAATTTTTGACGGGATGAGAGACGGAATTTTGATTGTGAATACGAATTATGACATCTTGAAGGCAAACCAAGAAATACTCAAGGTTTTTAATAAAAAGAGTTTTTCCGAGTTGATAGGGAAAAGCTGCTTTAGCCAGCTCTATGAAAGGAAAGGAATTTGCGATAATTGTCCTGCCCATATGGCATTTAAAAGTGGAAAGCCTCACCGCGTCGCAAGAATCTGGCGCGGAGAAAGTAAAGAGAAAAAAGTGCTAGATTTATCCGCCTTTCCCATCAAAGACTCGGATGGAAAGGTTATTCAGGTCATTGTCCATAAAAGGGATGTCACAGACAGAATCAAATTAGAGGATCAATTAATTTCTCAAGAGAGAATGGCGGCGATAGGAGAATTGGCATCCGGTATCGCCCATGAGATAAGAAATCCTTTGGGCAATATCTTTGCTTCAGTCCAATATTGTCTTAGGAAATATAAACTGACCCAAGACGTAAGAGAATATTTAAAAATCGTTTTACAGAATTCTGAGAACGCAAACAGAGTCATCAGACATCTCCTTAATTTTGCCAAGCCGCAAGAAATTTCTTTTGAGATGGGTGATATCGGTAAAGTGATAACTGCCGCCTGCAATCTGATCAAAGTCAAATGCTTGAGTCAGCGCGTCCGCATGATTCGCCGCTTGCCAAAGAGGCTTCCGCAGATATTGTTAGATGAAAGAAGACTTGTAGAGGCGTTCTCTAACATTATCCTTAATGCCTTAGATGCTATGCCGGATGGGGGGAGGTTGACAATCATGGCCTATATTGATTTTCAGGACAATGATATTGTCATAAGTATTCTGGATACAGGCAAAGGAATCCCCCAAGAATATTTGAATAAGATATTTGAACCTTTCTTCACCACAAAGCCAGATGGGATAGGATTGGGATTATGCTTGGCCAGGCAGGTTATTAACGATCACAAAGGCAAAATAGAGATCGAAAGCAAGGTTAGCCAGGGGACAGAAGTCACGGTGAGGCTTCCGGTCTTAAGAACATAAGAAAAGAGAGATGGAGGGGCAATTAAGATCATCTTCTAGATAGCATAGGAGAAGGAAGGAGATATGGAGAAAATCCTCATAATTGATGATGATCGAGATTTCCAATTCACAATTTCTCATGTCTTGAAAGAAGAAAAGTATGAAGTTTCGGCCACATGTTATGGAAAAGCAGCGCTCAAGGCCGTGAAGAGGGACTCTCCTCATCTCATTTTATTGGATATCAGGCTTCCTGATATGAATGGAATGAAGGTTTTAGAAGAAATCAAAAAAATTGACCAGAACCTGGGTGTTGTTATGATAACGGGCTTTGGAGAGGTCAATGGGGCAGTCAAAGCAATGAAATTGGGAGCTCTTGATTATATCACCAAGCCCTTTGATAACAGAGAGCTCATTTTTAGAGTTAAAAAAGCCCTCGAAATTCAATACTTAAGCAGGGAAGTTGAGGGCCTAAGAAAAAAGCTCGGTGAAAAGATCCCAGTGGAAGAGATGATGGGGGAAAGTCCGACAATAAGGCGAATCTTGAAGCAAGTCGAAATTGTTGCGCCAACCGATTTGACAGTAATACTTCAAGGCGAAAGCGGAACAGGCAAGGAATTGATAGCCCAGATGATCCATCAAGAAAGCAAAAGAAAAAATAAACCTTTTATCGCCATAGACTGCGGTGCCATCCCTGAGGCACTGGCGGAGAGCGAATTATTTGGTTATGAAAAAGGTGCTTTTACTGGATCCGATGAAAAAAAAGAAGGAAGATTTGAGCAGGCTAACGAAGGAGCTTTGTTCTTGGATGAAATCAGCAATCTCTCTGATGCTATCCAGATGAAACTTCTCAGAGTCATACAGGAAAGAAAACTGCAGCATTTAGGAGGTAAAAAAGATATCAAGATAGATGTGAGGATAATCGTAGCTACAAATAGAGACCTCTGCCAAGAAGTAAGAAGCGGCAATTTTAGAAATGACCTCTTTCAAAGGCTTAATGAATTTCATATCCTGCTGCCTGCACTTAGACAGAGAAAAGAAGATATTCCCACTTTAGCCAGATATTTTCTAAAAGAGGCCAATCATGAATTACGCAAAAACATCAGGAGATTCTCTCCGGAAGCCATGAAATTTCTCCTCGACTACCACTGGCCAGGAAATGTCAGAGAGATGAAAAATCTTATCAGAAAGGCCGCTCTTCTCGCTGATTCCGAAGAGATTGCTATTTCCCATTTATCTTCAATGACGATGAAGCCACAAGATGAAATGGACCTTCCAAAAATATTTAATAATAACGAAGAGCTTTCTTTTGAAGAAATCACCAGAAATTTTGAGAAAGACTTGATAAGAATGGCGCTTGAAAAGACTGGCTACAATAAGACGCGGGCAGCTAAAATTTTGAAGTTGCATAGAAAAGTTCTTTATCGAAAAATGAAAAGCCTTGGCTTACCTCTACACTTAAACTGATAATAAATCTTTCTGAAGACGTGTGACAATTTCGTCCGTCCCTGTCCCAGAGACGACCCAATTTTCGGCCAAAATTTTCGAGGAAATGCCCCCTATTAAGAAATTTTTTTGGATATTTAATCGGTGCTCTGGCCATAAAAAGAACAGATTTTCGCGATATATTTATCCTGTTAAGGAGCATTTGGCATGATTAATGCTCATATAGAGTTGATTTCATGCAGAGAAATGGAAGTGAGCGAGAAAAAATTGATGAAAACGAAGGCTAGAATATTAATCGTCGACGACGAGAAAGATATGTGTAACGTCATCTCCAAATTTATTAAGGAAGACGGCTATCGCTCAGAGATAGCTCATGAAGGCAAACGAGCTTTGGGAAAGATTAAAAAAAAGAAGTATGATCTGATAATTTTGGATTATAGACTTCCTGATATCTCAGGATTGGAAGTTCTCGGAGAAATAGGCCAGCTGAGACCAAAATTGCCGGTGATCATGATTTCCGCCTATGGAAATGAAGATGTCGAAGAAAAGGCAAATAAATTAGGGGTTATCGCTTTTTTAGATAAGCCTTTTGATCTTTTAAAACTGTCGACAATTATAAGCATTTTATTTACTAATGAAAAAATTTAGACGAGGTTTACCGCTTCCCTCGGGGGAACTTTATCCTCCGTTAAAAAGCGGAATCTAAACGAAAGGAGTAAAAAGCATGGCAGTTGAAAAAGCAATCGCCTCTTCAAGCCTCGTGGAAGTCATTGATCGAATCCTGGACAAGGGTGTTGTGGTTGATGCTTGGGTGAGAGTCTCTTTAGTGGGTATTGAGATACTCGCGCTCGAGGCCAGAGTTGTAGTGGCATCAGTCGAGACCTACCTGAAATATGCTGAAGCTATCGGTCTGACTGCAACCGCAGCCTAAGGATTAGGTCAGAAGGATTCTTGCCGAGCCATCCTTACGCTCTCGAAGATTCAGAGCAGAAAGCATGGTTCGCCAAGAAATTCCTTCCCTTTTTAAAAAAGAGGCAATTATAAAGGAACAATGAAGAAATGCTTTTAGCAGAAGATATGAATAAAATTATTAACAATATTCTTCACTCCTATGAGGCTAGAATCCAGAGCATCGGATCTATTTTTGATACCACCCATCAAATCCTTCAAGGTTTTCAAGATGTTCTCCTTGATACAAGAGAAGAAAGAGAAAAGATTAGAGTGGAATTGAGAGAGAGTCTTGCCAACAACGAATCTCTTCGGAGGAAAGATTTTGACAATATGATGCAGAGCATTCTTTCGACTCAGGAAGAGAGGGAGAAAGAGGTAAGGAATCTGTTGAATCAATACCTTAATGAACAGAGAGAGATGGCGAAAGTTTTAAGGGAGAATTTAGAGAGCGTTAAAGATTCCCTTGCCAAAGGTGAAACCCAAAGGCTCAAAGGATTCCAAGAAATGATTAAGGAAATCCTTGCCAAACAAGATAAGAGAAAAGAAGAGATAACTTCCAGGCTGAAAGAATTTCAAAAAGAACAAAACATGTTGGCAGCAAGCCTCAAAGAACTCTTAGCTAAAGGAAAGGAGCTCCGGATAAGAGATTTTAAATCAATGCTTAAAGAATCTAAAGCGCAACATAAAGAGCGGATTTCTCTCCAGCAAGAAAGGGGAGAAATGGTGCACAATTTGCTCGAAGGTTTTAAGAAGGAAAGAGCGGAAGCTGCTGAGAACTGGAGGCTTGGGCTAAAGAAGAGGGCTCAAAGAAAGGATAACTCACCCGGGATAATTCACTCTGTTAGAAACAAAAATTTCTAACGGAGTTAATATAAATGCACCAAAAGAAGGTGCAGAGAAATAAGTAGAAAATAAGGAGGTAAAAATGGGAATAGCTAACGACATGAAAAAATTGGGTGAGGATATCATGGTATCTCATGATGTGCGGATCAAGGCAATTGGAGTGCTTGTTAACAATGTCCACAAAACCCTGAAGAGCTTTACAACCGATAGAAAGAAGATGGCTATTGAACAGGCCAAGGCATTAAAAAATTTTGTGTCTGACTTAAGCAAGAAAGTAAGCAACATGATCAATAGTATTCAGAAGGAGCATAAGGAAATGGCTGATAAGCTTAAGGCAGGCCTTGCAAAAGGAGAAGAAGATAGGCTTAAAGCCTTCAAGACAATGATGGCAGAAATTCAGAAACGAATAAAGGAAATTGAAACTTATGTTAAGAACAAACTCAAGGAATTTTCTGATGCCCATGCTGATATGAGCGAGGAACTCAAGAAAGAGTTGGCCAAGTATGTGAATGATTTGGTTAATGCCACCAAGAAATTAACGGGTGATATTCAAGCACGACAGAAAGAAAGGAATGCGGGAGTTGCCGATTTATTGGCGGAAGCTACCAATTTATTGGAAGTCTTCAAGACTGAGAGAGAAAAGATGGCGGCTAGTTGGCGAGTCCTGACTACTACTATGGCGAAGAAAAAAGGCATTATACCCAAGGTGGAGGCAGAGGTAAAGGTAAGACCTGTAAAAGAGGTTGTTGAAGAAGTGCCACCTGAGATAGGCTTGGAAGACAGGGTATTGGAATTTATTGAGAGACACCCGGAAGGGGTGAGGGTTACCGATATGGAAGAAGCCCTTGGAGTTCCGAGACAGAGATTGGGTAAAATAGCCAAGACACTATTAAATAAGGATAAGGTCAGGAAAGAGGAGAATCTGTATTTTCCGCTAAAAAGAATAAAAAAGTAAAAAGAAGGAAGGTGAGGGAAGATAATGAGTGTGGTCCAATGCGCCTTCTGTCAAGGTAACGGGAAAGACCCCTTTGAGCTACTCTCCGAACTTGCCACCTGCCAGGTATGTGGAGGTAGGGGTAATGTTGAAGTTAAGGAGCCAGCGATTAAATGTGCTTATTGTAAGGGCTCAGGTGTCCATCCTCTGGGTGCCCGAG
>Ga0315280_10008523_pt1 | contig 13395 bp, 17 predicted proteins | sample YL17G06_40_MG_FD_203697 | JGI IMG/M metagenome (GOLD analysis project Ga0315280, IMG submission 203697) | Sediment microbial communities from Yellowstone Lake, YNP, Wyoming, USA - YL17G06_40 | ecosystem: Environmental > Aquatic > Freshwater > Lake > Sediment | place: USA: Wyoming | collected...
CTCCGCTCAGGGCAGGCTCTGAGCTTGTCGAAGGGCGAGGCCGCGCCCAAATCGCCGCGAGACGTTTACCCGCCTCAGGCGGGCGGCTCCCACATAGATGACACCCACCGAAAAAGGTCACACCCGGGTCATCAGCCGCGACGAGTGAGAAGAAGCGCGAGTTCGCCCGGCGCCTCCGGAGACACACGCTGGTCAACTATAGTGCGCACGATGTGGCGCGCATCATCCATTCGCGCACGCGCCCAAGCGGCACATCGTGCCGCTTGGCAATGCGGCAGAGCTGCGTCCGCGATGCACGCTCTTGAGAGGCTGTATCAAGACTTCTTGTCTTGGGATGTCATTCCGAGCGAAGCGAGGAATCTCCCTCGTGAGGAGACCCTTCGCTGGCGCTCAGGGTGACAGTGAGCCCGGGTTTTGTTACAGACTCTCAGGCGCCGTATGAATGATCCAGGCCAGGGCAGGGGGATGGCTATGGTGTCGCTTGTTCCCGCACCCGGGCCAGGGCAGTTTCCAGGTCCTCGATGTGGTGCCGCATGTGATCGTTCTGCTGCTCCAGTTCACGTGCCTTGGATGAGAGCGCCGGGTCGTGTTCCCACCAATCAATGCCCATCTCCTTCGCCTTGTCCACCGATGCCACCAGCAAACGAAGCTTGATTTTCAGAAGCTCGACGTCGGCGAGCGAAATGGTGATGTCACCGGCGACGACGATCCCCTTATCGAGCACGCGCTCGAGGATCTCCGCCAGGTTGGTGGCATGAGTGGGATGGACAATCTGCGCGCCGTAGGTGTTTGTCATGATCTCTCCCGTGCAGCCATGAGACGCTCGCCGCCCAATTCACATCAGGTCGCCCAGCGGGCCGAGGCTCAAGTTCAGCTCTTCGCCCTCCAGGCCGAAGACGCGCTTCAACTCCTCCATCTTGCGATCGAGCCTCTGCAAGACCCCGCCCATACGCTCGATCTCCGCTTCGCTCAATGAGCCACCCTGCATCCGGCGCACCGCTTGCGCCTCCAGCAGTCGACGCAGCAGCTCAACGATGGTGAGCACCAGTTTGGCCAGACCCCGCTCCGCCTGGTCTTGACGCGGCTGCGCCGCTTTAGCGGTTGTCCGCGCCTCGCTCTCGCCCGAAGCGACATCGGCCGGCGCGTCCCCAGACCCTGCCGGGGAATCCGGGCGACCACTGCCGTCCAGCGGCGGACTCGAGGCTGGAGGCCCAGGCACTCTCGCCTGGGGCGCCGCACGGGCAGGAGTGCCCAGGCTCCATGCCGCTATCGCGGGGCCACCGCACGGGCTGGAGTGCCCATGCTCTATGCCGATCGCTGGGCCACCGCACGGGCTGGAGTGCCCATGCTCTATGCCGATCGCTGGGCCACCGCACGGGCTGGAGTGCCCGTGCTCCATGCCGCTATCGCTCTGACGCCGCCAGGAGCGCATGGTCTCGACCGATGTCAGCACCAGCTTGAGGCCCAGGAACACCAGGTCCACATCAGCCACTGAAATCGTGGCGTCTCCTTGCACCACGACGCCGCGGTCGAGCGCGCTGTCGAGCAAGTCGAGAAGCGTGACCTGGCGTGCCTCAAGCGGGCCCGGGCAAAGCGCCATCATCCTGTTCCATATGCGTGAAATGGTAGGCCGGCCAGGGGCCGCTTGCTTGCAGGGCCAGCCCCTTGGCGCCGAGCTCGGCCCCCAGAGCCTCCAGGCGCTGGCGAAACGAGGCGACGCCCGATGTCGCAACCAGGCAGATGGCGTCCCACATCAGAGTCGTCTGCCCCAGGCTGCTGCCGGCTTCCACCGGCATGAGCCGGATGTCCTCGACACAGGTGGCAATGGTCTCGAAGCATCGCTGCGCTTCGCTGTGGACGAGGCACATTCTGGCCGAGGCGCGCAGCCTTGCCGTCGCCTTGCGCGTCAGGTACTCCTTGCCGGACTGCGCGCTCGGCTGCTCACGGTCCGCCGCCTCCTGCGTGTCCGAAAGCGCGCCCGGGATGAGCAGCTTTAGCTCCCACTCTTGCTTGCCCCGCAGCGCGGCGAGCGCCCGACGAAATTGATCCTGGCGCAAGCGCAGCAGAGCGCTCACCCCGGCCTCGCTAAGGAACACGGTGCAGAACTTGAGGGGCAGCACGGCGCGAGTCTCCATCACCCTTTCGGCCACCGCTTCGTGACCTCGCGCCTCCCTCTCCAGCCACGCTGCGTCCTCAAGATTAGAAGACAATGCCTGCTCGCCGAACTCCTCCAGCGACACGTTGCTGGCCACGGCCACCAGGTCCTCGTGCACGACCGAGTAAACGGCCCGCGACGGGTGGAGTCCGGCGTCGGCGCGGATCGGCTCTCCCTCCGTGATGCAATACACGTAGATGCCAGTTCTCTTCTCCCTCGCTGTCACTCCTCGTCTCCGGTCGCCGCGCCCGCAGGCGGCGCACCGCCCGCCAACGCGCCGACTCTCCGCAGCAGCTCGGCCTCTTTCGCGTCGAGGTCTTCCTGCCGCATCTCCCCGCCATCGCGCGACAGCTCGAGCTCGAGCAGGTCGGCCTGGAGCTGAGCAAGCTCCCGTTCTCTCTCCTGCTCGGACTGCCGCTCCAACTGCTGTGCGAGTGCGACCAGCCCCCTGAGCGGCGCGAGGGGCAGAGCGGCGAGCAGCCTCACGAGCGCCATCTGCTTGTCCTCCTCGACCGGCGTGTCAGATGCCGACGAAATTGAATGGCGGCGCCGGTCCCACGTACCTGAACGCCACGCGCTGGCGGAGGTCTTCGGCGATGCAAGATACGGCGCCGTCGAACTCGGATTCGCGCTCGCGCTCGACCAGGAAGGCGGCGTTCAGGATCATGTTCTCTCCCAGCAGCTTACCGCTTTGCACTTCGGCGGCCAGCGGCGCCAGGGCCCGAAGAATCGCTTCTCCTTCGCGTCGCTTCTTGTCCGCGAGCGCCTCGGCCACCAAGCTTCCGACCTCTATCCTCTCCTGGTACGTCGCGGCTTGCCTTCGGCGAGCAATATCGTCGCGCAGCGCGCGAATATCCTCCCGCTCGGCGACGACCTCCGCGACCACCGCCGCTGTCTCCTTCCATAGCGCTTTCAGGCCCAGCTCCACCTTGCCCGCCAGGCGCGTCAGCAGCGCGCGCCACTCGTCGTAGCGCGAAGCCAGCACGCTTTGGCTCACCTGCTCCTCGCTGTCCGCGATGTTGCCCAACGCGACCGGGATCACGGTCCGCTTGGACATGATCTGCTCGATTGCGCGCACGTGGCCCATGAGGTCAGCTCGCGTCGGCTGAGGCGCCGGCAGGGGCACGTCCCGCACCACGGCCGCGATGTCCCGATAGTCAATGGTGTAGGTCCCGACCGGCGTTGCATCTGCCAGCGGCCCCGCCTCGATGATGCAGAGGAGGCACTTTCCGTGCGCGCTCATGAACGCCCTCGCGGCCCGCTGGGCGTGCCCGCCGACGCCGCGTCTCGCGGCCTGAGCGAGGCCGCGCCCGCCAATGCCAGGGCCGCCTCGAAATGGCGCCTGCCCACGACGAAGGCGCTGTAGTCCGGCGTCGCGTTGTCGCTGGCAGCCAGGAACTCGCGCATCGCCAACGTCGCGGCTTTCCGGCAGACGCCCTCGATATCAGACCCCACGAATCCCTCGCTTGCTTGCACCAGGGAATCGAGATCGAGCGCCTCGGCCAGAGGCATGCCGGTGGTGTGTATGCGGAAGATCTCGCGCCGCGCCGCTTCATCGGGCGCCGGCAGGGCGATCATCGAGTCGAATCTCCCCGGCCGCAGCAGCGCGGGGTCGAGGATGTCCAGGCGGTTGGTCGCCGCCAGCACCACCACCCCCTTCAGTTCCTCGATACCGTCCAGCTCGGTAAGCAACTGGCTCACCACGCGCTCGCTCACGTGACCGTCTCCGGCCGCGCCGCGCTGAGGGGCAATGGCGTCTATCTCGTCGAAGAATATGATGCACGGCGCCGCTTGCCGGGCCTTGCGGAACGTCTCCCTCACGCCCTTCTCGGATTCCCCCACCCACTTCGAGAGCAGCGCCGGGCCCTTGACCGGTATGAAGTTCACTTCGCTCTCGGTGGCGACTGCTCTTGCGAGCAGCGTCTTGCCGCTGCCAGGAGGGCCGTGAAGGAGTATGCCCCGAGGCGGCTTGATGCCCGCGCGGGCAAACAGCGCCGCATGCATGAGAGGCCATTCAACCGTCTCGCGCAGCTCGCGCTTGGCTTCTTCCAGTCCCCCGACCTGCTCCCAGCGCACGTCGGGAACCTCCACTAGCACCTCCCGGATGGCCGACGGCTCGACCTCCTTGAGCGCCTCGAGGAAGTGCTCCATCCTCACTTCGAGGCTGAGCAGGTCTTCGTAAGGCAGTGTGTCGAGCTCGAAGTCAACCCGCGGCAGAAACGCGCGCAGGCAAGCCATCGCCGCCTCGCGGCACAGCGCCGCCAAGTCGGCGCCGACGAAACCGTGGGTGATGTTGGCGATGTGCTCCAGGTCAACATCCTGCGTCAGCGGCATGCCCCGGGTGTGAATCTGGAGGATCTCCAACCGGCCGTCGCGGTCCGGGATGCCAATGGCGATTTCGCGGTCAAACCTTCCCGGGCGGCGCAGTGCGATGTCGAGGTTGCCGGGGATGTTAGTGGCGCCGATCACCAGCACCTGCGCCCGCTGCTCCAGGCCGTCCATGAGGGCGAGCAATTGCGCCACGACGCGCTTCTCCACCTCGCCGGTGACCTCTGCGCGCTTGGGCGCGATGGCGTCGATCTCGTCCAGGAAAACGATGCTAGGAGTGTGGCGCGCGGCATCCTCGAAGACGCCGCGCAGCCGGGCCTCGCTTTCGCCGTAGAATTTGTGGATCACCTCCGGGCCGTTGACGGCGACGAAGTAGGCATCGGTTTCGCTTGCCACCGCGCGCGCAATGAGGGTCTTGCCGGTGCCGGGCGGGCCGTGGAGCAGCACCCCCTTGGGGGGCTCGATCCCCAGCCGCTCGAAGACCTCCGGGTACTTGAGCGGCAGCTCGATCATCTCCCGCACCCGCTGAATCTCTTTGTGCAGGCCGCCGATGTCCTCGTAGCTGATGCCGGTCCGTCGCTCGGCAGTCTTCTCCTCGCGCACTTTGATCGTCGTCGCCCCCTGCACCAAGACCACGCCGCGCGGAGCCGTCTCCGCTACCAGGAAATCCTGAGAGCGAGACCCGAAAAGGGTGGCCCGCACGCGATCCCCGGCGGTCACCGCGAGTCCTTCCAGGAGGCGCCCCAGGTAGCCGGTGTCCCGCTCGCCGCGCAGCGCACCGGCGTCGCCGATGGGGGAGAGCACGATCACTTGAGCGGCGCGGGCGTCCGCCTTCTCCACGATCGCCTTCTCGTCCAGGCCGGCCTGGGCGTTTTCGCGCGTGATGCCATCTATCTGCACCAGCATCTTGCCGCGCTGCTCGGGGTAGGCCGGCATCACCCGAGCCGGCGCTTTGCGTTTGCCGCCAATGAGAATGGCATCCCCGACCTGCGCCCCCAGCTTCTCCATATCCGCCGGGTCAACGCGCGCCACCCCGCGCCCCACGTCCTTGCTCAGGGCCTCCGCGACTCGCAGCGTGATGGCCTTGGCGACTCCCTCGTCCTTGCGCACAGATTCTCCTTGGATTGACGCGGCTGCACCGCGTTCCGGAGCGGCTGGACGAGGCTTGGCCTCGTCTCCGGAGCGACGCGAAGCGTCGCCCGGCGCCGCCTACATGTGATCGGCCTACCCCGTTGCCGGGGCTCTGGTCGCCCTGAGCTCGAGGATGCCGTTGGCGTAGGACGCCTTCGCAGTGTCGGCGAGCACTGCGAACGGCAGCAGCACTTCCTTGCTGTACTTGCGGTCTTCGCGGCGGGCGGACAGAAGCAGGAGATCTTGCTTGATCTCGAATTGGATGTCGCTCTCTTGCACTCCGGGCATCTCCGCGATCACCACCACCTCGTTGCCCTCGTCGAACACGTCCACCACCGGCTCTCTGACCTCCTCCACCGCCGCCCCCGTCTTCGGCGCGCGGACGGTCCCGAATCGCTCCATCTCGGGCCGGCCCGCCGCCCCCAACTTGACCGTGAACCCGTACATCGCCCGCATGCGCCCTGGGCCTTTCACTTCCCCGGTGCGCGTGACTTGCTCCCTGCCTTCCTCGGCCATCTCGCCCAGCAGCTCGATGAAACTGCCCAATCCCTTGAAGATGCCGCCCACGCCGAGCCCGATGTCAACCTGCGCCGGCTCGTTTTCTTCGCGGTCCTTCGGCTGCCGCGCCTTCTTTCTCACGTCCTTATCCTCCGCGCCGCGACCTTCATAAGGTCGCGGTTCTCGCGCCATGGGAGCGTGGCCGACAGCGCGCCGCGCTTCAGGCGCGCCCGATCCGCGCGCTGCCCCGCTGCGCTCTGCGCTCTGCTGTCAGTAGTCAACCGCCATATAGCGGAATGGATGCTCGTCGGAATGGTCGCTTCCTGGAGGCGACGGCGTGCGTAACCGACTCCGTGCACGCCCGGGTGTTACGGCTAGCCTCGCCTCGATATCGGCCGCCCATTGTCGGCACTGGCAACAGCGCCGCTCCAGCCGCGCGATCTCGTTGTCCAGCCGTTCCTTCTCTTTGGCGAGCAAGTGCCGCTCCAGGTCAGCCGAACGATGACTCGGGGGCAGGGAATGAACGTGCTGCCGCAAGCTGGTCCTGATTCCGTTCAAGCCGATGCGGGGCGCCATGCTTGCTCTCCTTGCCCTCAGCCGACGCTAATCTCCGTCACGTCTCGGGCGGTGCGGTCACGCAGACCCTTGCGCGCATAGGAGACCACTTCCAGATCGCGGCCGATGTGCGCCTCGTAGATGCCCACCATATCACTGCGGCCGATCCGGCGCAGATAGTCGCTGTCCTCCACGATCTCGACCATCACGCGCCACCCCTGGGGGTCCGACTCCAGGGCGATCACGCGCGGGGTCTTGCCCAGCACCTCCTCAAAAAAAGCCGTCACCGCCCGGGTTGCATCAGCGGCCGCGCACGGCGCCTTGTGGTGGGTCATCTCATTCCTCCTCGCCTCTATCGCAGGCCGGGGTCCCTGTCTGTCACCGCTCGCCCGCGCCGAACGCTCTCCCAGCTAGCCGCGGCTACAGGTTGCGCTCCCGAGCGCTGGGCACGGGCTGCGCGCGCGGGGCGGCGGCCTGCTCGCGTGGTCCTTGCGCCGCGACGGGGCTCGCGCATATCTCGTCAATGAGGTCCTCAATGAGCGCCTTGGCGTCGCCGTCATCACAATGTGCGCCGCCACCTGCGGGCTCCGAGCTCAGCACGTCGAGGCAGGTTTCGCGGAAGGCGTGGTCACCAGCATCCAATGTCGCGCCGCGTGCGCGGACGATCTTGGCGATCATGATCGAGGCCCGCACCGTGGGCGCGAACCCGTTGCGCGCGCGATCGCGAAAAGCGCGCACCAGGCTCACGATCGTCTGCGCCTCGTGTCGCGCGACGCCCGATCGGGCCTGCGTGATGGCGGCCTCGGTCTCCCAATCGAAGTGCCCGAGGTCGATCGTGACCATGCGGTCACGCAGCGCGTCCTGGACCTTGTGGGTGCCGACGTACTCCTCCGGGTTGGAGGTGAAGATGCCGCGGAACTGGGGATGCACCCGCAGGTAGCCCTCGCTGCCGCGCGCCGTCGGCAGGTCCAGCATGCCCTCTTGGAGAATGGCAAGCAGAACGTTATTTGCCTCGGGCCGCGAGCGGGTGAACTCGTCGTACACCAGGGTGAAGCCGTGCTGGCACGCGAGGGTAAGCCGGCTGTCCACCCAGCGGCGCGAGAAGTCCTCTTCGGTCTTGCGCACCGAGTGTATGAAATTGTCCACCACCTTGCGTAAGTGGTAGCCGTGGTCGCCCCCCACCAGGTGCGAGGTGCTGAACTCCTCGTCGCCGTGCAGGAGCACCACCGGGCGCCCCACGAGGTGCGCCAGGTGCATGGCCAACGTCGTCTTGCCGGTGCCCGATCCGCCGCGAAGGTGGACCGGGAAACCCGCCTCCAGGTAGCTGCGCCCGCGCGCCATGACGTTTCGCACGTAGTCGGTCTCGACGAAGCCGCTCTGCGAGCGCGGCTCGAGCAGCGTTGTCAGCATGTCGTCGGTCATCCTTCGCCTCTCTGCAAGGCCTTCGCCCTGCTCGGCCGCGCGGCCGGCGATGACGCCGCAGCCAGCAATCCCTTGCCGCCGCACCTCGAGCAGGGCAGCGACCGCCCGGCTGTCACCCCCGCCCCGCGGCAGGCGCGACAGGTCTCCGCCGGCTCCTCCACCGTGACCATGCCTTTGCCCATGCACACGGTGCAGGTCAGGCGGCTTGCGGGAAAAACCCCGCTGCCGCGGCAGAATGCGCACTTATGAGCCGGTCGCGCCACCGTGACTCTGCCCGACCCTCCGCATACCTCGCACCGCGCATGTTCCGACAGCAAGTCGAACGGGTCCTTGCCCGAGCCGTGGCAGAAGGCGCACATGATCTCGGCGGTCGCCCTGGCGCGCCGTTGGATTCTCGTCGTCTCGACCATGCTCTCGATCCTGTCCGCGGTACGGTCCAGGTTGGGCGCCCCGACGCGGCCACCGAGGCGCCCAACTCGTCACGCGCCGTGTTTGCTCGCGGCCCGGGCGCGCCTTGCGGGGGCGGGCCTGGTGAAGGAGCGCGAACCCGGCGCGGTCGCTTCCAGCCACGCCTTGCGCGCCCCCAGCATGTCGCCGCGGATTTCCCGGCTTGCCTTGCGGACGTCGGCTTGCAGCGACTTCGCCCAAGACCGACGTTCACGGCATCCCGAGCGAATCTCGGCGCGCAACGCTTCCACTTCATTGCGCAGACCGCTCAGCCACGCGTGTCGCGCATCGCGGCTGCTCGTGATGTCGGCAGCCAGGCCTCGCATCTGCTGCGTCAGAGTGCCCATGTCGTCTCCCTTTTTCGTCCACGGTTACGGGACCCGTGCTCCTGACTCTACCTGCACTGGCTCTCGCTTCGGGTGCGGCGGGACGCGGCCGACACCGCACGAGATCCCGACCGCGCCCCCCATCATGCGTTAACCGCACCACCAGCTTACGCCGGGGCAGCGGCGCTGGCCGTCAGTCCGATGGCCTCGGCGTACTTCAGGTAGGTCTCCACTGAGGCGATGACCACCCTGGCCTCGATGGCCAGCAACTCGATGCCCACCAGCGAGACTCTGGCCCAGGCGTCAATGACCACGCCCTTGTCCAGGATGCGATCGATTACCTCCACCAGACTGGAGGAAGCGATCGTCTTCTCAACCGCCATCTTCCATCACCTCCTTTCGCTATGGCGCGAGTGCGCGATTGGCGCTCCGGCTGCGGCGTCCCAGGGACGAAAAAAGCCACTCAGGCCCTGTCCTGGACAGTGCTGAGTGGCTCCCTTGACCACCGCCGCGATTCGGTTGTTCTCGGCGCTACTTCATGTCGGTGGCGCGATAGTATCAGGCCTCCGTTGCGCCCACAAGTGCCAGTTAAGGCAGATTGTGCGCTTGCCCGACAACAGTAGCGGTCTTGCTGTCGTCGGCCGACTGCGACTCCCGCGGTTGCTTACCACCAGCGATGGGGACGAGAAAGACCCCGCGCTCGAGGCTGCGGGTGAGGATGACTCTGGTGGGTGAGCAGGCCGTGCACCCGGGTGTCGCAGCCCGACGAAACTGGGCTGATTCGCGCCGCTCAGGATAGCGCAGTGACCGCGATATCCGGCGCCAAGTAGTCTGTCACCCGATGCAGGGCTCCGATAAAGAGCAGCCCCAGTTCCCCCTCGCGGAGGGTCTTGTCGATCTGCTTCGCGATGAACATATCCCGTGCTCGCAGCAGCACGTCGCTGCGCTGTCGATAGGCGTGCACGGCCTGCGCCTTTTCCACCGGCCCGGATGCTGCCGCCAGCTTGCGCACCAGCTCGTATTCCTCCCCGAGCAGCCCGGCATCCTCCGTTAGCTCTATCCCTGCTCCCCGCGCCACCAGCTCTCTCACCAGCCGGTAGTTCGGGCTCCCGGCCTCCGCTACCTCATCCACTATGCGTCTAGCGTCCTCGCCGCCGACCGGCATTCCATCCTGGTAGATGCGCAGTCTCCCCCAGTCCGCCCCGGGCAGATCCTTCTCCAATCTCTTCGTCAGCTCGGTCCGCAGCCGATCCCAGAACGCCGCCACGTTTTCCTGATGCCTTCGCCAGCCGGCGACGCTCAGCATCTCCCCGCCCACCGTCTCCAGCGTCCCCGCAACGCTGCCGAAGTCGGATGGAGCATGGATGATGCGGATGTAAATCAGTCTTCTTGCCACTTACCCGGGTCCCCACCCGCGCGGCTTCTTCGCCGCACCAAAATGGGTCTCCTGCGACTAGCGCTCCGTCAAGATTGACATAAAGGGATGAAAAAGCTGGCGTTCGCTGCCAGCCCATACCGGGTGCGCGCCATTTCCGAGGTGGTGACTATTGCGGAACGAAGTCAAGGCCAAGCGCATCCCATGGTGCGGAGGCAGGGCCCAAACGAAGTCCCGATGACACAGGTCGCCGACGCGGCGCGCCCGCAACCGGCAACACGGGAATGCTGACAATGGTCGGGCTGGGAGCCGCACTTGCGACCGGGTAGCCGCGGCCCTGCACCCGAACGAATGCCACTATCAACGTCATGCTTGGCGGTAAGGCAATGCGACCAATGGGGCGCATGAGCGCTGGCGATTAATGGCCCGAGTCTGTGCTGCCACCATCTAAGGAGGCGGTTGGCCCGAACTCACCGCAATCCGCGCCGTTCTGTGCGGGCCACGCTGCGGCCCGCCGGGGTCAGCCGGTCGAGACGCGCGTTCTCGCGCTGCACGAGCGGAGGTCGCTCCTGCGCGAGCGCTTCCACTGTTTCTATCCCTTCGCGCGCACCGTCGGGGTTCTCGGGACCTCCTCCGATGTCCTGACCGTTGACTCGAATCCACTCCACCTCACCCTCGGCGGCGCTGTGGCGTTCGATACGCCCGTTATCGCGCCAGGCTTCCGCGAGGATGTGCTCTCGTGAGCGCGCGCGTCGCTGCCGCGCCAGAAACTCGTTCAGCCAACCTTCCTCTTCAGGTGCTGTTTTCATTTGTATGGCTTCTCGCCCCCTACCATCAGTTTCGGCGTCTTGGTCAACCACGCCATTAGGCCTAGCGATCACCACTCCGAGTAAGGCCTGCCGTCAATCCCAGTCGAATCAGCGCCTGGATGTACCTCGCCAGTGGCGCCGCTGTACCGCCAGTCACGACGATCGGTAATCGGATCGTACGGCAACAGCATGTCGCCGGTCCGCAGATATGGTCCGCGATAGGAGTTCAAGTCGAGGTCGTGCCCGGCGCCATCCACGCTTGCGCTGATGTGGCTGTCACTCCAGGCGAGGATGTCGTCCAGACGCGGCGGGTATCCTCCGCAGTCAGCCTGGAAGCGCTCGATCGCCGTGCGGAAGTTACGCAGGTCGCCACGCAGCGCAGCTTCGTTCGAACGCCGGGCAGCCCCCAGCGCCCGCGGGATGACGATGAGCGCCACAATGGCGATGACCACCAGCAGCACCATCAGTTCGACGAGCGTAAAGCCAAAGCAGGGGCGCTGCCGCAGGCGTCGCGCACCCAGGCAGCGTGGAGAGCATAAGGTGACGACGGCGCGATGGTTTCCGATGCGCCGGAGCTGCCGCCGGCGTGAGGAGGCGCTAGCGGGTCCCGTCCACAAGCGGGGTTTACGCAGGAAGCAGCGGCGATGAGGACTGATAGGCATGCCGCTCGCTGCAGGTCTCATCTTTCTCTCCCACGTCGTGGGCCGAGGAACGTTGTCGGAGCGGCCAGGCTGTCTCCGAGAGACCCTTAGCTTTGCGACCCCTTCTCGCGAAGGGTGTGCCTTTTATCCAACTGCGACTCTACAATGTAGGTATTCCATGTTTCGGCGTGAGATGGGAATCACGTGATTGCAGGCTGCCTGCTCCCTACAGCTAACGGGGTTCGTGTATTACCGCAGCAACGCCCCGACGAGGAAATCGTGCTCACGAACCCCATTCCGGAAGAGTTTCGGGTGTCACTGTGATACCCGAAACTCTTTAAGTGCTGAGACTCGTTGCCCGGCAGCTCCGCCACCTGCTGGCGCAGGTCATCGGGCTCGGGATGGGAGTACCCCCGGACTGTGGCGATGCTGACGGCGTAGCTCTTGAGCGGCGGGCGAATCGGGACGCGCCTCGAGCTCTCACCAGCCGGGCGATTCCGTGTGAAGTGCTCCGCTATTTCCTACGCAGATGACATCGGCCAATCTCGTCGCGATGGCCGCACCCGCCAGATCTGCTGCCTGGGGAATAGTGCCGACAGGTGTCCATGCTGTTAGTCTTCATACTCTCCCGGCTTCCGGCACATCTCCCCTCCTTGTCAACCCGAAAGGGCTTGTACAGTTTACCGAGGACGACGATGGCCTCAGCCAGAGCGATAGCGAATGCTGCCGGTATCCATACGTTGTAGGAAATCTTCAGGAGGACCGCCAGAACATAGTACGCCACACCGAACACGAGAAACGGCGAGATGTTCCTCACGCCGTCCTTGAAGGAAGATGCGCCACCCTGACGTCTTGTCACCTGTGTTCTCCCCAAACCGCCTCTCGACCGAGATGCCACCATCAAGACGTTCACCATTCGAGTGAGAATCACCTTCGGGGATCTGACGGGGCCTCCTGGCCGCGGGCGCAGTCCATTGACGCTCGCGTAATAGGTTATACGTCAAACCGCTATTCGCGAGCGTCAAGTCCCATCGCTAGCCTCGAACGTAATATGCGAGCTTCAGTAGTGCGGTCGGGCAAGGAGGCGATGTGCGCGGAGTCCAGGTGCGCACGCACCATTGCTCCGTCAATCATATCGTGACTGATTCCGCGGACTGCGATGCTCGCTGTCCGGGAAACCGCCGACGAACGCAGACGAACGCCGATGAGAGAAAAGGCGTGGCCGCAGCGCCGTTTTGGAGTGCGGCGGCTCGCCGCCGCTTTGAAAGCGGGAGCAAGCTCCCGCACTCCATAGCATCGGCGCGTATCGGCGGCTTCAGATTCATCAAATCAGGGTTGACAGAGCACTATGACGTCCGCGCCACATCTGCGAGGCGGTGTGACTGGCGGAAGCGCGCCGGGAGAGAGCGTCTGGGGGATGGTCGTGCGCCAACCGTAACATGTGCGGTGACCAGCGACCGACATCTCTGCGTCTATTGACGCTCGCGTAATAGCATGCGGCGCCGGGCGCCGCATGCCGGAGCTCGCGCTTGCGCGAGCCAATTGACGTTTCAAACCCCTGACGCGGCCTAGTACCTCGTTGCATAAGACGGCGTTATATGGATTCGAGGCAGATTGGCTCGTACGAGCGCAAGATTCGCCCGCCCGGAGGCAGATTGCATAACGCCAACTTTCGCAAGGAAGTACTAGCCGCGTTCCGGAGCGGCGC
>Ga0315280_10008524_pt1 | contig 13393 bp, 10 predicted proteins | sample YL17G06_40_MG_FD_203697 | JGI IMG/M metagenome (GOLD analysis project Ga0315280, IMG submission 203697) | Sediment microbial communities from Yellowstone Lake, YNP, Wyoming, USA - YL17G06_40 | ecosystem: Environmental > Aquatic > Freshwater > Lake > Sediment | place: USA: Wyoming | collected...
AGGAAATCCGGTCTCAGATTTATCCCAATCAGATTTTGAGCTTTACGACAATGGAAAACTTCAGCCCATCACAGATTTTGAAAAACACTTTTTATCCCTGCCCGTAAAAACGACCGAAGAAAAAGAGCTACCCCCGTCGCCTGAACTTTCTTCGCGCATGAACCGGAAATTTTTCCTGCTCTTTGATTTTGCCTTCAGCGACCAGGCAGGAATCATAAGGTCAAAAGAAGCCGCCCTTCATTTTATAGATACCGATCTCTCCCCTACTGATGAGATTGGAGTTATGTCTTACTCTGTCAACAAAGGATTGACTCTTCATGAGTATCTCACTACTGACCATAAGAAAGCCCGTCAGGTTATAGAAGGATTTGGTGCAAGAAAAACTCTGGGAAGAGCTGAGGATGTCGAGGGAAGATACTGGCAAGAGCTTGGGAAAATGGCTGGGGCCATGGATAAAACGGGAAAATTTGGAGGAGGGTTTGCAGAAGTAACCCAGCAGGCGGCAGCACATGATCGAAGAACCTATCGAGTTCAAGCCTCAAACTTCACAGTGGAATTAGCCGATTTGGCGAGGGCACTGCGCTATGTCCCTGGCTTTAAACAAATCGTATTGTTTTCAGGGGGGATCGCCAACTTTGTTTTATATGGATCAACACCCACAGGGGTGCTGTATTTTGGCGAGCCCGACCAGCCCCCGGCAGAAAGCGGCTGGGGAGATGCCGCCCTGCGCCGTCAATATGAAAACATGAGCAAAGAGCTGGCTACCTCCAATATCCCTGTGTACGCCATTAACACGGCAGGCAAAGAATCAGCTCATTTCAAAAACCGGGATTTGGTGGGGGATTATTCCCTTAAAGAGATTGCTGCCCGCTCGGGGGGAAGCTATTTCGACAACATCGTCAGTTATGAAACGATCCTGGAAAATATTCAGAAGAGAACTAGCTCGTACTATGTCTTGGGATATTCTATCGATGACAAATGGGACGGTCAGTATCACAAGATAAAAGTAAGCGTCAAAAGAAAAGGATGCGAAGCCAATGCGCAGGGAGGATATTTCAATCCCAAGCCCTTTTCTGAATGGACGGAAGATGAAAAGATGCTTCAACTGCTCGACCTCGCTCTCAGCGAGAACCCCCATTTTCAGGAACCCATCAATTTCCCAATGATCGTCCTGCCTAACTGCCTGAATGAGAAATCTTATCTTGCTCTATTGGCTCAGGTGGACAGAGAAAAAATCAAAGAAATCATCGGGAAAAAGACAGAAGTCGTGACGCTCATCTTTGATAAAAACCTCAATCTGGTCGAGCTCGAAAGGCACGAAACGAGTGCGCCAACCATTCTCCAGGAAAACCTTTTTTATTATTCCATTCTCCCTCTCGCCCCGGGAAAATATAACTGTCGGCTGGTAATCAGAAATCTGGGGACAGGCAAGGGAGCCGTAGCCTTCTCCGAAGCCTTTATTCCTGAAACTCAAGCCTCGGGCTTGAGGATCTATTCGCCGTTGCTGCTTGTGCCCGGGAAAAATGCCAAATATTTAAAGAATGAAAAAAATCCCATCTCTCTCTTCTCTATTTTCCCTTTCGACCCCGCCCATTATTCACCCCTTGTCAGCGAGCTCAGCCAGGGAGTTTCCAGACTCGAGGCTGTGGTGCGCTGTTCAGCTTTTGGCATTCAAAGCTTAGAAATTCAACTTTCGGCCCAACTTATTAATCTTGAGCTGGGGGAAAAAACTCCCTTGTCTCTCTCTGTACTCAGCCAAAGTCAAGTCCAGGAGAACATCCTATTCCTTGCAGAGCTCGAGGTAGGGGAGTTACGACCCGGAAAGTATGCTTTGTATTTCTTTGCTCAGCATGGCAATAATCTTCCAAAGCCCTGTGTTGTCACAAATCTAACCGTTAAATAGCCACAAAAATCCAAAAATTTGGATTTCTTTTAATTTCGGCTTGACATTTTCCCCGGTTTGGGGTTAAGGTATTTATAATTTTATAAATCTCTTCAGAAATCATGATGAAAAAGAGCAATGATTCTCAAGCCTTTGCTGAGGAGAAGAAGATGACTTCAAAGATCGACTACGATGAAATTAACAGGCTGATTGCCCTCCTGGAACAGAAGAATCTGTCCCATTTTGAGCTCGAAGTGGAAGGATTTAAAATCAAAATCAGCAGAAACACTCCCGCTCTAGCCTCCAATAGCCACTCCGCACTTTCCCCGGTTTCCCCTCAGCCAGAAAGGAAAGAAAAATCTCCGCCTTTAGATTCCTTACCCCAGGTCCAGGCCAGCCAAAACAACATTCACTACGTCACCTCCCCTATGGTAGGCACCTTTTATCGCGCTCCTGACCCCACGGCGCCTCCTTTTGTGGAAATCGGAGATCCCATCAAAAAAAGTCAGACACTTTGCATCATCGAGGCCATGAAACTGATGAATGAAATCGAATCCGATGTTGAGGGGATCATCAAAGATATCTTTGTCGAAAACGGCAAACCCGTTGAATACGGTCAAAAACTGTTTGCCATCCAAGTCCTCTCCTAATTATCGATGTTCTCAAAGATTCTGATTGCCAATCGCGGAGAGATTGCACTCCGAATTATCCGTTCGGCCAAAGAACTCAGCATAAAGACTGTGGCTGTTTATTCCGAGGCCGATAAGCACTCTCTCCACGCTATGCTTGCCGACGAAAAGATCTGTATCGGCCCGGCCAAAGCCTCGGAGAGCTACCTGAATATTCCTAACCTCCTGAGTGCAGCCGAGATAACCAAAGCCGACGCGATCCATCCCGGATATGGTTTTCTGGCTGAAAGTGCCCGGTTTGCCGAAATCTGCGAAACCTCGGGAATAACCTTTATCGGGCCGCCTTCTTCGATCATCAGGCTTATGGGCGACAAGAACCGAGCCCGTCAGGAGATGAAAAAGGCTAAGCTGCCTATAGTTCCCGGGAGCGATAAAGTCATTGAGGAGCTGGCCGAAGCAAAAAAAATAGCCCAAAAAATCGGCTACCCCGTCATGTTAAAGGCAACGGCTGGAGGAGGCGGAAAGGGAATGCGAATTGCCCGCTCAGCAACTCAGTTGGAAGAGCAATTTCTTATTGCCCAGAATGAAGCCAAATCCGCTTTTGGCGATCCTTCGCTCTACCTGGAAAAATATCTCCCTGGAGCCCACCACATCGAGATTCAAGTGATCGGGGATAAGGAAGGAAACGTGCTGGCGCTGGGGGAAAGGGAATGCTCGATGCAGAGAAAATACCAGAAGTTGCTCGAAGAAACCCCCTCTCCTTTCATTGACGAAAGGCTCCGCAAAAAGATGATCAGTGCCGTTCAGGATGCTGCGGAGCATATCGGATACCAGAGTTTGGGAACATTTGAGTTCCTGGTGGATGAGAAGAAGAGGTTCTATTTCATGGAGGCCAATACCCGGGTTCAGGTCGAACACCCCATTACTGAAATGGTCTATGGAATCAACCTGATTAAAGCTCAGATTAAAGTCGCTGCCGGAGAGAAGCTTTCCTTTCCCTACGAGCTGGAAATGAGAGGGCACAGCATTGAATGCCGGATCAACGCCGAAGACCCGGCAACTTTCATCCCTTATCCTGGGAAAATTGATTTTCTGGTGCTTCCCGGAGGCGAGGGCATTCGAGTCGATTCTGGAGCCTACTGCGGCTGGCAGATTCCCCCTGACTACGACTCTCTTGTGGCTAAAGTCATAGCTTTTGCGCCCACCCGCCAACTGGCTATTAAAAAAATGGAAACCGCATTAGAAATGACCACTATCGTGGGAATCAAAACGAACATCCCGCTTCATCTCACCATTCTCTCCAACTCGGATTTTATAAAGGGAACCTACGATACTCAATTCTTGGAAAAATTGCTTTAGGCTTGCTTTTTTTATAAACCCAGACTGTATATTCTCCGCTATTATCCCCCACCACATTCTCATTGATTCCCAGGAAAAGGAGTCCGCTGAGAGGCATTCTGACCTTGTTTTCTTTGCCCATAAAAAAGTACTCAACAAGCTTATTCCGCACTTCCTCGCCTGTCTCTTTATCAGTTGTGACCGAGAGGAGCTTGGTTACTCTGCCGATGAGGGCTCCTATGTTTTTGTCCTTCATGGGCTGCTGGACTGTCACCAGGTCATAGCCTTCTGGCCCGCAAAAAGCCATTGGATTCCCCTTCTGGAGCGAAATCCCCCCTGTCGCCTTAAAATAAAATTCTTCACCTTCCTGAATGTCTAATCCCGAATCTGTCCAAGCCACATTGCCTGGAACTGTGATTTTTCGTAAGAATTCATAGTCTGAGATTTCAGTTCTATTTTTCTGCTGGGTAGAAATAGACTGAGGCGTGGATTTCCTCATCTCTTGTCTTTTTGGATGATGGGCTTCAGAGAACGTCCAGTTTGTTAAAACAAGAATCCAGAATGCTGTCCAAAGGCATCGAATAATAGGTCTCTTTTGGGCCTTCATTTTAAAATATTAATAATCCCTACGCTTTAGCAGATGGATTTATGTGAGAGTGTTCGATAAATCGAACCCACATTATCCGTTCTTTTCTGCTCACTGCTTACGTCTCACGTCTCACTAAATTGTACGCTGAATCGCACCGCTACATTAAGACACAGCCTTCAATAACATTAATCAAGGTGCAAAATAGCTTTCATGGCCTTGTGGATGAGGCCGTTGGTAGCCAGAACATCGGGGCTGAAGCTTCGAAACCCTTCGCCTTCAAAATCCGTGACCTGACCTCCTGCTTCCTTGATGATCAAGGCTCCGGCCGCCACATCCCACGGCTTCAGTTTCAATTCCCAAAAGCCATCAAACCTCCCGCAGGCCACATAACAGAGATCGAGTTCTGCCGACCCGCAGCGTCGGATGGCCTGAACCCGGGTCATGAAATTGTTAAAATGCTTGATGTTGTTGACTTCGCTTTCCCGGAGGTCATAGGGAAACCCGGTGGCAATGAGGCTCCTGTCTAGATCATCAACTGAGGAAACTTGAATCCTTTTTTCGTTGAGGAAAGCCCCTTTCCCTCTCACAGCCCAGAACATTTCTTCCCGCATCGGGTCATAGACCACTCCCAATAAACTCTCCCCTTTTTGCTCTAAAGCGATAGCTACGCAAAACACAGGGAATCGGTGGGCGTAGTTCGTGGTCCCATCCAAGGGGTCGAAAATCCAGCGAAATTCTGCTCCTTTCTCCCGAGAAAGACCTTCCTCCGCCAAGAAATCATGTTCAGGGAATGAAGAGGAAAGGCGCATGAAAATCATCTGTTGGGCTTGATTATCGAAATTAGTAACGAGGTCAACAATGCCCTTATAAGAAATTTCCCTGGCATTTTCCATATTTTGTCTGAGCATCTGTCCCGCCTCACTGGCTGTCTCCTGAGCAACTCTTAAATAATCATTAACCTTATCCATTGGCTTGATTATATTATCAACACTTGATTTCAAGAGCAAGGGGCTGCGCCAATTAACTGAGCTGTGAGCCGTTGGAAGCATCCTAAATTCCATGATGATTGAATAGCGGCTTGGAAAAGGGCTTGGCTCCCCGCTCCGATCGGCCCTTTCAAAGCCCCTTGATCACAGAATTGAAGATGTCTTGAAGCATCTTTTTTTCCTGGGGTAGAGCATCTGGGGATGCATCTTTTTCCTCGGGATAGATGAGTCCAATCAAAGAAAGAATGGGTAGCCAGGCGCTAGTCCCCGCCCGCCCGCAGCAAAATATCTTGAGGATAAGGCGAAGGCCAGTGGTTGAAGAAACCCGTGGAGCGACGAGCGAGCACGGTTCCTCTCGGCTTGGCGAGAGGAGAGCGAGGAGCGGGGCGAGCGAGTTTTCCACGCTGGGGAAAACGAGCGTGGTTTCGAAGCCACTGGCCTGAGCCTTGACGGGGACGCGCCTGGACAGGACCCATTCTTTCGAACTTGATAATTACCACGGAAAAAAGATGCTTACTGAGCCGCTTAAACTTTTTTCCTTTTTTGCCGTAATATGTTATGTATTATAATATGAAACTCAAAATTCGAAGGTATGCCAACATGAAGGAAAATAGAAGTTTTTTCCGAAGAAAAAGAAAAACACTTATCATCGTGGCTCTAATTGTGATCATTGGGCTCATTATCCTCTTTAACCTCAAAGCCCAAAGAGAAAAAGGCACCAAGGTCACAGTGGAAAAAGTCCAAAAACAGGACCTGACTTCGATCATCTCTGCTTCGGGCGAGATCAAGCCCAAAAAAAATGTCAACATCAGCGCCCAGGTGCCGGGGAGAATTCTCAAGATCGGGGTCAAGGAAGGCGATGAAGTCAAGGCCGGGGATTTTCTCTTGAAGCTAGACTCTTCCCAGTATGAAGCGATGGCAGAACACGACCGGGCCTTCATCCAATCCAATAGGGCCGAGCTGATTAAAGCAGATGCCAGGCTAAAAAAAGATCTGAGCTTCTATCAAAGTCAGAAAAAGCTCTTCGACGAAGGGCTTATTTCTCAGGAACAACTGGACACAGCCAAAGTCCAGTACGATGTCTCTGAGGCCACAATCAAATCCATCAATTACCAGATTAACCAGGCTGAGGCTTCGCTCAAAAGCTCCATGGATAATTTGAGCAAGACTGTTTACACCTCCCCGATCGATGGCATTATTACCAGCCTCCGGGTTGAAGAGGGAGAAATTGCCTTGATCGGCACCATGAATAACCCGGGTACTGTGCTCATGACCATAGCTGACCTTTCCGTAATGGAGGTTGAAGTCGAGGTGGATGAGACAGATGTGGTCGGGCTCCAGCTTAGCCAAAGTTCCGACGTGAAAGTCGATGCTTTCCCTGACCTCGTTTTCAAAGGAAAAGTGACCGAAATCGGAAGCTCTGCACTCCAAAAAGTTTCTGCCACCACTCAGGAATCCAAAGATTTCAAGGTCGTTGTCACTCTTGAAAACCCTCCCAAGACACTCAAGCCAGGTCTATCGGCCTCAGCGGATATCATAACGGCCCAGAAAAAAGGTGTCCTGGCTGTTCCGATTTCAGCCCTGGTCTTAAGAGAAAAAGAAAATCCAGATAAGACAAAGAAAGAAAAAACAGAGGAAGAGGGAATCTATGTCGTTGAGGCTGGACGCGCGAAGTTTGTACCGGTTTCCAAAGGAATCACTGGAGAGATGATGATCGAAATCACTTCTGGCCTCAAAGAAGGGCAGGAAATTGTCACCGGCCCCTACAGTGCCCTTCGTCTGCTTAAGGATGGGACGCTTGTCAAGCCCGAGGAAAAGAAAGAAGAAAAACAGGGATGAGCCCAGACAACAACATCATTATTTCTACCCAAGACCTCTGGAAAGTTTATGAGCTGGGAAAACAACAAGTCTGTGCCCTGTGCGGTGTGACATTCACCATTGCCCGCAATGAGTTTGTCGCCATCATGGGTCCTTCCGGTTCAGGCAAATCCACCCTGATGAACCTTCTCGGCTGTCTCGACTCTCCCACCAAGGGCGAATATCACCTCAATGGTAAATTAGTCAGCTCCATGAGCGAGAATGAGCTGGCCTACATTCGGAACCGAGAAATCGGCTTTGTCTTTCAGATATTCAATCTGCTTCCACGCGCTTCCGCTTTCCGCAATGTCGAACTCCCGCTCATCTACAAAGGCACAAAGAAAAGAGAAAGGGAGGAAATGGCGAGAAAAGCCTTGAAAATGGTGGATATGGCCGAGCGGATGAACCACAAGCCCCCTGAGCTCTCTGGGGGCGAAAGGCAGCGAGTAGCCATAGCCCGAGCTCTTGTCAATGAGCCTTCGATCCTTCTCGCCGACGAGCCCACGGGAAACCTCGATTCTAAGACCGGGCGGGAAATCCTTAACCTTTTCCACAAAATCCACGCTCAGGGAAACACGATCATCATCGTGACCCATGACAAGGATATTGCCTCTCAAGCCCAACGAATCATATACTTAAGAGATGGGAAGATAGAAAGGGATGAAAGGAAAGGAGCCTAAAGAATGAATTTTTTTAGTCGTCTTCAAGGAATTTTCTTCAATCCCCAGCCCACATTCCGAGATCTTTCGGAAAAGCCCGTTTGGGTGGACGCTTTAATTGTTCTTTTGGTCGTTTTGGTTGCTTTTTCTTATTTGGTCGGTCCTTATGCCCAAAAGGAGGGTCTCCAAGTGATGAAAAACAATGTGAAACTCCAGGAACGGATGGGCAAAGAAAGATTCGATCAGATGATTGATAGGATGGAGCACCCGACCAAAGCAAGTGTGATCGTGCGCACCTTCATCATGAGCCCTATTACTTTTGTCATCGGCTTTCTCTTTTCCAGCCTAGTGATCCTTGTTTTGGGACGTCTTTCTTCTACAGAAGGAAATTTCAGGCAGGTTTTCTCTGCCTTACTTCATGCTAATTTCATCGATAAAATTCTGGGCAATGCGGTCCGCCTGGCCCTCGTCCTGACGCGCAAATCCGTGATGCAGACCACAACCAGCCTGGCAATTTTTTTCCCTAAATTGGAGGTTACTTCTCCGGCCTTTATTGTGCTGAGCCAGGTCGATCTCTTTCAACTCTGGCTTTTTGGAGTTTTAGCCTACGGCCTCTCGGCCATCTTCAAGACCGAACTCAAGAAAGCTCTTTTCATATCCTATGGTTTTTGGGTTCTAAAGAGTTTACTTTATATCGTCTTCGGTCTGTATACTGCCCGGTTCATTAGCTAAACGAACCCTAAGCTTCTCTGTTTAGATTCCCTACATAATTTTTTAACCTTTTCTAAGGAAGCCTCTTCCGTGAAAATGGGGTTTGAAAAGGGCTCGAGCGACCATGTGATATGACAGAACCGGAATAGCTTCGCTCCCCTTCAGGTTTTTCACGCCGTTCCCTCTTCGCCCCTCTCGGCGCCTGCGGAACTCGCATGCCCGATCACAGGCTCAGCGACGGCGTCCCTCACCTTCTGTTGGCATCTCCCTTCGATCAGTTTAGGCTCAGACAGCCTCGGCGCCCAGAGGTTCCCTCGAAGGACGATTCGAGAAGGCTAAACCTTCAATGGTCGCTACAGCTATCCCGGTTCTGTCTTTGAGAAGGATGGGTGGCACGGCGGAGGGGCTCCCCGCCCGCCCGGAGCCTCACGGCGCCTGAATCATCTCCTTTGCGGTATCTTGCGGGAGCGGAGGTGAGGGCGGACGGGGGGGAGCCGTGACAGGCCCCTATTCCTGATCAAGGCTATCACAGAAAAAAGATGCTCACGGGAAAAAGATACTTCCCCTCACAATTTCTGTCTGACCCAAAATTGATAGAAAATTAAGATGAGCACTGGACGTTCCCTGTGTGTTCGAAGACCTAGGGGGCTGGGTGGGCTTGGTCGAGAACACATAGGGAACGGCCAGGCCACCCATCCAGTGATGCTGGTGCTCTTCCATCTTGTCCGCATGAATAAAGTTAGGAGAATTTTTGAGTTCTATCAATTTTGGGTTTGACAGAAGGCCCTTCCCTTTATAAATTATGGATATGGAAGAAAATTTTTTGAAAGGAGATTCTTCCTTTTCTCCCTTTCCCAGACTCCTCTTCTCTCTTTGGCAGGAAGAAAAGTCAGTGCTGCTGAGAATCCAAAGAGGGGCCACTGTCAAAAGATTGCATTTGGAAAAAGGCAATATCGTCCTTGAGCCAAACGCCACTCCTGAAAATGATTTCCTAAGAATCTTGGTTGAAAGGAAGGCCTTCCTTTATTCTTTGCTCGAAGAGTGTCGATTGTATGCCAAAAAAAACAATATTTCTTTTTCAAGAGCTCTGATCGAACTCAAAATCCTTATGCCTTCTGAGTTGTGGCATCTCAGAGAAGATATCTTTAAAGAGGACCTTTTTCCCGTTTTTGACTGGCCGCAGGCTGAATATCTTTTTGAAGTCTCTCAACCCCAAGAAGGACTCCATCTCCTTTCCGTGATCCCGACTCTGGACTTCATTCTCCAGGGCATACGCCGCATGCAAAACTATGACATTATCCAGTTCTCATTGCCTCCTGAAACTGAAATCCTCCAATGCCTTTCTCCCTCTTTTCTCACGCAACTGAGCTTTGAACCTCACGAAAAATATGTACTTCATATGTTTCATAGTCCGAAAACTCCCGGGGACATCTATGCCGCAAGCGAAATAGGGAAAAAAGAAAGCCAGAAAGTCCTCTTTAGCCTTCTCTGCCTGGAGGTCATCAGCGCTTCTCAACAAAAAGATAAAACTAGACCTTCTCCTGAAATCTCTTCTTCAGAGCTGGATAAAATTCTGATAGCCTTCAATGACAAGTGTTCTTATCTCTACAAATATATCTCCAAGGAACTCGGTCCCGTAGCCCTGAATGTGATCGAAAAATGCCTGGATGAGGTCAAACCTCTCTTGGGCCCTCTCTTTCAAAATATGGAGCTTGCGCCTGAGGGGCGGATTGATTTAAAATCTTCTCAAAAATTAAATCCCAACCTTCTCACTGAAGAGACCTATCGAGAACTTCTCTGGGGATTGACTGAAATTTTGGTCGCTGAAGTTCTAGCTGTGAAAAAAAACTTGGGCAACCTTCATGAATCCGCTCTCGTCAAAAACTTGGGAAAAATAGGTGAGTGGAGTTGAAGAGAAAACAGGTTTTTGCTCTTCTCTTATTTATGACCCTACTCTTGCTATTTCTGTTGATAAAAATTGGAGCCTGAAGCCAAAAATCTCATCATTATTCTTGGCCCCACCGGAGTGGGAAAGAGCGCCACAGCCGTCCAGCTAGCCCAAAAAATCGGGGGAGAAATCATTAATTGCGACTCCATGCAGGTCTATCAAGGCTTCGACATTGGGACGGACAAGCCTCCTCTAGAAAGACGCGGGGGAATTCCTCACTATCTCCTCGACATCGTCAGTCCTTCAAGTCAATTTACAGCGGCAGATTTCGTGAATGAAGCTTTGAAAGCCATCGGCCTCATCCTGAAGAAGAAAAGAATCCCGCTGATTGTGGGCGGAACAGGATTGTATCTCAAAGCGCTCATTGACGGACTTTTTCCCGGGCCGGAAAGAAACCCCAAGATTCGGAAGGAACTTGAAAAGGAAGCCAGGGAAAAAGGTCTCGAGAGCCTGCGCAAAAAACTCGGGGAAATAGATCCTCTTTATTCTCAAAAAATTGGGCCGAACGACAAAATCAGAATTATCCGGGCTTTAGAAGTTTTTTATTCCACGCAAAAGCCTCTCTCCGAACATTTTTCAAACACAAAATCTCGCCTCGAGGGTTTTCATCTCATCAAAATTGGTATAAAATTAGAGAGAACAGAGCTTTACCAAAGAATCGAGGAAAGAGTGGACCGGATGTTTGAAAATGGAATCATCCAGGAAGTGGAGAATCTCCTGGCAAAGGGTGTCGCCGAGGACTTCCCTCCCTTCCGCGCCCTGGGATACAAGTCTGTGTTGAAGTCTTTGAAAAAAGAGATAACGCGAGCGGAAGCCATTTCCTTGACTAAAAAGGACACCCGCCACTATGCTAAAAGGCAGATGACTTGGTTCAGGAAAATGAAAGATGTGGAATGGTTCTCTCCCCAAGATTTGTCAGGCATCCTTGATTATGTGGAGAAAAAGCTAGCTTCATCGATTTAAAATGGAAAAAGCTATTCTGGTTAATCTCGCCACGAACAAAAGAGAAAAACAAGAGGCAGAAGAATCCCTGGACGAGCTCAGCGGCTTGGCCCAAGCTGCGGGTGCAGAAGTCGTAGAGAAGCTCTACCAGTACCGTGTCAAAATCAGTCCCAAATATTTTATCGGAGAGGGGAAAGTCGAGGAAATTATCCAGAAAAAAAATGAGCACCAGGCAGACCTCATCATTATTGACCACAACCTGTCTCCTACCCAGCAGCGAAGCCTGGAGGATCGGATTCAAGTGAAAGTGATTGACCGGACACAGCTCATCCTGGATATCTTTGCCCAGCGGGCCAGAAGCAACGAAGGAAAACTCCAAGTCGAATTGGCCCAGCTCAGTTACATGCTGCCCCGCCTGGTGGGAAAAGGGATCGCCTTTTCTCAGTTAGGGGCTGGAATTGGAACTCGAGGCCCGGGCGAAAAAAAGCTTGAGGAAGACAGGCGACGGATCACGGACCGGATTTCCAAGATAAAAAAAGACATCCAAAACATTCAAAAAAGAAGAGCCCGCCAGAGAAAAAGCCGCAGAAAAAGCCCTGTTCCCACGGTCTCCCTTGTGGGGTACACCAATGCTGGGAAATCCACTCTTTTCAACCTGCTAACCCATGAAAAAATGTTCACTTCGTCGCTCCTGTTCGCTACTCTGGATCCTGTGCTCCGCCGAGTCTCCTATTCTGATGGACTGCACTTTTACTTGAGCGACACGGTCGGCTTCATCCGAAAGCTCCCGATTGAATTGATCCAGTCCTTTAAAGCAACTTTGGAAGAGGTGAAGGAGGCTGACTGCATTTGCCATGTGATTGATACCACCTCCCTGAGCTCTGAGAGCCAAGTCCAGGCTGTGGAAGGAATTCTCGCGGAGATCGGAGCGACGGACATTCCGATCCTGAATATCTTCAACAAGATTGACCTTTTGCCTGAGAAGGATATGCTCTTGGAGAAAAATATTTCTCCGGAACGCCGCTTTGTTTATATCTCGGCAAAAACAGGTGAAGGCGTTTTGAGCCTCAAAGAAAAACTCAGAACTTTACTTTTTGGGAATCTCAAGTTATTTTATCTGAGAGTCCCAAAAGAAAAAGCGGAGCTTATCTGTTCTTTCCCTAAATGGTCACTGGTTTTGAAGAGACGTGAGAATGGCGACTTTTTAGAATTAAAAGTCATGGCCAATCCTGAGTTAGTCATAAATTATTTGCCTTATCTTGAAAGAGGAGAAGAAAATTGGTGAAAAAGATTTCGCTTATTTTCTTTCTTTTTCTTTGGTCTTGGTCCTGTGTCACCCTCCAGCCGCCACCTCCCTCTATTTATATCGAAAACCTGCCCCAATCCATTACCACAGAACTGACTTTGGAAGAAAGAATTGCAGCAGAAGAAGCCTGGAAAAATCTAAAACAGGGAAGTGCCAGCAAAGCCGAAAAGACGATTACCCGCTTAGGAGTCGACAGCCCCATCTATTATGTGGGCTTAGGCTATGTCTATTTCCTCCTCGATGACCTTCTAACGGCTGAAGAGGGCTTCAAGGCTGCCATCAAGAATTCTCCAAATCTGACTCTTGCTCATCTGGGCCTTGCCCAGCTTTATCAGAAAACAGGACGGGAGGACGAGGCTTTCTCTGAACTTCGGGAAGTCCTCAAAAGAGAGCCCTCTCATCCTTGGGCTAAACAGGAATTTACAACCCTTAAAACCAAAAAAACAGGAGATTTCTTGGATCAGGCTAAAGCCTTCCGAGCCGAAGGAAATATCGAGAAGAGCAAGGAAGCTTATCTCAAGGCTCTTTATTACTCCCCCGAATCCA
>Ga0315280_10008529_pt1 | contig 13389 bp, 17 predicted proteins | sample YL17G06_40_MG_FD_203697 | JGI IMG/M metagenome (GOLD analysis project Ga0315280, IMG submission 203697) | Sediment microbial communities from Yellowstone Lake, YNP, Wyoming, USA - YL17G06_40 | ecosystem: Environmental > Aquatic > Freshwater > Lake > Sediment | place: USA: Wyoming | collected...
CGAAGCAATCTCGAGGTAGTTATGCAAGATTGCCACATTAGTGTGCCTTAACGTTAATCTTTAAACTGTCTATTTTACCCACTCCCTTTAATGAAGAGACCAAGCCGGTTATCGTGTTGGTGAGAATTTCCTTAGGGAAAGGGGTAAGGGGGAGTTCATTCCCATTGACGACGAGCTTGACATCGCCCCGCTCCAGATAAAGTTCCAGGCCCCGTATGTTTTCAGTTCCTTTCAAGGAAGAGACAGCACCGACTACAGTTCGAGTCAAGAACTGTTTGGCGAAGGGGTTGAGTTTGATAGATAGCTTGTTGACCACAAGCTCTGCCCCAAGGTTCTTGTCCATTTTATACCTCCTGGTCTATCACTACGCTGTTTAATTTTGGTCTTCTGTTCAATAGGAAATCAACATCTGGCGATATCCTACTTCTTCTTTACCTTCACTTCCTTGAGCTCTTGATAGGCCTTGATTATTTCCTCCACAGAGCTTTTGTTTTCCAGAGTTGTGAGGTCTCCTATGCTGGTATTATTAGCCACGGCCTTCAAGACCCGCCGCATGATTTTGCCGCTTCTTGTTTTGGGTAGCTCTGCTACAAAATGAACTTCATCAGGAACTGCTATAGGCCCTACCATTCTTCGCATGTGACCAACAACGTCTTTTTTCAGGTCTGGAGAAGGGTCAACACCTTCTTTGAGCCTGGCAAAGATGACAATGCTCTCGCCTTTCACTGGGTCTTCTTTGCCCACAACTGCTGCTTCAGCTATTTGAGGATGTGAGACAGCAGCGTCCTCTAATTCAGCAGTACCTATTCTATGCCCGGCGACTTTAAGCACCTCATCAGCCCTCCCCAAGAGCCAGAAGTATCCATCTTTGTCCTTTACTGCGTAGTCGCCGGTATAGTAAACGCCAGGGAACCGCGACCAATAGGCTTCCTTGTAACGCTCCGGGTCTCCGTGTATGCCCAGGAGCATTCCCGGCCATGGTCTCTTTATTACCAGGAACCCCCTTTGTTCCGGTGGCACTGGCTTGCCGTCCTCAGCAACTACATCAGCATCAACTCCTGGCAAGGGTAAGGTTGCTGAGCCGGGCTTCAGAGGCACACACTCTATTCCAGGGCTAGGTGAAATCATGATGCCACCGGTTTCAGTCTGCCACCAGGTATCAACGACGGGGCATCTTTCACCACCTACATGGCGATAAAACCAGAGCCAGGCCTCGGGATTAATAGGCTCCCCCACGCTCCCTAAAAGCTCCAGACTATTAAGGTCATGCTTGTTTAGCATTTCCTCTCCATATCCCATGAACATCCTGATGGCTGTCGGCGAGGTATAAAATGTGGTGACTCCGTATTTCTCGATAATATCCCACCACCTGCCAATCGTAGGATAGTCGGGAGCTCCTTCATAAAGGACTGTGGCTGCGCCATGTGCTAACGGGGCATACACTATCTCGCTATGTCCGGTAACCCAACCAACGTCAGCAGTGCACCAATAGACCGATTCTTCCCGAAGGTCAAAGACCCACTTATAAGCAGAATAGTTGTGGACTAGATAGCCACCGGTACCGTGGACAATTCCTTTGGGCTTACCCGTAGTACCCGAGGTGTATAGTATATAGAGGGGGTGGTTCGACTCCACTGGCTCCGGTTCCACGAAGAGTGCCGCCTCTTCAAGCAGGTCATCCAGCCACGATTCCCTTGGCGACTTCATGGTTACCGAAACCCCAGTCCTCTTAACCACAATAGTCTTCTCCACTAAGGGGCACATATTTAAAGCCTCATCGACTATACTCTTTAGCGGGATTATCTTCCCCCTCCGAAATCCCCCATCGGCAGTTACTAGTAGCTTGGCTTGCACATCATTGACACGGTCAGCCAAGGCTTGAGCGCTGAAACCGGAGAAAATCACGGTATGAATGGCACCAATCCTAGCACATGCTAGCATGAAAATAGGCAACTCAGGAATCATGGGCAGATATAAGGCAACCTTGTCCCCCTTACCTATTCCACAATTCTTCAAGACTGAGGCATATCTGTTGACTTCACGATATAGCGTGGAATAGCTTAAAACTCTGGTATCTCCGGGCTCGCCTTCCCAATATATAGCCACCTTACTCCGGCGCCAAGTCTTAGCATGACGATCCACGCATATATACGATGCGTTTAACTTCCCTCCTACGAACCACCTAGCGAAAGGCGGCTTCCATTCCAGCACTTTATCCCAGGTCCTAAACCAGTCTAGCTGGCGTGCCTGTTCAGCCCAGAATTCCTCAGGCTCCTCCAGGGACTTTTGGTACATATCGAGGAATTTCTTCAGAGGAAAATACCTGGACTCAAACGGTAATGATAGCTTAGCCATAACTTGACATCCTCCAATTATTCTTGCCGGGACGCTCTAGGAGGAGAAACTCACCCTTCCTTTCTCAAGTCAGCACTAAAATTCAACTAGCACTTTGCCGTCTTCAACCTTCACATTGTACACCGTAAGGGCCCTGGACAGCTTGAGTGCTCTGCTCACCTTCGACATTAGCCCTCCTTTTAACCAACGGACTACCCGACCATTACTGATATCAAACTGAGAGCCATGCCGGGGACAAGTGACCACAGTTCCTTCCAATTTACCCTGCGATAAATTCCCCTTCATATGAGGACAGCGACCATCAACAGCATAGTACTTATCTCCAACCCTGGCCAAGAGGATTTCGCGTCCCTCTGCAATTACCTTTTTCATTGTTCCGCTTTTCAGTTCTTCTATTTTAGCTACCTCTGTAAACTTATTCATAGAACACCTCCTTTCATAAATCCTAGCTATTAAGCGAATTATTGTCTACCGGGCTAGACTACCTTCCGGAATTTCTCTTTGGGAGCGCCACAAATAGGGCACACATCAGGAAGAACGCCGTCGGAGACATGGCCGCAGACCTGGCAGACATAATATTCAGCCTCTTCTCCAGCCATCATATGCGCCAGCGCCTTCTTATAAAGCTTAGCGTGCCCCCTTTCCACATCGCGAGAATAACCCAAGACCGTTGCCACGCTCGTATTATCCTCTTCGGTTGCCACTCTGATGAATTGAGGATAAGTGCTGGCAGCCAGATTCTCCCTCTCAAAAGCGCTTTCCAGGTTATCCTGGGTGCCAGACACAGCGTCCAAAAGGCGGAAGTGGTTGAAGGCATGGACTGCCTCAGCTTCAGCGACAGCACGGAATAACTTCGCTACCTGAGAATAGCCCTCTTGCTCAGCCTTCATGGCAAAAGCCAAATTCCTCAGATGTGCCTGGGACTCAGCCACGAAGCCAGTTTTAAGATTGTTCAGGGTCTTAGTCCCTTTGACACCTGAAACCTCATGTGGGACGAGCTTCTCTGCCTCAGCACCGCAGACCGGGCAGCGTTGGGGTTTATCGGTGCTAAGTTCTACGTGATGACAATTAGTACACTTCCACATATCATTTACCCCTGGTAAATTTAGTTTTTTCCCTTAGCGAGGTACTTCTCAGGGTTCCGGTCGAAAGCCTTCTTACAGCCAACCGCACAGAAGTAGTATTTCTTTCCTTTATACTCGGAAGTGGCTGTTGCCTTAATTTCCTGTACCTCCATCTTGCAAACTGGGTCTATTGCCATTGAGCACCTCCTTTCCTTAAGTGCCAAGCTTAGCTGGCTTGAACCTTCTTAAACGCAGTGAGTTTGATACGACAGTGATGGAGCTAGCCGCCATGGCCGCTGCGGCTAGCATGGGATTCAAGAAACCATACTCACCTAGAATGAAATGAAGCCCAGAGGGTACGCCAGTCTTCCCGAAGGCAAGATACAATACCCCGGCTGCTACCGGAATGAGGGCAGCATTGTAAGCAAAGGCCCAGAAGAGGTTCTGCTTGATAGTCCTCATGGTACGCTTGCTCAGAGATATAGCGGTTACCACTCCCATCAAGTCACCGCTAATCAGGGTAATATCGCCAGTCTCCATGGCAACATCAGTACCTGTACCAATAGCGATACCGATATCTGCCTGGGCCAATGCCGGAGCATCGTTAATCCCATCGCCTACCATTGCCACCACCTTTCCCTCTTCCTGCAATTTTTTGACCTCCCCAGCCTTATGTTCAGGGAGCACCTCAGCCAGGACACGGTCAATGCCTGCCTCTCGAGCAATAGCTTCTGCCGTGCGCCGGTTGTCCCCGGTGAGCATCGCTGTTTCAATACCCATCTTGCGTAGCGTTTGGACCGCTTCTTTGGCGCCTGGCTTTAGGGTATCAGCCAAGGCAATAATTCCTGCTACTTGGGTATCCAGTCCCAGGAACATTGCTGTCTTACCTGCTTCAAGAAACTCAGCGGCTTTTGACTCCAGTCCATTTAAGGAAAGGCCTCGTTCCCCCATGAATTTGAGGTTGCCTAAGAAAAGCTTTTTGCTCTCCACCAAGGCCTCGACACCCTGCCCCGGGATGGCATTAAAGTCGGAGGACGGAGATAATTCTAGCTTTTTCTCCAGAGCAGCCTTGACCACAGCCTCGCCAAGCGGGTGCTCTGAACTCTGCTCGGCGGAGGCAGCTAACCGAAGGACTTCCTCTGGGGAAGAAAAAAGGGCAGCGACCACGTCAGTCACCACAGGCTCGCCACGGGTCAGAGTACCTGTCTTATCCAGAAGAACAGTGTTTATCTGGTGAGCTCTCTCCAGGGCCTCGCCATTTCTGATAAGAATACCATGCTCGGCTCCCTTGCCTGTGCCGACTATAATCGCAGTGGGAGTAGCCAGTCCCAAGGCACAGGGGCAGGCGATAATAAGCACGGCAACGAAGTTTAGGAGGGCGAAGGTGAGGGCTGGAGATGGCCCCACGAAATACCAGATTACGAAGGTCACGATGGCAATGCCAATCACAGCCGGCACAAAGTAACTGGTGATAACATCAGCAAAGCGCTGAATTGGAGCTTTGCTTCCCTGAGCCTCCTCCACCATTCTGACGATATGAGCCAGCATTGTCTCTTTACCCACCTTGGTTGTTTTGAATTGGAAGCTGCCTGTCTTGTTAATGGTGGCACCGATAACCTCATCACCTACCTTTTTCTCCACAGGGATACTCTCTCCAGTAATCATAGACTCATCAACGCTAGAGTAACCCTGGCGCACTATGCCATCCACGGGTATTCGTTCGCCCGGGCGTACCAGGATAAGGTCACCAACCCGAACATCTTCCACGGAAATTTCTCTCTGCTCGCCTTCACGGACAACTAGAGCGGTCTTCGGTTGCATACCGATAAGTCTCTTTAATGCTTCCGAGGTTTGTCCTTTGGCTCTAGCTTCCAGAAAACGGCCAAGAAGAATCAAGGCTATGATCGCCGCTGAAGTATCGAAGTATAAGTTTGGTTCCAGCACACCGGTGGTAAAAAGGCTGGGGAAAATAACGGCTATCATACTGTAGAAGTAAGCCACCGAGGTGCCTACCGCAATCAGGGTATTCATGTCGGAGGTCTTGTGTTTCAAGGCGCCCCATGCCCCTCGGTAGAACCGCAGGCCGGCCCAGAACTGCACTGGCGTTGCCAGAGCCCATAGTAGATAGGGCTTGCCCACAAAGGGAGGACTGAAACCTAGAACCATGATTATTGAGGCGAAGATGGCAGCGACGATAAATCTGTTTCTGAGAACCCGAATCTCACGCTGGGCAGCAGTGGTCACATCCTCCAGAGCCTGCACCTCGGGACCAAGTTCATAGCCGGCGTCTTTTACCGCTCGTCTCATTTCAGCCAGCTCCGTTCCTTCCAGGTATTCCACGGTAGCCTTCTCCGAGGCCAGATTCACGCTAGCCGAAATTACCCCGGGCACGCTGGACAGAGCCTCTTCCACCCGGGCAACACAGGAAGCGCAGGTCATTCCGCCCACCGGGAATATGGACTTCTTGGTGGCGACCCCATACCCCAATTGCAAGACAGTATTCTTAATCTTGGCAAGGTCCACCTTTGTAGGGTCGTATTTTATCGAAGCCTTCTCCGAAGCGAAGTTAACGTCGGCCTGTTCTACACCAGGAGTCTGAGAAAGACCTTTCTCGATAGTAGCTGCACAGGTAGTGCAGGTCATTCCAGTTATGTGGATTGAAGCCCTGTCAGACTTCTGAGAATTAGTTTTGTCGCCCACTATCTTTTCCTACCCCGCCCTTCCTCTTCCTTCAACAAATCGCTGAATACATCAACGTGGTACAATTCGTGGTCCCTTATCCGGGCAAGAAGCTCTTTCAGGGCAGGCTCTTTAATTTCTTTGGCAGCGCGGTCATATTCAGCCGCCACCCTTGTTCAATCTTGATGTCGTCTCAAAGTGCTATAAATCTTCCAGCAAAGTGGTGAAGGTGTCATGGTGGTCTTCTTCTTCCTCTAGTATTTGCTTGAAAAGAAAGCCTGTCGTGACATCACCTTCTTTAAACGCCGCCTCTATGATCTTTTTGTAAAGAGTTATGGCATTCGCTTCATCCTCAACATCTTTCTTTATCATCTCTTTGAGAGTGTTGCCAACGAAAATGGGGGTAGGCTTGGTTGTTGGTATTCCGCCGAGGTAAAAAAGCCTCTCTGCGATAGCTTCGGCGTGTTTCATTTCGGCTATGCCTATCTTTTTCAGTTCGTCGTGAACGGCAAACCCTTTCACTCCGCCCCACTGGACATGTTGCCACATATACTGAATAGCTACCTGTAATTCCCTGGCAATCGCATCATTCAGCTTGCCCAGAAAGGCCTTTGATACTTTGGTAACAGCATCATGCTTTTCTACCATTTTGTACCTCCAATTCTTTTTATTTGTCGCCTGACACCGTCAGTTTAATAAATTCCGAAAGGAGTAGTCAATGCTAAACGCCCCTTTTCACATTTTGTCCTCCTTTGCTTGGGCGATGTTTCACGGCAGAAAGTTCAATCGCCTTAGCCATTGCTTTTATGCCTTTTTGCTCCTTCGCATAATTTTCCTGCACATCTAACTTACCCGTCCACCCTTGCCGTAAAACTACTTGAGTATTCTTTCCAGCCTTTTGTTCACCTCATCCCAGTTGACGATATTCCAGAAGGCATCAACGAATTTAGCTCTCTCGTTCTTGTAATCCAGATAATAAGCATGTTCCCAGACGTCAATAACCATCAAGATGGTAAACATGGGATAAACATTTGTGTTATGTTTTTCTATCTGCATTATTATTGGTCTGTTAGTTTGCCTGCAGAAACTGAGTGCTGCCCATCCCGAACCTTCCACGCTGGTAGCAGCCAGACTGAATTCCTTTTTGAATCTTTCAAAACTTCCAAACTCCTTTTCTATGGCTGTGCCCAAAGTTCCGGTTGGCTTCCCACCGCCTTTGCCCGATGGCGCTATGTTGGTCCAGAACAATGAGTGTAGCAGATGCCCTCCGATGTGAAACGAGAGCTCTTTCAAAGTAGCTTTAACATCAAAATCAGCACCCTCTTTACGCGTCTTGTCTAGCCTCTCGAGTATGGCATTAGCACTATTGACGTACGCCTGATGATGCTTTTGATGGTGTAGAGTTAACTGTTCTTGGGATACATAGGGCTGTAACTCATCATACCGGTAGGGCAATTGCGGCAGGGCATAAAATTTTGCTTTTTCCATAAGTCTTTTTCCTCCTTATAAAATATCATTAAACATTACACACCTAACTATTGATTGTCTCACACCTTTCTCAAGAATCTTCCCTGCAAAACCTAGGTTTCTGTTTCTAGTTACCTTCATTTTTATTCACCTTACAACACCTCCCATTTTCATCTTTTCAGCAATCTTCCTCCCAAACTCCCGGCACTGTTTCAAGCCACCCTCGTCCGGGCTACGTAGCATTTTCAGTCCTGGCTCTATCACATTCATTCCGAAGACATGTTTCATTGTATCAGTCATCATCTGGACGGATTCGCCGCTCCATCCATAGGACCCGAAAGCTGCTCCAACCTTCCCTTTTAAGTTTGCCTTCTCCATTTCAAAAAGAAACGTCTTCATCGAGGCTATCAGGTCATGATGATAGGTCGGGGCGCCGAGAACCACGGCATCAACATCCTTGATGTCGCCTGCAGTTGCATTTACAGTCCTTTTTGATGAAACTTCGACTCCAGCTTCTTTCATTCCCTCTTCAATCGCCTTCGCCATCATCCCGGTATTGCCACTCCTAGAGTCATAGATTATTACCGCTTTAGGCATTTTTGCTCCATAGTTTTACTAATGTTCGTGTCCGCTGCCTTCTTTTCTGCCATGTTCTCCACCACCCTTCATGTATGCGTACAAGTCATGTGCATATAGGACAAATCCAAGCATTGCCTGTACGTATTCTCTCGCAGCATCTACATCGTTTTCGTCGTAGTTCTTCTTAGACATAGCGCGTTTGAACCTTTCTTGCAGTTCTTCTTCAATAATGTGCAACAAGAATACTATCACTTCTTTTGCGTTTCCTTTTTCGATGGCTTTTTCTGCTCTTGGCACTACCGGACCCCAGTCAAGTCCTGCGGGTTTCAGACCTGTATAGGGCGCACCTTCCCCTTCCCTGTGCAAACGCACAGCAGTTTCAAACAACCAGTAGTCGGCAAGTTCCGTAGCCTCCTCCCTCAGTTTTCTCACATGAAGAGTTCTCTGAAACGCCTCCTTCAACTCGGCTTCGGCTTTTTTGGGCACCCAAGGAAGTATAAGGTTAACATTCCCTATTTCTAGGGCTCTCTTTGCGGCTTTTACAACTGGTCCATCCATCGTATCACAATGCGGTGGCATAATTTTTACCTCCTCTAATCAAAATAACTGGACTTTATATATTACTTCGGCAACTATATGTTGAACATAGCTGTCCTGCAAATTTTCAGTTCCACCAATTAGGCTTGACGTATTCTACTTCGCTGCCACTCTCCTTCGGGCAAAACATCGTCAGACAAAGCCACGCTCTTTATGCTTTTCTGCGATGGTGCCAGCCAAGTTGTCCAGAGCTTGGAAATCTTCTTTTCTGGGAAATCCCTTGCTGAGCACGGGAGCCAGCACCTCTGCCTTAATGTTGGGAATCATTCCCGTGAGCTGTTCCACAGCCTTGCTGCCCCAGCCATAGGAGCCAATGATGGAGATGAACTGGAGCCTGGGCCTTAGGGCGTTGGCTAGAAATGCCGCATAGGCGACGTTAGGATGTGGACCAACCAGAACTGTAGGCGTGCCTATGACCATAGTGGCAGCGTCCACCAAGGCCATGGCCAGTTTCCCAATATCAGTTGCCGCCAGGTTGAACTGCTTAACCGTGACGCCTTTGTCAGCCAGGGCTCCCACAAAATATTCCACCATTTTTTGGGTGCTGCCATGCATGGAGATATAAGGCAAGGCCACTATGTTTTTCGGTGAGCCGAATACCCAGTTTCGATATGCTTCTAGGATGAACGAAGGTTTGTCATGGAGGGGGCCGTGGCTGGGGGCAATGACGTCAATCTTATAACTGTTTAGCTTCTCCAAATGTTTCTCAATACTGGTGCGAAAAGGCATCATGATTTCCGCGTAATATCTCTTGGCAGCTTCGTAGACCTGCCCTCCATCCCTGACATATAGGTCGGTTGTAGCCAGGTGGGAGCCAAAAAGGTCGCAGGGGAAGAGTATCTTGTCCTCCCGTAAATATGTCAGCATGGTCTCCGGCCAGTGCACCCAGGGGGCATGGATAAACTCCAGGGTTTTATCCCCCAGCGAAATGGTCTCTTTATCGTTGACCGTTATAAACTTTGCTTCTGGAATCATGAGCAGGTCGATAAGCATGTTCTTACACTTGGGTGTGCATACCACTTTCGCCTCGGGGTATTTTTCCAACACCTGCGGGATAGTACCGGAATGGTCTTGCTCGGCGTGATTGGCAACCACATAGTCTATACTTTTAACTCCGAGTTCACTCAGGTGGTTTAGCAGCACCTTCTGCATAGTAGGGTCTACAGTGTCAATAAGTGCTGTCTTTTCACTTCCCTTGATTAGATATGAGTTGTAGCTTGTGCCATCGGGAAGTGGTACCAGCGAGTCAAATAACCGCCGGTCCCAGTCAATGGCTCCTACCGAATAAATCCCTGGTTTTATCTCCCTTGGTTTCATCTTAGTCCTCCTTTAGTAATCGAGTAGTCTTTTTTCTCCTTCAATCTTTTTTATCTCTGTGATATCTTGTGTGGCTTCCAATGTGCCTAAATACCTGCCAGCCTTATTCCGCACCGCAAAATATCTTATATATACCTTCTTCTCCCCGAGATTTATCCAAAATTCGGCTGAATCTCTCTTGCCAGCCTTAAAATCGGACAATATCTGGTTTACCTTATCCACACTGTGCTTCGGATGGCAGTTCTGAACTGATTTCCCAATCACAGAAACCGGCCGTTTGAACATTCCCGTTTCGTGCTTATTCCAGAATTTAACTAAATCATCTTCATCGACGAAAGAAATTTCCATCGGTATTGTTTCTAGTATTCCGGCTAATTGTTCTTGGCTCAGGTTTTCTATCATGGTATTTCCATCGTTTACTCCTTTATTTTTTCGAACTGGTCCTTGCTTGCTCCGCAGACCGGGCATACCCAGTTATCGGGTATTTTTTCGAAAGGCGTTCCCGGCTTTATCCCGCCGTCGGGATCGCCCAACTGGGGGTCATAGATATACCCGCAAACAGTACATTGGTATTTCGCCATTTTGGATACCGTCTCCTTTCTCTCTTCGATGTAGCTGGGAGCTGTCTTGGGAGTGCTACCTCTCTTAACCTGATGGTAGTAAGCATAAGTCAAGGGTTCACCTTCTCTGAGGACATCCGCTCCCACAAGCTCTCCGATGAAGATAGTGTGAGTTCCGACATCTACTTGATTAACTACCCTGGCTTCGAGATAAGCTAAGCTATTGGCGAGTACTATAGGAGCCTTAGTTTCACCTAGTTTGTAATTGACATCTTTGAGTTTGTCTACTTCCCGACCCGATTTGAAGCCAAAATGACCGATGAAAGAGAGTGGCGTATCCCGGGATAGTATAGAAGCGGTAAAGACTTTGCTTTCGGTGATAAACTCGTGTGTGAGGTTCTGTTTGTTGATGCACACGGCAATGGTTGGCGGGTCAGATGTCACTTGAAACACGGTGTTGGCGATTTGTCCATTAAATCTGTCCCCTTTTCTGGAACTTATCACATATAAACCGTAGCTGCAGTTACGCAGAGCCTTGAGATTCATAAGTAACCTCATCTAGTCTTTATTTACATAAGTTCCTTTTCGCTGGCTTCCACAGCCCGCTGCAATTCGGCACCGAGTAAGGGCGGCAATCCTTCTATATCCACCCTGAGAAACCCCCTGACTATTGTGGCTGTAGCTTCGGTTCGAGTTAGCCCTCGTGCCATGAGGTACTCTACTTCTTCCTCAGCTATCTTGCCCACTGCTGCCTCGTGAGATAGGTCAACGCCAGCCAGTGTGCCTTTAAGCTCAGGTATGGCATGAATCATACCCTTCTCTGACAGAATCAGCCCACGGCATTCCAGATGACCTTTGACATCAGGGGCATTGCCTTCTATATAGCCCCGACTGATAATCTTGCCCCCGGTGGTGATGGCCCGGGCTACTATTTCTGTCCGCGACCCCCTGGCATTAAGCAGCACGCGCGAGCCAACGTCTATTGATGACCCTTCACCGGTCACCAAAATACTGTTGAAGCGGACAACAGCGTTTTCACCAACACATCTAGCTGCAGGATACATTTGCAGTGAACGAACTGGCCTCATCAGTACATAGTTACTGAGGAAGAGGCCATCTTCCTCAATGATAACCCCGGTACGCGGCCTAACAGCTGTTGCCGGGTTCCAGCTATGTATCATGGTAAAAGTAACCTTGGCCCCCCTTTTTATGAAGAACTCAGAAATGCCAATATGTAGGCCGGGTTCTTCTCTCAGGGCAGTAGTACAGCCAGTGATAATATGCAATTCTGATCCCTCTTCAGCAATAATGATGTTATGCACCTTCTGAGCCAGTTGTGCCTTGGCCAGATAAAGACAGGCCTGGACCGGGAAAATGCTTTTAGCACCAGGCAGTGCCCTGAAGAAGTAGCCATCATACTGGCCTAGCTCGACACTGGCAGTGTACTTGTCAGTGTCCACGGCAACCGCTTTCCAGAAGTAGTCGGATAGCCAATCATATTTCTTCATTGCCTGGCTGACAGCCATTACCTCTATACCCTCTTGCGTGGCCGAAGTATGCACTGGAGTATTGTTTGTCTGAATATATGTGCCGGTTCTCTGGCGCATATCATCCAGCATAACGCCAACCCCCAGCATTTGCTCTTTAGCTCGAGCTGGTAGCTGTGAAGCATCAGCACGGTAAGACTGCGGCTCAGCTTCACCAACAAAAGTGTTTAAATCTATGTCCTCGCCTATCGCCGCCGGTTTATTGGTTGCAGTCCTGGCCTTCTCTTTCAATGTCTTCGATGATTTTATCTCACTCATTTGGTACACTCCTCACGGAACAGCTAACACACGCCTTATATCCCTTTTCTTTAATAGTTCTTAGAATCTCCTGGGGGTTACCTTCACAGTAGACTGTGCCGTCGCACATAACGTAGCCAGTGTGAGCGCTTACATAGTCCAGAATATGCCCGGTATGGGTTATGATAAGCCCAGTACACTTTCGGTCACGTATCGGGCAGTCTTTTTCCAGCAACTCATTTATCAGCTCACCAATGAGAGCAATATTCACTAGATCAACTCCAGACTCTGGCTCATCGAGCAGAGCCAGTTGCGGTCTCTGTGCCATTAGCTGCAGAATTTCAGAACGTTTTATCTCTCCACCGGAAAAACCCAGGTTGATATCCCGCTCCAAGAAATCGGACAAATCAGCCCGACTTGCCAGCTTACTAATTGTTTCATCATCAGCGCGTCCTCTAAGACAAGCAGAAACCATATCGCGCGTTTTTACTCCCCTAACTACCGGTGGCCTCTGAAAAGACATACCAATCCCCAAGCGGGCTCTTTCATCCAGCGGCAACTTGGTTATGTCGTGGCCATTGAGAATGATTTTGCCTCTGGTTATCCGATACTTGGGGGAACCCATTATCGCCATGAGTAAAGTGGTTTTCCCGCTGCCGTTGGGACCGAAAAGGACATGGGTCTCGCCAAGCTTCATTTCCAAATTTATGTTATGCAAAATCTCCTTGCCCTCTACCTCCACAGTTAGCTGCTTGATGCTTAAAGCAATGTCGCCCATGTTGTACCCTCCTTTTGCTTATTTAAGCTCCGTCCAATGACCAATGCTCCTTTTTTGTAAACCACCCCACGGGGTCACTGAGATACTCGTAGGAATCGAGAAGGGCGAGATGGTGTCCCCGCTCCTCGCCCGCCAGAGTCTGATAGAACCGTTTTTCCACAGGGAGGGTGCTTTCTTTGCTTTGAGAGTGATATAAATTATAAGACTTG
>Ga0315280_10008530_pt1 | contig 13386 bp, 8 predicted proteins | sample YL17G06_40_MG_FD_203697 | JGI IMG/M metagenome (GOLD analysis project Ga0315280, IMG submission 203697) | Sediment microbial communities from Yellowstone Lake, YNP, Wyoming, USA - YL17G06_40 | ecosystem: Environmental > Aquatic > Freshwater > Lake > Sediment | place: USA: Wyoming | collected...
CCGCCTCCTTCACCCTGCAGGGCCTTTTGGGCCTGGGCCTGGCCTTCCTGTTCATGGCCACCTTCCTGCCTGCGCTGAATCCCAGCTTCGGGCTGTTCCTCCCGCTGGGCTATGAGCTGGGGCCCGGGCAGGCTTACTCGATCGGCAAAGGCTGGGAGGAGCTGGGCTTCGCCGGGGCCGGCAGCCTGGGCCTGACCATCGCCGCGCTCGGCTTCGTCTGGGCCTGCTTCGGCGGGGTGTACCTGATCAACCTGGGCATCCGGCGCGGTTGGGTGGCGGCGCCGCGCCTCCGCCGGGCCGGCAGCCAGGGCCTGCGCTCGGGAGTGTATCCGCCGGGGACGAAACTGGAGCCCGGCTCCCGCTTGAGCACCGAGACCGAGGCCCTCGACGGCCTGGCCCTGAACCTGGCCGCCGTCCTGGTCTGCTACCTGGCCGCCTTCCTGCTGCTCAAGGGGCTCACCGCCCTGCTCTCCCTGGCGGGCAAGGAGGCCCGGGAGCTGGCGGTGAACCTCTGGGGCATCTCCTTCATCTTCGCCGCCATCCTGGCCGCGCTGGCCAAGATGCTCGCTGTCAGAGCACGGGTCGACCATCTCCTGGATCCGGGCAGCTTGACCCGCATCGCCGGGCTTTCCGTGGACCTGCTGGTGGCTGCCTCCCTGGGGGCCATCTCCCTGGTGGTCGTGGCCCGCTACTGGGGCGCCATCCTGATCATGGGCCTGCTGGGCGGGGTGCTGACCCTCGGCTACTGCCTCTGGCTTCCCTCCCGGCTTTTCGACGAGCACCGCTTCCAGCGCGCGCTGATTTTCTACGGAGGGGCCACCGGCACCCTGCCCACCGGCCTGGCGCTGCTGCGGGTCGTGGACCCGGACTTCGAGACGCCGGCCGCCGTGGACTACATGTACGGCTCGGGGGTGGCCTTCTTCCTGGTCATCCCCTACGTGCTGGCCATCAACCTGCCCATGTACGGCTTCACGCGGGGCGAGCCGCGCTACTACTGGCTGATGATCGGCCTGATGCTGATCTACCTGCTGCTGATCCTGGTCCTGGTCCGGGTGCTGGGGGGAAAGAAGGCGTACGCTCACCCGCTGCGGCTCTGGGCCGAGCAGTCCGAGCCCAAGCCCCGTCCTCGCCGCACCTGAGGACGCTGGCCGGCCCTGTACCACGGCTTCTCAGCGCGGCGATGCGGCCAGCGGCACCGCCTGCAGGCGCTTCACTACCAGCGTGGCGTAGGAGCCCCGGGGCAGGCTGAACTCCAGGGTCAGCCTTCGCCGCCCGGGGTACAGCTCGTCGGGCCCTACGCCGGACACCTGCAAGTCTCCTGGCAGCACGATCATCCGGCGCTGCACGCCGTGCACCTCGATGCGGGAAAGCTGCCGGGCCTTAAGGTCGCTCAAGACGATGCCTTCCCGCTCCAGCACCTCCTCGGCGATCGCCCGGAGCTCGGGATCGGGGATCTCGCTGTCGTAGCCCGGGACAGGCAGCTCCACCTCGCGCAGGCGCCCTGCCAGCTCCTCGGGCAGGCGCTCGTAGAACAGGAAGGAGCCCCAGCGCCAGGCGCGCGCGAGCAGGATGAGCCCCTCGGCTTCCGCCAGCCGCTTCAGGTAGCCGGCCAGGATTTCGTTGTATAGGAAGGACTGGTAGGCGTTCAACACGAACAGCAGGTAGCGGCGGTCCAGCAGCCCCAGCGCCCGGGTGAAGGCTCCGCGGTGCTCGCTCAGGTATTCCAGCACCCGCCGGTAGTCCCCGAAGGCCAGGTCCAGGCATTCCGCCCAGCGCCCCCAGCGCTCGATGAGGCAGCTCTTGAGCGACCGAGTGCGGCGGTCGTCGTGGCCGGAGGGGGTGAAGTACAGGCGCAGGGCCCGCTCGCGATGCCCGAGGAACAGCTCCTTGCCCATGAACCCGCGGCCGTGCCGGGCCGAGCCGAAACGCTGCTCGTCGTAGTAGTTGGGCAGCCCCCAGAGGCGCACGGCCTCGGCGGCGGCCAGGCAGCGCTCCTCCAGGCGCGGATCGATGTCGCGCACGGTGATGGTGAAGCGGTTTCCCGCCACAACCCGGGCCGTGACCGGCTTGCCGGCGTAGCCGCGCAGCTCCAGGCGGAAGCCGCGCTCCTCCAGCAGAGGTGGGAGAGGGCCGGCGGCGCGCACCGAGAGCAGCTGCTCGGTGTGCCCGAAGCGGTCCTTGATCCCGCCCACGGAGAGGTCCCTCGGGGCCAGGCGCAGGCGCTTGGCCAGGTAGCCGAGCAGGTCGAAGGTGTCCCAGCCCCGCTTGCTCAGGGCGTACACCGCGTAACGGCCGCGGCGCGCGCTCAAGGTGAGCTCGCTCTGCTCCCGGACGATGAAGTCCTCGGGGAGAACCTTGATCTTCATGACGGGGCTACAGTATATCAAAGAAAACCGGGCCTGGCCTGATTTCGGGACGCGGCGGGCCGCAGCTCAGTATATTCTTCATGTCATAGGAGGCAGCCATGCCGGCGATGCCTGATCCTTTCGCGACTCGCAGTACCCTGAAGGCCCGTGGGGGAAAGCTTCAATACTACAGCCTCGAGCGCCTGGAGAGGCAGCGGCGGGTGGCCCTGTCCCGCCTCCCGTACGCGATCCGAGTCCTTTTGGAGTCCGTGCTCCGGCAGCTCGACGGATTCCGGGTGCGCGAGCAGGACCTGGAGGCCCTCTGCCGCTGGGGGGAGCCGCAATCCAAAGGGCGGGAGTTCCCCTTCAAGCCGGCCCGGGTGCTGATGCAGGATTTCACCGGGGTGCCGGCCATCGTGGACCTGGCGGCCATGCGCGACGCCATGGCCGCGCTGGGCGGGGACCCGCAGCGCATCAACCCGGTCATCCCCGTGGAGCTGGTCATCGATCACTCGGTGCAGGTGGACCGCTACGCCTCGGTTTCCGCGCTGCAGGACAACGCCGCCCTGGAGTTCGAGCGCAACCGGGAGCGCTACGAGTTCCTGCGCTGGGGGGCCGGGGCCTTCGCCGACTTCAGGGTCGTGCCGCCGGCCACCGGCATCGTACACCAGGTCAACCTGGAGTACCTGGCCCGGGTGGTGGCGGTGCGCCGGGATGCGTCGGGAGCCGAGCTGGCCTTCCCGGACACCCTGGTGGGCACCGACTCCCACACCACGATGATCAACGGCATCGGCGTGCTGGGCTGGGGCGTGGGGGGGATCGAGGCCGAGGCCGCGCTGCTCGGCCAGCCCCTGTACATGCTCATCCCCGAGGTGATCGGGTTCCGCCTGAGCGGCTCGCTCGCCGAAGGGGTCACGGCCACGGACCTGGTGCTCACGATCACCCAGGTCCTGCGCCGGCATGGGGTGGTGGACAAGATCGTCGAGTTCTTCGGGCCCGGGCTGGCCGGCTTGAGCGTGGCCGACCGGGCCACCATCGGCAACATGTCCCCCGAGTACGGGGCCACGGCCGCCTTCTTCCCCGTGGACGCGGGGACCCTGCAGTATCTGGCCTTCAGCGGGCGGGACCCGGAGCAGCTCGACCTGGTGGAACGCTACTGCAAGGAACAGGGCCTGTTCCGCACCGAGCAGGCGCCGCAGCCGGCCTACACGTCCGTGCTGGAGCTGGACCTGGGCGGCGTGGAGCCCTGCCTGGCCGGGCCCGCGCGGCCCCAGGACCGGCTGTCCCTAGCCGCGGCCAAGGGCTCCTGGCGCGCCTCCGGCCAGGCGCCGGCGGGGGCCGAGGGAGTGGTCGTGGAGATAGCCGGGCGCCGCGAAACGCTCCGCGATGGGGCGGTGGCGATCGCGGCCATAACCAGCTGCACCAACACCTCCAACCCCTCGGTGATGGTGGCCGCCGGGCTTTTGGCCCGCAGGGCGGTGGAGCGCGGCTTGAGCGTCCCGGCCTACGTAAAGACCAGCCTGGCCCCGGGCTCGCGGGTGGTCACCCGCTACCTGGAGCGCGCCGGCCTCATGCCCTACCTTCAGGCCCTGGGCTTCCACCTGGTGGGCTACGGCTGCACGACCTGCATCGGCAACTCCGGTCCGCTCGCCCCGGCGGTGAGCCGGGCGATCCGGGAGAAGGGCCTGAACGTGGCCGCGGTGCTCTCCGGAAACCGCAACTTCGAGGGGCGCATCCATCCGGAGGTCAAGTCCAACTACCTGGCCTCCCCGCCGCTGGTGGTGGCCTACGCCCTGGCCGGCAGCATGGAGGTCGACCTGAGCGCGGAGCCGCTGGGCCGGGACCGCAACGGGCAGCCGGTCTTCCTGAAGGACCTCTGGCCGAGCGCCGAGGAGATCGAGCGTACCATCCGCGCCTCGCTCCAGCCGGAGCTGTTCCGCGCCGAGTACGCCGACGTGTTCAGCGGCAACGAGACCTGGAACCGGGTGCGCATCCCGGAGGCCGGCCGTTACGCCTGGGATGAGCGCTCCACCTACATCCGCAAACCGCCGTTCTTCGAGGGCCTTGAAGCGCGGGCTGCCGCCCCGCCGCCGATCCGGGAAGCGCGAGTGCTGGCCCTGCTGGGCGACTCGGTGACCACGGACCACATCTCTCCGGCCGGTTCCATCCCTCCCGACGGACCGGCAGGGCGCTGGCTTCTGGAGCACGGGGTTCTCAAGGAGGAGTTCAACACCTACGGCGCCCGGCGCGGCAACCATGAGGTCATGATCCGAGGCACCTTCGCCAACATCCGCATCCGCAACCGCCTGGTGCCCGGAGTGGAGGGCGGCTATACCCGCCACCTGCCCGGCGGGGAGCGGCTGCCGATCGCCGAAGCCGCCGAGCGCTACGCGCGGGAGGGGGTGAGCCTGCTGGTGATCGCCGGCAAGGAGTACGGCTCGGGCAGCTCCCGCGACTGGGCGGCCAAGGGCACGATCCTTCTCGGCGTGCGGGCGGTCCTGGCCGAGAGCTTCGAGCGCATCCACCGCTCCAACCTGGTCGGCATGGGGGTGCTGCCCCTGCAATTCCTGGAGGGGCAGAGCGCCGCCTCGCTGGGCCTGAGCGGCGAGGAGCTGTACACGGTGGAGGAGCTCGCCCGCCCGGGCCAGGAGCTGGCCGTAACGGCGCGCGGGGAGGCGGGCGCCGAGAAGCGCTTCATCGTGCGGGCCCGGGTCGACACGCCGGTGGAGCTGGACTACTACCGCCAGGGCGGGATCCTGCCCGCCGTGCTGCGCGGGTTCGCCGGAGGAGGTGGCCAGTGAGCGAGGAGAAGAAGCGGGAGCCGGCGGAAGGCTGCCGCAGCGAGTCGGACACCATGGGCCAGGTGCGCCTGCCCGCCTGGGCCTACTGGGGAGCCCAGACCCAGAGGGCGGTGGAGAACTTCGCCGTCTCGGACAAGCGCATCCCCGCCGGCATGATCGAAGCCCTGGGCCTGATCAAGCGCTGCTGCGCGGAGGTCAACTCCGAGCTTGGGCTGCTGGAACCGGAGAGCGCCGGAGCGATCGTGCGCGCCGCCGACGAGCTTATCGCCGGCCGGTGGAACGCGCACTTCCCGATCGACGTGTTCCAAACGGGCTCGGGCACCTCCTGGAACATGAACGCCAACGAGCTGCTGGCCAACCGGGCCAATGAGCTCCTGGGTTCCGAGCTGGGGTCCAAAAAACCCGTGCACCCCAACGACCACGTGAACCGGGGACAGTCCTCCAACGACGTGATCCCCGCGGCCATCCATGTCGCCGACCGCCTGGCAGCCGAGCGCCTGCGCCCCGAGCTGGCCGCCCTGGCTGAGGCCCTGGAGGCCAAGGCCGCCGAGTTCCGGGACGTGCTCAAGCTGGGCCGCACCCACCTGCAAGATGCCGTGCCCATGAGCCTGGGCCAGGAGTTCTCCGGGTATGCCGCGCAGATTCGCCACGGCCTGCGGCGCCTGGAGGGCTGCCTGCCCCGCCTGGAGGAGCTGGCCCTGGGCGCAACGGCCATCGGCACCGGCCTCAATGCCCATCCCGAGCTGGCCCCGAGGGTGATCGAGCGCATCTGCCGGCGCACGGGCCTGCCGTTCCGGCAGGCGGACAACCTGTTCGAGGCCCTGGCCTGCCGCGACGCCCAGGCCGAGCTGATGGCCGCCCTGGACGTTCTGGCCGGCAGCCTGCTGAAGATCGCCACGGACCTGCGCCTGCTGGCCGGCGGGCCCCGGGCCGGGTTCGGGGAGATCGTGCTGCCTTCCCTGCAGCCGGGCAGCTCGATCATGCCGGGCAAGGTCAACCCGGTGATTCCGGAGATGGTGGCCCAGGCGGCGGTGTACGTGAAAGGCCAGGCCCTGTCGGTGAGCCTGGCCGCCGGCCAGGGGCCGCTGGAGCTGAACATGATGATGCCCCTCATCGCCTTCGAGACCCTGGACTCCCTCGCCCTGCTCACCGAAACCTGCCGGGTGTTCAGGGAGCGCTGCATCGCGGGCGTCCAGGCCGACCCGGAGCGCTGCGCCCACTGGATCGAGTGGAGCCTGGCCCTGGTCACTCCGCTGGCCAACCGCCTCGGTTACGACAAGGCCGCGGCCATCGCCTACCAGGCCTTCAAGGAGAAGAAGACCGTGCGCCAGGTGCTGCTCGAGCGGAAGCTCTTGAGCCCCGAGGAGATCGAAAAGGTGCTGGACCCGCGCTCCATGCTCGGGCCCGGATGGTGAGAGGCGGGAAAACCCCTTGGCTTTCCCGATGCTTGCCGTTATTCTTTCCCTGCATGGCTGAAGGCGAGTTGAGCGAAGCGGCGGCGCTGCTCCGAGGGACCAGTCTCTTTTCGGCTCTCGGCGAAGAGGAGCTGTACAGCCTGGCCGGCTTCGCCGAGCTCCTCGCCTATTCCCGGGGCGCCGCGGTCTTCCGCGCCGGGGACCCGAGCGACGCGCTGTTCATCGTCAAGGAAGGGGAGGTGGCGGTCAGCAAGGATACGGGAGAGGGGCGGAGCGTCACCCTGGCCACCTTCATCCCGGGCGAATGCTTCGGCGAGCTGGACTTCTTCGCCCGCACTCCGCGCAACGCCGCGGCGGTGGCCGAGAAGGACGCGCTGCTGCTGGTGTTCCCCCGCCGGGGCGTCCCCTTCGAGAACCTGATCGGCACCCGGCCCAAGCTCTTCGCCAAGGTCCTGCACACCTTCCTGACCACCGTGGCCCAGCGCATCCGGGCCACCAACCAGCTGCTCACCGAGAACGTGCCCTGGGTCAAGGAGCTGCGGCGCCAGGCCCTGACGGACAGCCACACCGGATTGTTCACCAAGCCGTACCTGGAAGAGGAGTACCCGTCGTTCCTCGCGGAGCCCACCGCGCTGATCATGCTGAAGCCCGACAACTTCAAGCAGATGAACGACGCCTGGGGACACAAGGCGGGTGACGGGGCCATGAAGCTGCTGGCGGCGATGCTGCCGCCCTTCCTCGGGTCCAAGGGGTTCGGAGTGCGCTACCGGGGAAACGAGCTGGCCGTCGTGCTGCCCGGCTCCTCCGAGCGCGCGGCGCGCCAGGCCGCCGAGCGGCTGCGCCAGGCCGTGAAGGAGCTCGACCTGTCCTCCGTCACCGGGAGCCCCGAGTTCCGGCTTTCGGCCAGCCTGGCGGTGGTCGTGCACCGCCGGGCGGACGGCGAGTGGCCTGAGGCGGTGGCCGCCGCCTACCGGCTGCTGTATCGGGCCAGGAACGACGGCGGGGACCGGGTGTACGAGGACTGAGGAGGAGGGCGAGGCCGTGCGGGACTTGCTGAAGCAGGTGGGCATCCTCTCCAGCCTTTCCGAGGAGGAGCTGCACCTGTTTTCCTCATTTTTAACTTTTATAGGCTACGAGCAGGGAGAAACGATCTTTCAGCAGGGAGATGCCGGAGAGGAGCTGTACATCGTGGGCCAGGGCAGGGTGGGCAGCTCGATCCGCCTGGCCGACGGCAGCCTGCACGAGGTGGCCGAGTTCGGGGCGGGGGATTTTTTCGGGGAGATGTCGATACTAGAGAGGGCGCCGCGCTCGGCGACCTGTACGGCCAAGGAACCGACCGCCCTGTTCATCCTCAAAGGAGCGGATTTCTATCAGCTGATGGAAGAGCAGCCGGAGCTGTCCATCAAGATCATGGACCGGATGCTCGATATCACGGCGGACCGCTTCACCCGCTCAAGCGAGTTCCTCTCGGACATGGTGCGCTGGGGGGAGGAGGCCCGGAAGCGGGCCGTGATGGACGCCCTGACCGGGCTGTTCAAACGGAGCTTCCTGGAGGCGGCCCTCCAGGACCGCCTGCGCCAGGCTAAGGCCGGCGGCCGTCCGCTGAGCCTGATCATGATGGACCTGGACCATTTCCGCCGGATCAACGAGCACTACGGGGCCGAGGTCGGGGACCGGGTGATCCAGGCCCTGGTGTCCGTGCTCCGGGCCGCGCTCCGGCCCGAGGACGTGGCGGCCCGCTGCGGCGGCGACGAGTTCGCCATCCTCCTGCCCGATACCTCGGCGGACGAGGCCTTGGCCCTCTCCCAGCGCCTCTGCGCGGGGGTGCGCTCCCTGGAGTTCTTCGAGGAGCTTGGGGGTCCACTGCGGCGGATCACGACCAGCCAGGGGATCGCCTCCTTCCCGCAGCATGCCTCCGATTTGAAGTCCCTCTGGGAGAAGGCGGACCAGGCCCTGTACCGGGCCAAGCAGCTGGGCCGGGACCGGCCCTCCCTGCCCGGGTGAGCTTAGGGCGCTTCCCCGCGCTCGACCGCGGCCGGCGCGGATTTTTTCAGGGGAAAGACCAGCAGCGCAGCCAGGTACATCGCCAGGGCCCCGATGAGCACCGTCTTCCAGCCGAAGCTGGTGGACAGGATGTTGGCCAGCGGCGTGGAGACCACGGAAAAGGCCCCATTGACCGCCCAAGCCCAGGGGACCAGGTTGGCGGCGCGCGCGCCGATGGCGGTGTTGCCGAGGGGGAAGAAGCGGCCCATGGCGAAAGCCGCCGGAGCGGTCACTGCCACGGCCAGCGGGAGCTTGAGGGGCAGGGCCAACCCCGCCGCCGCGGCCAGCACGGGGTCCAGCCCGAAGGCGATGAAGGCCAGCCCCAGGCCGACCACCGGGGCCGAGCGCAGCAGGCCCCGGTACGGGGCCTGCCGCAGCCGGTAGGAGCTCCAGCTGCCCAGTCCCGAGAACACCAGCATGCTGGAGAGGATGACGGCGAAGGACGTCGTGGAGCTTTCCAGGAAGAACGAGAACTTGTCGATCAGCGCCAGCTCGACGAACAGGTAGGCCAGGCCCAGCAGGCTGAAGTACAGCACCGTGTTGGCGAACAGGCGTTCCCCGCGGCCGGCCGGCCGAACCCGGCGGCGCAGCACCAGAAGCGGCAGGGCGAGCACCAGGGCAGCGAGCAGCAGGGCCTGGGCCAGGACGAAGACGTTGAACAGGTAGCCCACCTCCTGGACGGGCAGCACGGACATGTTGGCCAGCAAGGCCGGCAGCCGGATCAGCCGGCTCACGGCGTAGAAATCCGGCCGGTCCAGGGTGGAAGGGCGAAGATCGAAGAAACGGGAGTCGCGGAAGGGCCGGGACGGGTCGGCGAGGACCGCCGCCACCTCCTCCATGATGGCATCCCGGGCGGAAGCGGTCCGGGTGAGCTCCCGGTTGTCGAAGGAAACGGGCGGGAGGTCGTTCCATACCTTGATCGAACGCGGCGCGATCCCGGGGTAGTACGAAGTGTCGAAGGAGCGGCTCCAGCAGAAACGTTTCAGGGCGCGGATGTCCTTCTTGCTGAAGGCCCGGTTGGAAACCAGGATCTGGCAGGTCCAGGCGGTCCGGTACAGCAGCAGATGGGCCGCGGGCTGCCTGGCCCCGGAGGCCTTCAGGGCCGCCATGACGGTGTTGAACATCCTGAGGGCGAAGACGTTGAGCTCGGAGATGTCCACCGGGATGGAGAGGATCCCGCCCGGCGACAGGGAGCGCAGGCTGAGCTCCACCGCCTCCCGGGTGAAGGTGTAGCGGGCATTGGGGTCCTGGTCCAGATGATGCGCGGAGATTTCGATGATATCGAACCGCTCCGCGGACCGGCGCAGCGCGGAGAACACCGAACCCTGCCGCAGCTCGACGGAGTAGGTCTTCGCGTAATTCGGGTCCGCCTTCCTGAGGGCGGCATCGATCAGGCGGCAGGGCACGCCCTGCTGCTCCAGCGCCAGGATGCGGCGCGCGCCGCTCGCCGCGGTTTCCGCGATCTTATACCCTCCGTCGGTGCCGATCAGCAGCACCCGGGGGCGCCGGCGGATCGTGTAGGGAAAGTAGGCCAGGCTGCCCTTCAGGTAACCGAGGGCAGGCGGGCTCTTCTTCATCATCGGCGACACCCGCTCGCCGTCGATGTACAGGCCGTAGGCACGGGGCGGCCCCCCGATGCCCAGGAGCCTGAAGTTGGCGGTGATGGGGATGTCGTCGCGCTCGGTGTAGTCGTCCATCACCAGGTACCAGCCGGCGGGCGAGCAGACGGACTGCTCCTCGACCCGGCCGGCGATGCTCAGGATGGCGTGCAGCGGCTTGAACTCCGGCACGGAAAGGACCGGGCTGCCTAATACGTAGAACATGGAAAGGCCGGCGGCCGCCAGGCCGATCGCCGCCGAGGCCGCAGCCCGCGGCCGGGCCAGAGAGCCGAAGTATTCGTGCGCGGCGAGCAGGAAAACCGCGGGCAGCAGGGCCAGCATGAATGCGGGCAGATGGTAGGGGTGCAGCCAGAACATCAGCGCCAGGATGACGAGCGAGCCGGCGGCCGCGCCGAGCAGGTCCACGGCGTACACCCGCGCGATCTGCCGGTAGAAGACCAGGAAGTTCAGGCCCACGAACGTCCCGGACAGGAAGAACACGGGGAACAGGCCCGCGTAGTACAGCAGGATGTAGAGCAGTTGCCTCTTCCACAGGGTTTCGTTCTGGAACTGCTCCGGGTTGAAGGGATTGGCCCGCAGCACGAAGTAGGCCAGGGCGGTGAAACCGATCAGCAGGAGCGGGGCGAGCATGCCGACGAGCGCCCGCCGCTGGAGGAAGAAACGCTCGGCGAGCGAGAGCAGCACCCCGCTCACCGAATAGCCGAGCATGGCGATGGAGATGATCCAATAGCTGTACTGGGAGAACAGGGCGACGGCGAAGTAGCGGGTGAGGAAGGTCTCGAAGGAGATGCTGTACAGCGAGACCAGGAACAGCGAGGCCATGGCCCGTCGGGCCGATATGGAGCCGTAGTCCTCCTGCATGAGCGCCGGCGCTACTTCTGCACCTGACCTATCATCGGGATGAAGTAGGTGCTGATATCCTTGCGGGAATGGACCTTTCCCTCCTGGTCCTTGGTGAAGATGTACAGGAACTGGGTCTTGTAGGGCTGGCCGATGGGGATGATCATGCGCCCGCCCTTCTTCAGCTGGTCCAGGAGCGCGGGCGGCACGTAGGGCGCCGCGCAGGTCACGATGATGATGTCGAACTGCCTGCCCGCCTCCGGCCAGCCGTAAAAGCCGTCCCCGACCCGGGTATGCACGTTGCGGTAGCCGAGCGGTCCGAAGATCTTGTCGACCTTCTCGCCGAGCGCCGTGATGATCTCGACGGTGTAGGCTTCCTTGACGATTCGGCTCAGGACCGCGCTCTGGAAGCCGCTGCCCGTGCCGATTTCCAGCGAAACGTCCGTGGCTTTGGGCTGCAGGACCTGCGTCATGTAGGCCTGGGCGCGGTAGTCGCTCAGGTAGGAGCCGAAGCCGACAGCCCAGGGATGGGGATTGGATTCGTAGGTCGTGTCGGCGAAGCCGCGTTGTTTTTCATAATTGTAGGTGAAGTACTCGCGGGGGACCTCCGCGAAGGCCCTGAGCACCGCCGGGTCCACGGAACCGGCCATGCGCTGGAGGTAGTTGCTCACGATCTTGAGGTAGGCGGGCTTTCGCGCCTGGATCCGGGCGAAGTCCCGTTCCTTCAGGCCCGTGGGCCGGCCGCTCAGCTCCATCGCCCGCTTGAAGGCCGTGAAATCCCAGGTTTCCGCGGCGAAGGCCGCCAGGCAGGAGGCCGCGATCAGCAGGCAGACCAGGGGAAGCGTCTTTTTCATGGACCCGCAATCCTTTCCCGCCGGAGCGAGAGCCCGGCCTGGGACTCATTCTAGCCCGCCCGCCGGCATCGATCAAGCGGGGAGGGTGCGCCCGCCTTGACTCGCAGCGCCGAAGCGGAGCAAGATACGCTACCGATGCAACCGGGTTCATTCCGATCCCTGGCCTGGGCAGCCCTGCTCCTGGGCGTTTTCCTTTCGGCAGGCGGCGATCGGCTCTCCGCCGCCCAAGGTTCCGCCGGCGGCATCGGGGTGCAGAGGACCTCCCGGGGGGACATCCTGAAGCTGGAGCTTCCTTCCGCTCCCTTCCCCCATCGGGGAAGACAGAACGGATACCGGTGCGGGGATGCCTATTATCCCCCTGATCCGCACTATTCCGATTCGTCGGTGCAGGTCTTCGTCCCCGCCGGGTTCCGGGCCGGGGACGCCGTGGATCTGGTGTTCTTCTTTCACGGCTGGAACTCCAGCATCACCGAGGCGGAGCGGGGCTTCGAGCTGTGCCGCCAATTCGCCGAAAGCGGTGTGAACGCGCTCCTGGTGGTTCCGGAGCTGGCGCGCGATGTGCCGGACTCCTTCGGCGGAAACCTGGAGGAGGGCGGAGGCTTCCAGCGGCTGGTGGACGACCTCCTGCAGGCCCTGCGCGGCTACGGGCTGCTCGCCCGGCCCAAGCCCGGCCGTCTGGTGCTGGCCGGGCACAGCGGGGCCTACCGGGTGATCGCCCAGGTGCTCGCCCGCGGCGGGCTGGCGGAACACATCGGCGAGGTCTACCTGTTCGATGCCCTGTACGATTTGGAGGATCTATTCGCCGACTGGATCAGGGGAGGAGATCATAGGTTTGTCTCGGTGAACGTGACGGGCAGCGAGACCTCGGCCACCGCCGAGCGCCTGATCGGCATGCTGCGGGCTTCAGCCATACCGCTGTCCGTGGCTCCGGATGAGCCGGCTCAGAACTGGCGGCGGCTGCGCTCCCGGGTGCTCTTTCTGCAGAGCCCGTACGACCACTACGGCGTAGTGTCGGCCTCCGATCAGTTCCGCGGGATCCTGAGCTCCAGCCCGGAGCTGGCGCGCTAGCGCCTCCCATGCGCCAGATTGCTTCTCGGTTGATATTGCCAATATATTAAAAACAGGCCACAGCCCGCGCGGGCGCGCCCGGAGAAAGGGGGAGAAGGTGTCCCAGGCGAGCATCCTCGGCGGTGCCAATGTGGGGGCCAACACCGCCTTCTTCATCGCCGCAACCGGGATCGAGGACGTGGTCCTGTGCGACGTCCAGGAGGGCCTGGCCCCGGGCAAGGCCCTGGAGCTGATGGAGCCGGCTCCGGAGGTGGCGCGCCTTGCCCCCGAGGCCGTCGTGGTCGTGGCCACCGAGCCGGTGGACCCGCTCACCCGCGAGTTCGTCCGGCTCTCCGGTTTCCCCCGCGTTCGGGTTCTGGCCGCCGTTGCGGATCTGGTCGACGCGGTGCACATGGACCTCG
>Ga0315280_10008532_pt1 | contig 13385 bp, 14 predicted proteins | sample YL17G06_40_MG_FD_203697 | JGI IMG/M metagenome (GOLD analysis project Ga0315280, IMG submission 203697) | Sediment microbial communities from Yellowstone Lake, YNP, Wyoming, USA - YL17G06_40 | ecosystem: Environmental > Aquatic > Freshwater > Lake > Sediment | place: USA: Wyoming | collected...
GTCCTGTCTTCCCATTCCTTTTTCAACAAGCTTTGTTATAATTGCTTCAGACATTATTGTTCCTTTAGTTAAATCTAAATTCTTCTTTATACTCTCTTGATAAACTACTAATCCTTTCAGGACATTATTCATTCTTGTCAGAATCTCATCAGTTAGAACAAATACAGTAGGTATTGTAGAACGTTCTGCTGCAGAATTTGTAAGATCTCTTTCATGTTCAAGCGCTATGTTTTCTAAAGAAGGATAAACACAAGACCTAATGACCCTTACATTCGAGCATATATTTTCCGTGTCTTTGGGATTTCTTTTTTGTGCCATTGTAGAAGAGCCCACTTGTTTTTCTTCAAAGGGCTCGCTCAGCTCTCCTATCTCTGTTCTTTGCAAGTTTCTAATTTCTTTTGCTATCTGCTCAATACTACATGCCAATATGGTTATGTCGCATATTATTCTTGCAAAGCTCTCCCTTTCAACAACTTGTGTTGTTATGTCTGCCGGTTTTATTCCAAGCTTTTCCATAATTTTAATTTCAAGATTGTCTCCCAAACCATAAATTTTTTGAGCAGCATAATTTCCAACAGCACCTGAAAATTTTCCACGAACATAATCTTTCATATCATCTTTCAATCTAATTAGATCGTCTCCTATTTTGTCCGAATAGTTAGCGAACTTAAATCCTAAGGTTATTGGTATGGCATGCTGTCCATGAGTTCTTCCAATCATTATCAAATTTTTATATTTTTCAGAGATGGTTAAGCATGTTCTTAACAGCTCTTTACCTTTTTTCAGTAGAATCTCCAAGCCATCTTTTAATAATAGTGCATTGGCAGTATCGAATATATCGTAACTTGTGGCTGTTAAATGAATATATTTCCCAGAATCTCCACAAACTTCTGTCAATGCTTTAACCAAAGCCATTACATCATGCTTTGTTTCTTTTTCAATTTCCTTAACTCTTTCTATTTTTACATCTTTTATATTTGCTTTCATTGTTATTTCTTCAGCACACTTCTCTGGTATTTTGCCAAGTTCTGCTAAGGTTTGTGCAAGCGCAGCTTCTACAAGAAGCATCTTCTCTAGTTTTCTCTCTTCGTCAAAAACATTTCTCATTTCTTGAGAGCCATACCTATAGTCTATTGGATGTATTGCCATGATTACCATCTAATTATAAGCTTCTAGTTCTACATCAAACTTTTCTATTTTTTTCAACCTTTTTTTAGTTTCTCACGATATTCTATTAACTTTTTTTCTAACTCTTTGTTTTCTAGTGCTAACATCTCAATGGCCAATAAAGCAGCATTTTTACTGTTGTCAATTGCAACACAAGCTACAGGAATACCAGATGGCATTTGAACTATTGATAATAAAGAGTCTAGTCCATCAAGTTTAGACTCTACTGGAACACCTATTACTGGGCGTGTAACTTGAGATGCAACAACTCCTGGAAGAGCAGCAGATAATCCTGCTATGCAAATGTATACTTTAGTATCTTTGTTACTTTTTAAATATTCTCTAAGCATCTCTGGATTTCTATGTGCACTTATGTAATGTATTTCGTAAGGGATTTCAAATTCATTTAATATATTTTCAGCATTTTTTACTATGCTTTCATCTGATTTCGAACCGGCTATAATACTAATTATATTTGTCATGTATATCACCATAAATTTTTAATATATTTTAATAATTCATGAGATGGTTTATACGTATGAGCACCACAAAAAATCTTGTCAATATAAAATAACTGATTAATATTTTGAGTTGGACACATCCTAAATATTTTAGGGATCAATTGAATCGGAACACCACAAACTCCTCTTACATAGGTATGTGCTCTACGTGTTGTTATGTTTAATTTTTCAGCAAATAATTTTTGATTTTTGATGTTTTTATACATCTTATTTCGTAAATTTTTATCAAATAAAATTGAAAGTTTGGTTTGTCTCAAATTTTTAAAAAATTGATATTTTTTATTTTTATCCAAGTCAAATAAATCTCGATTATATATTATTGCAAAATTATCCATTCCAGAAAATCTTATTCTGACTTTCCCAATTTTTAATCTCTTAATTCCTATATTTTTTAATGCAAGAATCCATGTTTCAAGTGGGTCTGTTCTTTGATTATATGCAATGTGTATTTCTTTATTACCAAAAGTAGATTCACCAGCAATAATACCTTGTAGATACCACGTACTTATTTTTATACTCTCTTTAATAAGTTCTCTGATAATTAGTCTAAATTTATCTAAAATAACTCTGAAAACTTTATTATAGTAGCATAAACCACAGCGATCCTTTCCTTTATCAAATGCTATGTAAGGTTTCCAAAATTGATTTTTATCAATTTCTAATTTTTGCGACCAATCATCAAGTAAAGAACTATAATTAGACACATTATATTTTGATAAACTTAGATGGGCCTTGATTTTAAATTTGGGTACACCTAATTCTAATAAACTATTTAGCACTAATTTAACTAAAGAAGAATTTGTATTTTTAAATCTGATACCTTTACATTTTGAACCTATAGAATATCCATCGCTTTCTATTAAACCAACGAAATTTATAACCTGTTTATTAAGTGGCCAAAATCTTTTTAATCTAACAGTTTCTGAATCTGATTTTAGAGAAGTCGTATGCAAAGTTATAAAAGTATTACTTAATTTATCAATTACAAAAGACTTATTATTTTTGATTAATTCAAAAATATCTATCGAACCAGATGCAGAACCTAAAATAACGGTAACAGATTTCATATTATCTACTAATAATTGATAGAATAATTATTTATATTTTGTTTATTTTCTTAATAATTCCAATCAATTCATTTAAATTATTAATCAAAAAATTAGGTTTGCTATTTCTAAGTCTAGAAGTGGAATAGTAACCACCAGTAATCGCGACGGTTCTTATACCTACATCTTTACCAATTTCAATTTCTTCAGGCGAATCGCCAATTATTACAACCTCAGATTTTTTGAATTTATTTAACTTGATATAATCGATTAACTTCTCTTGTTTGTTTCTTGCTTTCAATGTAGAGTCAAGAATAGTGTTTGCCAATAATTTCTTGATATAATTTTTCATTCCAAGTCTTTCTAATTGATAAGTTATGCCTACAACAGTATGATTGCTCAAAATTACAGAATCAATATTGTTTTTGTAAAGCCATTTTAAAACTCCCTTTGCATATTTTCTCCCTCTTATTTTCGCTGCTCTTTTTTCATAAAAGGTGTGAAAAACTTCTCCTAATCTTTTTGAATTTTTTAATAGTACTTCTCTATTACATCCGTGAGTCGAATAGAAATTGACAGAGGGAATGATAATCGTATCTCTATAAACTTTAAGGCCAACCGGTTTGCCGCCAAAAGTTTTTATAACATGATTATCTGCTGCCATACACGCTTGAGTGTCTGCAAGCAGTACACCATTAAAATCAAAAACTAGAAGTTTGATCATAATATTATTTTTAATGTCTTATTTATAAATTTAGAATTAAAATTCCTCTTTTATAAATTCTACGGCGTTTCTAAACATCTTAACGCCCATTCCTTCTTCATCAAGCTTTTCTCTTGTCCATCTTGGGTGGTTTGTTTTGTACAAGAAAGCTTCCGGGTGTGGCATTAATCCAAATATTCTTCCAGTCTTGTCACATATCCCTGCAATATTATTTAAAGAGCCATTTGGATTCCAAGGATATTTTGCTAAATTTCCTTTATCGTCAACATATTGGAATACTATATGATTGTTTCTCTTTATTCTTTGTAGATTTTCTTGGGTTGTTACAAATTTTCCTTCTCCATGTCTTACAGGCAAATAAATAACATTTATGTTTTTTGTAAAAATGCATTTGGACTTTGGATTAGCTTTTAGGTAAACCCATCTATCTTCAAACTTTCCAGAATCGTTAAATGTTAAGGTTACTGTCTGTTTTTTATAATCTCCATCAAACGCAGGAAGAATGCCAAGCTTTGCCATGCTTTGAAAACCATTGCATATTCCTATTATTAATTTTCCATCCTCTATGAATTTCTGGAGCTGGTCGAAAATATTGAACTTTATTTTATTTGCAAGAACTTTTCCAGAACTTATATCATCTCCAAATGAGAACCCTCCTGGAAGGGCTAATATCTGATAGTTCTCTAAACTTTCTATCTTGTCTATTATATCATTTATATGAACTCTTCTTGCTTCAGCTCCAACTAGATTAAAAGCATGTTGAGTCTCGTAATCACAATTGATTCCGTATCCGGTTAATATCAATACTTTCGGTATCATTTTACCATCTCAATGTTTTTTGCCAAGCTTCTTTTAGTTCATTCGTATCAGCTTTTACACAAATTTTTCCATCCAATCCATAAACAATAAAATCATTCTTAGTGACAGTTCCAACTTTTGCAAACAAGCTATCTTTCATTAATTCTTCGAACTTTTTTGAATTTTCAGGCTTTATAGTTACAACAAATCTTCCTTGGGATTCTGAAAACAAAAGAAAGTCGTTTCTACGAATCCCTTCTTTTAGAATCTTTCTCAAATCTATATTCATTCCTAATCCTCCAGCAAAAGCTGTTTCAGCAAGTGCAACACCCAATCCGCCATCTGAGCAATCATGACAAGATGAAACTAGACCTTGTTCAATTGCTTTGCTTAACGCTTTATACAATTTAAAAGATTTTTCCAAATCAATTGAGGGAGCATCATTACCTATTTTATTATGAAGAGAATAATATTCAGAACCGCCAAGTTCGTTTTTGGTTAATCCTAAAACATATACAATATTGCCTTCTTGCTTTGCATCCATTGTTATAGCTTTTTTAGTATCAATTATTTTTCCAATTATAGATATTAGAAGAGTTGGCGGTATTGATATCTTAATGTTACCGATTATATAGTCATTCTTCATGCTATCCTTTCCTGATATTAAAGGAATTTTATAATAAGTTGTACAATCATAAAGAGCTTGATTTGCTCTTACTAATTGAGCTAGCTTATATCCACCATCAGGATTTTTATCAGATTTGATAGGATCACACCAGCAAAAGTTATCCAATGCAGCTACATGTTCTAATGAACCACCAACAGAGACATAATTTCTTAAAGCCTCATCCAAAGCACAAGCAGCCATACAGTAAGTGTCTATATCACTATATTTTGGGCATATTCCATGAGATACAACAACACCTTCTTTAGCATCAAGTATTGGCTTTATTATTGCAGCATCACTTGGACCATCATTAACTATACCTGTTAACGGCTTTACTACAGAACCTCCTTGAACCTCATGATCATACTGCCTGACAACATACTCCTTCGAGCAAACATTTAATCTTCCTAGTATATTCTTTAAGGTTTCAGTTAAGTTACTTGGACACTTTATGTTTAATTCTTCATATTTAGGCTTAAGCCAAACTGCCTTCAAATTCATTTGAGGCATTCCTTCATGTAAAAACTCCATATCAAGGTATGCAACAGTTTCGTCTTTGTAAGAAACTTGAAACTTTCCACTATTAGTGAATTTTCCTACTATGGTAGATTCAACATCTCTTCTTTCTGCAAGTTTTAAGAATTCATCAATTTTTTCAGGGTCTATGACAACAGTCATTCTTTCTTGAGCTTCAGATAATAGAATTTCCCAAGGATTCAGACCAGCATACTTTAATGGACATTTGTCTAGATAGATTTCACAACCATTGCTTATTTGTGCCAACTCTCCTATGGAAGACGATAATCCGCCAGCCCCATTGTCTGTCAAAGTTCTATACAAGTCTAAATCTCTTGCTTCTAAAAGAAAATCTAACATTTTCTTTTGCGTTATTGGATCTCCGATTTGGACTGCTGTTGCAGGAGAACCTTCATGAAGTTCTTCTGAAGAAAAAGTTGCACCATGTATTCCATCTTTTCCTATTCTTCCGCCGCACATTACAGCCAAGTCATTAGGTTTGATTATTTTTTGATGAGATTCTTTTTCATTTATTTTTGAGGGCATTATCCCTCCTGTCCCACAATAAACAAGCGGCTTTCCTAAAAATCTATCATCAAAAACTATGCTTCCATTGATGGTAGGTATACCGCTTTTGTTTCCTCCATGTTCAACTCCTCTCCTCACACCTTCAAAAATTCTTTTTGGATGCATAAGCCTTGGTGGTAAAGTTTTATCATAAAAAGGAGAGGCAAAGCAGAAAACATCTATATTGAATATTAATTTTGATCCCATTCCTGTTCCCAAAGGATCTCTATTAACTCCTACAATTCCAGTTAATGCTCCACCATAAGGGTCTAATGCAGATGGGCTGTTATGCGTTTCAACTTTCATAACCAAATTCCAATCATTATTAAATTTTATTACACCTGCATTATCCTTAAAAACAGAAACTAACCAATCTTTAGCGGTTTCTTCTGTTGATTTTTTTATAAAAGTTTTGAACAACGAATTTATTTTAATTGTTTTATTTCCTTCTGTATAATCTATATATGCATTGAATATTTTATGCTTACAATGTTCTGACCAAGTTTGAGCCAATGATTCTAATTCGACATCAGTTGGTTTGTCTGACAAGCAAAGTTTCTTTCTTTCTTCTAAGACCTTCTTGTTTTTATAATAATTTCTAATTGCTTTCATCTCTTCCAAACTAAGCGCTAAAATTCCTTCCTTGCTTATTCTTATTAATTCTTCATCACTTACATCCAAGTTAATTTCAGAAACTTTAGGTTCATGAATCAGTTTAACTTTCGGTACAGTTGGTTTTATTCCTTTTTCTTTCCATTCATCAAAGTTCATTATTTCCCATCTTTCAATGAGTTGGTTTGCAAGTAACCCAGAGGCTATTTTTTCTGCATCTTCTCTACTTATATTCCCATTTATAATATATTGTCTTGAAGTATAGACTCCATTTATTTCTGTTTTAAATATATCTTCAATTCCTTCTTTTGCTGTTTTTCCAACATTATCTGTTACGCCAGGCTTGAATCCAACTTCTATTAACCAATCAAAACTATTAACAATAGACTTGTTAATAGAAAAATTCTGTATAATTGGGTCTGAAAACAAAACCTCTCCTAGAATCTCTAATTCTTCTTTAGAAAGTTCGCTGTCTATTGTATAAACATTTATAGTCCTTACAGATTCTACATTTATTTTTAAATCATCTATTATCCTTTTCTTTACACTATTTCCTAGTGCATCAACTACATTTGCTTTAAAACCAACTTCAATTCTATTTAACATGAAATCATTTTGTTTGTTATTTAGTATAATATAAATAACTTCCATGTCTGCTTGTATTGTTCTCTTTTTCAATTGAGTTTTTCAGATGCAGCCGGTACAGTGCATTGCCAACTACACATTTTCTTCTTTTTATATTCCACGTAATTTCTGTAGTGGTATATTTCTTCTTTCTGTTCATTGTCAGAAACTGTAAAATTTCTTTATCGATTTCATAATAATTTGCTTTTGGTCGTGATAATATTTCTATTAGTATATCAATTTTTCTTGCTAATCTTTTTTTAGAGCCAATCACTTTTATGGCTTTTTGATATAGTTGTTTCTTTTTTTCCTGTTTTATATCAATCTTTATATTTTTTGAAAAGGCTAGCAAATCAGAAAGATTTATTATTTCTTTCCAAATTATTTTGGAATTCACAAAATTACCTTTTCATTTTTATATTTAATTACTACAATTCTCTTTTTTCCTGTTATCTTTCCTATGACTTCAGTATGAACCTTTCCCTTTTCTAATATGTCTAATGTTTTGTCAACATCTTTTTTGTTAACAATTAGAGCAAACCCCCACCCTAAATTGAAAGTACTTGCCATTTCTTTTGTTTCAATATTTCCACAATTTTGAATTAACTTGAATATTGGTTGCGGTTTGAAGTTGTTAAACTCAAAGCCAAACCTTGTTATTTTCTTAAATTTAAGATAAGCGTCTCCAGTTACGTTAACTGCACCTAATATGTTAATTTCTTTTGCAACCTTTAAGAAAGGTTTAACATAAATTTTTGTTGGCTCTAAAGACTCGTATATTAATTCTTTATCAAAATCATCAAAATTTGCGAAAGCGTCATATTTCCCTCCCCACTCTTTGAATAAAGTTTTTCTTAGAAGTGATATGCCATTGCTATGCACTCCAGAGGATTTCAAGCCTATTATTACATCCCCAACTTTTATTTTCTCTCCAGTTATTATATTGTCTTTCTCAACTTCTCCAACACAGTCACAGTTTATATGATAAAAAGCATTCATGATTTCAGGAACATCAGCAATCTCCCCTCCAACTAAAGGGCATCCAGATTGTTGAGCACCTTCATTAAGTCCTTTCTGTAATTCTTCAATCACTTCTGGTTCTGACCTCTTAATGTCTATAATGTCTGTTATTGCTATTGGCTGTGCTCCACATCTTATACAATCATTAACAACCATTGCAATAGCATCTATTCCTATTGTATCATGCTTTTCGGCTAGTTGTGCTAATAGAACTTTTGTCCCAACACCATCAGAAGTTTTAACATGAAACATATCGTTTCCTATTGGATACAACGTGTTAAATGGTGTTTCAACTATTTTTCCATATTTACTTAAGGAGAATGTTGATTTCAAATTAACCAAATGCTTTTTTGCTTTACTTCTTAGTTCTCTATCCACACCAGCTTCAGCATAAGTTTTCATTTAATCACTTAGAATTACATTTCATATTTATATCTAGGGTTTAAAAAAATAAATACTTTAAAGGCTTTACAAGAATTACTTAATTTTTTCGTCCCATTTTCCTTCGTCAATTTCTTTAATAATTTCTTTTGGATTTTTTTGTTCAACTGATACTCCGGAGCTAACACATGAGGCGACGACTTGTTTAACAGCTTTCTTCAAATTATCGGTTTTCAAATCATCTAACTTCATTTTAGCTATTTTAACAACTTTATCAAAACTTAAACTTTCTTTAAACTCTTCTTTAACGCCCTCTTTTTCAAAAACTCTGAATGGAGCTTTAGAAAGTTTTTTAACATTCAACTCTTTTCTGATTAATGCTGCTAGAGTAGGAGTTCCTATATAGATTTCAAAGTTTTTTGTTGAAGGATCGATTTTAATTGTGACAGGAACCTGCATTCCATCGAACTCTTTTGTCTTTTCATTTATAGCAGAAATAACTTGTCCAATATTTACCTTTGTTGGAGCAATTTGTTGAGCTATCGCAGGTGTTGGAGTTGCTTTACCTCCTTCTATCAAAGCTTTTATTATAGTCATAATTACTCCTTCTTTTGCTTTTCTGCAGATTCAACAACCCTAGCAGAATCTATTGGAATTGTAATCGGGATAGGAACTGCAGCTTCTAACAGCTCTATTGTTAGCTCTTCTTTTGCTTCATCAACCCTTATCACCTTTCCTTTTTCATTTTTGAAAGGACCTCCGGTCACTTCAACGACATCCCCCTTATTTATTTTTATCTCAATTTTTTTAACCTCTAGAAACCTTTTAATATCAGCCATAGAAACTTCTTTTCTTATTATACCTTTAACATGTGGGACACCTTGGATAACTTTGTCTATGGTTGCTGTATCACCTTCTACAAATATATATCCTTTCAACTCATCTGGATGAAAGATCGATTTTATATCCAAACTCATATTTTTTATCTTGCTTATAAGGGTTTCAATGACAGCATTTTCTCTTCCGACGGTTGTTCTTATTGTATAAATCATCTAACCACCAAAAAGTATAATAAGAATATTGCAAATCCTATTAGTCCTATCAAGGCAATACCACCAACAGTTATTTTTAAAGACGATACGAATTCAGATTTATCAGGTTTACGAGCTACATCAATTGTACGTTTATACTGTAGTAGTTTATTCTTAATTCTACTAAAAAAACCAGGCCCTTTAGGTTTTTCTGCTTTTACCTCTTGCTTTTGTTCAATTGGTTTTGATTCCTTAGACTCTTCCATTTAATCACTAGAAACTAATTTCTATTAGATGAAAGACTATTTAAATGTTTCACTTAAGTTTGTCTTCAATTTAAAGGAATTCTATTCCCAATATCTTTTCTATCTCTTTCTGTCTTTCCTCTGAGAAAAACTTTCCTCCTCCATATATCTGAGATGATTTTACTCCAGTCACTATTAACAATGCTCTTACTATGTCACCGAGTTCTTTTGCAATCTGTGCTCCCCATATGACTTTTGCATCAGGAGATAGTTTTGTTGAGACCGCTTCAACTATTTCTTGGCATTCCTTTATTGTAACACCTGTTCCACCAGAAACATTTACCAGAGCACCATTTGCCCCTTCTATATCAACATCCAGCAAAGGATTGTTCAAAGCTTTTTCCACAGCTTCAACTGCTCTGTTCTCTGTATCAGATTCTCCTAATCCGATCATTGCCAATCCACCAGAGGACATCACAGCTCTTATATCTGCAAAATCTAAGTTAACCAAACCAGGTTTAGTAACAAGCTCTGTTATTCCCTTTACTGCATTCACTAAGATTTCATCACATATCTTGAATGCTGTTACAATTGAGACATCTGGAACAATTTCTAAAAGTTTGTCATTTGGTATAACTATTAATGTATCAACAATTTTTTGCAATTCATCTAATCCTTTCCTTGCATTTTCCATTCTCTGTTTTCCTTCCATTGAAAATGGTAAAGTTACAACACCTACTGTTAGCAACCCCATTTTTTTAGCAACATCTGCTATAAATGGAGAAGCTCCTGTTCCTGTTCCTCCACCCAATCCACAGGTTACAAAAACCATGTCTCCGCCTTCTAAAGCTTCTTTGATGTCTTCTCTACTTTCTCTTGCAGCTTCCATTCCCATATTTGGATCAGCACCTGCTCCAAGTCCTTTTGTCAGGTCTCTCCCGATCAAAACCTTTGACTCAGCATCTGTGTAAAGTAAATCTTGTGCATCTGTGTTTACTGCAATAACCTCTGCTCCTACTATTCCTACTTGCATCATTCTAGAAACTGTATTATTACCTGCTCCACCAACTCCCATAACCTTTATCTCTGCCTTTCTCGCTTCCAAAATTTTTCTCAGATCTTCATCAGTATCGGAAATTTTCCCTGTACCTTCAACACTTCTTACAGCCATTAGAATACCTCCTGATAAATTTTTGGGAATAATACTTTTAAAACTAATTGAAATTTTATAAGAGAAATTATAATCATTAATTGAAGAGTTTAAATTCTTTTTTATCATAAATATTTTTATGGACGAAATAAAACCAGAGGATGTTGGAATGGATCCGAATCAGGTTAAAAGATTTAGGAGCTATTATGGACAAAAAGAAATTGAAGAAAGTGAAGAATATAAACAAATCTTAAGAGAGTCCGGAGAATTAGGAAAAATGTTTGTTTCTGCATTACCTACTTCAGCACTAATAGAGTCTGTGGAACCTCCTAATTCTAGAGGTAGATATAATCATGTAAGAGTAAAAGTCATTAAAGGTAGACCAAAATATGCATTATGGGGTGGAAGAGAATATCGTATATGGTTCCAGGCAAGGCATAGAGATGATTTTTCAGAAAAATATATTCTACCTAAAGACGATTCTTTAGAAGCTATTATTAAACATCGTGTAACTCCTGGAGATTTTATTGTTGTAAGACAACCATTAGGTGAAGGAAAGGTATTTGAAAAATCAGTAGGAACAATGACAGAAGCATTTGATGAATTACTTAATGCAATAAAATCTGCAAGATAATTTTTTTACTCTTTAAGTTTTTCAAATATTTCAGAGAATTTTACTTTCTCTATATCCAAAAACTTCATTATATCATCAGCTATTTTCTTTTTATAAACAGGATTTATCAAAGGAGGAACTATGATCTCAGCTTCTTTATTATTTATAACAACCTTAACATTATCAATTTTCGTATAAATCTCAATTACAGCTTTTATCTTGTCTTCTGGTTTATCAATTTTCTCTTTAATTTCTAAATCATAAATCAGAGTCTTCCCTGCTAAAGGATGGTTAAAGTCTACTCTTACCCTACCACTAGAAACTGACAAGATTCTACCTCTTAAATTGTCAGCATCAACAAACATTCCAGGAAAAGGCTTTGTATCATGTTTTCTGAATTCAGAAATTGTTATTAATTTTATTAGGTTAGGATTTCTGATCCCAAACCCCTTTTCAGGAGGAATCTCTATTATCTTTTTCTCATTAACATTCATTTCTTTTATAGCTTCTTCTAATCCCTTTAAAGCATAACCAGCTCCTATTACAACAGGAGAATTTTCAGACTTATCAAACATCTGATTTGTTTCTTTTATCCTTCCTGAATATGCTATTCTTACAAAATCATTATCTTGCATGCAATTAATTGTAAAAAGTTATTTAAATAGTTTATAAATTGTTTTATAAAAAACATAGATTTTTAAGTCAATTTAGATAACAAATAATTATGGAAATAAACGAGTTTTGTTCTTTACTTAAGGAGAGCAAGCAATTTGATGACATAGAAATAAGGATTGTTAGAGCTATGTTAATGCTTGCTAATAGGGATCAAATAAAGGTTAATGCAAACATTATAGCAAAAGAAGCTAATATCTCTGCAACAAATGCTTATAAATATCTTTACTCTCTTCAGAAAAAGGGTTTGGTTGAAAGCGGAGAAGATAAAAATAAAGTTTTTTGGTTGACTAGATCAATAAACCCATTCCCAAGAATAATGAGTTACGTAAGCAAAGATTACATAAGATTGAAAGAATTATTTTCTACTTTAGAAAAACAATACAATGAATTTTTAGATTTAAGAGGCAAAGCAATATGGCAGGGAGAAAAAGCTTACGAGCAGTATGAAGGAGATTTTATTAACAGAGCTTCTCTTTTGTTTGATATAGCAAACGATGAAATTTTAATAACAACTCACAAGTTCTATGATGATATTGTTTTATTAGAATCGATTAAGAGAGCTATTCAGAGAGGAATAAAGATAAGAATAATTGCAGATGAGTTGCACCCAACAATGCTTCAGAATTTAAGAAAAATTGGGATTGAGATGAGATTGGGAAGGGCTTTACCATATCTAATAGTTGTTGATGAAAAGCATGGGATGACTGTTGATCAGAATGAGAAAGGGATTTGGTTTTTGAATTGCAAAACAGATTATAAGAATAAGTTTGAAGAATTCTGGGAAAAGGCACATGTGATTTAAAATTAACTGACAAATTATTATTATGTCTGAGCAGTTTAAAAGTGATGTTAAAGAAATTCTAGAAAAAGGATTACCGGAAAAACGGACCAAAGAAGAAATTTTTAAAAAATATGAAATAGAGAGTGATAAAATTTTAGGCGATTTGTTAAGTGGGAAAATTAAATATGATGAATGTAAAGAAAGTTTAGAACAAACACAAGATTTTGTTAAAAACCTTCCTTTATTT
>Ga0315280_10008533_pt1 | contig 13383 bp, 14 predicted proteins | sample YL17G06_40_MG_FD_203697 | JGI IMG/M metagenome (GOLD analysis project Ga0315280, IMG submission 203697) | Sediment microbial communities from Yellowstone Lake, YNP, Wyoming, USA - YL17G06_40 | ecosystem: Environmental > Aquatic > Freshwater > Lake > Sediment | place: USA: Wyoming | collected...
TCGTCGGTCCGCTGCTGCGGACCGACCGCCCGGTGAACCTGCGGCTGGGCGAGGGCGGCAAGATCATCTACAGCTCCCTGGATGCCGTCTGCCCCTCCGGCTGGCGCGAGAAGTTCATGCCGATCGAGCGGACATACGACGTCGGGATCATTTACGGCACGCGGCAGATCAGCGAGCCGGTCACGGGCAAGGGCGTGGAGATCGAGGCGCTGGTGGTGGACGTGTTCCACGCCAACAAGGACAGGCTCAACCTCTTCAAGGGAGAGCTTTATAAGAAGTTCGCCATCCCGTCGGATCAGTTTGAGAACATCTGGGAGTACGAGGAGTACGTCCGGCTGGCTGTGCCGGCGGTGGAGGCCCTTGCGGCGCTGGGGTGCCTCAACAACGGGCAGCGCACAGTCGTGCTGGCCCACGAGTACATGGGCATGCCGACGGCGCTGAAGGTCATCCTGGACGGCAAGCCGGGCACGCGGACTGTGTTCTATGCCCATGAGGTGGCCCCCGTCAGGGAGATTGTCGAGAAGACGGCCGGGCACGACACGATGTTCTACAATCTGCTCCGGGCCGGGATGAGCGAGGGAAGGACGTTAGAACAGGTGTTCCCCCAGGTGCTGGGTTTCTACAAGCACCCGCTAGTCAAGGCGGCCAGGTACTGTGACCACGTGTTCGCCGTGGGGGATTACATCGAGCAAGAGTTGTGCTTCATGGACCCTCACTTTGGCACGATGGACATCGACCTGGTCTACAACGGCCTGCCGGCCATGGCGGTCAGCCAGGAGGGCAAGGCCGCGGCGATGGACCGCATGCGGACCTACTCGGCCAACCTCTTCGGCAGCAGGCCGACGTGGGTCTTCACGCACGTGTGCAGGCCGGTGATCAGCAAGGGGATCTGGCGGGACCTCGGTGTGCTGCACCACATGGAGGCGATGCTCGCCGGACGTGGCGAGTCGGCCGTGTACTTCATGCTCGGCACGCTGGCCGGCCAGCGCCGCCCGCAGGACGTCCGTCACATGGAGCGAGTATACGGCTGGCCGGCGGCGCACGAGAAGGGCTACCCGGACCTCTGCGGCGGGGAGGAGGTCATCGGCGACATGTTCGACAACTTCAACCGCAACCACAAGGCCGTGCGAGTGGTGCTGGTCAACCAGTGGGACTGGAACCGGAAGTTCTGCGGCGAGCGCATGCCGGAGGATATGGTCTTTGCCGACTGCCGCTACGGCACCGACGTGGAATTCGGGCTGAGCGTATATGAGCCATTCGGCATAAGCCAGCTCGAGCCGCTGAACTGCGGGGCACTGTGCGTCTTGTCCAACGTCTGCGGATGTGCCGGCTTCGCCAGCCGAGCCGCCGGCAATCGCGAGGTGGAGAACGTCATCGTCGGCAACTTCCTCAAGCCCGCCGAAAACCTCACCCTCCAGCAGCTCCATGACATGCCCCAGGGCGAGCGTGACCGGATCGAGTCGGAGGAGCACCGCCGCCTGGCTGGGATAGTCTTCCATCGCCTGCCTCGCGACAAGGACACCGCCCGCCAGCGGATGCAGGCCGGCAACGAACTGGCCAGCAAGATGAGCTGGGAGCACGTGGTCGATGAGTACTTCATCCCCAGCCTGACCAGGGCCGTCGAGCGGCATTGATCCCCGCCCCGGCCCAAGGCCCGGCGGGTCGCTTGAAACAGGCATACACCCTGCCTACAGTTGACTGGCCTGCGGTGCGGACTTCCCTCAGGTCGGGCGCTTCGGTAGCGGTCAGTTCCAGAGCAGCAAGCCGTCTGCACCGTAACCGTGGAGGCGTGAGAAGATGAAGCTTACCCCCGCCGCTGAGTTCGCCGTCCGCGGCGTGCTTGTGTTGGCTCAGCGCGGCGGGCAGGGACCAGTGACGCTCGAGACGATATGCGCTCAGCGAGACCTGCCCAGGCAGTACCTGGTCAAGATATTCGGTTCGCTGAACAAGGCCGGCATTGTCACCCCGGTTCGCGGCAAGCGCGGCGGCTACATGCTTGCCCGCGACCCTGCGTCCATCACGCTGCTGGAGGTCATCGAGGCTGTGGAGGGCCAGATCACCCTGAACCTCTGCCAGCACAACCCGCCCAAGTGCGACAGGACCGACTGCCCGCTGCGGCCTGTGTGGACGGAGCTCCAGGACTACGTCCGCACGAAGCTGGGGTCGGTGACCCTGGCCTACTGTCTGGCCGGTGAGAAGGCCGCCCACGGCGCCTGAGCGGCGCCGGCGGGTTCTTTCCTGCACGGAAGCGCCGGCTCGTCATTTCCCCAGCAGCCCGGCCTGGCCCGTCTCCAGTGGGCTTTCGATCCTTACTTTCTGGCCCGGCCTGAGGAGGTGGACCTTGCAGCACTTGACGGCCTCGGCGAAGCGAGTGGCGTCGGAGAGCTGCCCGACGATGTCCCCCCAGTGATACGGTATGACCGACCTGCACCTGATCGCCTGGCAGGCCCGCGCGGCCTGCTGGGCGTCCAGCGTGTATGTGCCCCCGACGGGCAGGAATGCGATGTCGATGTCCTTCAGGTGGCTCATCTCCGGGACGCGGTCTGTGTCGCCGGCGTAGTAGGCCTTGATGTCGCCGATGTGTATGACCACGCCGATCCAGTTGTTGGCCTTGGGGTGGTAGGGCTTGTCGATGTTGTAGGCCGGCACCGCCTGGAAGCTGACCGCCTTGACCGTTATCCCATGACCGGGCAGCAGGGGTTTGCCTGAGCCGTACTGACGAACCACGTCGTCGGGGCCTATGACGGTAGTGTCGGGCTTGGCCACCCTGCGAATGTCCTCGACGCTGAAATGGTCGTAATGGCTGTGGGAGACGAACACGGCGTCGGCGTCGTGGGGGGCCGGCGGCAGCTTCCAAGGGTCGATGTAGACCACTGCCTCACCGGAAGCCAGGCGAAAACTGGCGTGATGGATCCAGGTTATCTCGACGGACATGGCCTGTCTCCTTAACTGGCCACCTTGCCAATACCTAATTCTACCCCACGGACCCGGCCGAGGGGGAAATGGGCGGGAGAGGATTATCCGGCACGGCACTTGAAATCGTACTATTATAGTGCTATATATTGAGATGAGCCAAAGGTGCCCGGGATGTTATCGCTGACGAAGAGAACAGGTTACGCACTCATCGCCATGGCCCACCTGTCGGAGCTTCCGGCCGGCCGGCACAGCAGCGCCCGCGAGATCGCCGAGGTGTGCGGGGTTCCGGCCTCGCTGTTGATGAACGTCCTGAAGGAGCTTTCCGCCGCCGGATACGTGGAATCCGTCAGGGGCGCCCACGGCGGCTACCGCCTGGCCCGCCGGCCGGAGCCGGTGAACCTAGCCGAGTTGGTTGAGGCGATCGAGGGCCCCGTGCGGCTGGCCGAGTGCGCCCTGGACGTGGCCGATGACAAAGAGTGCACCTGCCAGGTGATGTCGCGTTGCCCGGTGGCTGACCCGCTGCACCGCGTGCAGAGAAAGCTTCAGGACTTCCTGAGGAAGGTGACCGTAGCCGAGATCACCGCCGCCGCGCACTCGCTGCCCGGACAGAGGCGAGAAGGAAACTGAACAATGTCGGTGAAGCTGCCAATCTACCTGGACTACAACGCCACCACCCCGATCGACCCGCGGGTGCTGGAGGCGATGATGCCTTACCTGACCACCCACTTCGGCAACGCCGCCAGCCGCAGCCACGGCTTCGGCTGGAAGGCAGAGGCTGCGGTGGAGACGGCCAGGGAGCAGATCGCTGCCCTCATCGGCGCGGCGGCCAAGGACATCGTTTTCACCTCCGGCGCCACGGAGAGCGACAACCTGGCCATCAAGGGCACAGCCCAGATGTACGCCGAGAAGGGCAGGCACATCATCACCACCCTCATCGAGCACAAGGCTGTGATCGACACGTGCAAGCACCTGGAGCAGCTCGGCTGCCAGGTGACCTGGCTGAGGCCTGACCGCTACGGCGTGATCTCGCCAGAGCAGGTGGCCCAGGCGATCACGGACAAGACGATCCTGATTTCGATCATGGCCGCCAACAACGAGATCGGCACGATCAACCCGATCGCCGAGATAGGCAAGGTCGCCAAGCAGCGCGACGTGTTCTTCCACTGCGACGCCACTCAGGCCGTCGGCAAGATACCGATCGACGTGGAGGCGATGGGCATAGACCTGCTGAGCGCCTCGGCGCACAAGATTTACGGCCCCAAGGGCGTGGGCTGTCTCTACGTCCGCCGCCGCAACCCGCGGGTGCGGCTCACCTGCCAGATGGACGGCGGCGGGCACGAGCGCGGCATGCGCAGCGGCACGCTGAACTCGCCGGGTATCGTCGGCTTCGGCGCCGCCTGCGAGATCTGCCGCAAGGAGATGGCCGAAGAGGACGCCCGCCTCACCGCCCTGCGCGACAGGCTGCATCAGGGCATAACCGCCCGGCTGGACCACGTTACGCTCAATGGCCATCCCACACAGCGCTTGCCGGGCACGGTGAACCTCTCGTTTGCATACGTGGAGGGCGAGTCGCTGATGATGAAGATGAAGGACGTGGCCGTCTCTTCCGGCTCGGCCTGCACCAGCGCGTCGCTGGAGCCCAGCTTCGTGCTTCGCGGCATCGGCGTGGGCGACGAGCTTGCCCACAGCTCGATCCGGTTCAGCCTGGGCCGTTTCACGACCGCTGAGGAGATCGACTACGTCATCGACAAGGTGGTTGCGGGCGTGAATGAGCTTCGCCAGCTCAGCCCGCTTTACGAGATGGCCCGCGAGGCTGAGCAAGCAGGCGGGCGCGGCGAATAATGACAGGGATAACGAGGTTGCGATGCCATACAGCGATAAGGTGATCGACCATTTCACGAATCCGCGGAACGTCGGTTCGCTGGACAAGAACTCACCGGACGTCGGCACCGGCATAGTTGGCGCGCCCGAGTGCGGCGACGTGATGAAGTTGCAGATCCAGGTGGGCACCGACGGGCGGATAGTGGACGCGAAGTTCAAGACCTTCGGCTGCGGCTCAGCCATTGCCGCAAGCTCGTTGGCCACCGAGTGGCTCAAAGGCCGCACCGTCGACCAGGCCGAGGAACTGAAGAACGCCGACATCGCTAACGAGCTTTCCCTGCCGCCGGTCAAGATTCACTGTTCGGTGCTGGCCGAGGACGCCGTCAAGGCCGCTATCGAGGACTGGAAGCGCAAGAACGGACAACACAGCCAACCCGCCCCTTCCGCAGCGGCGGAGAGGAAATGACCCGCCGCGCGGGCAGGGCGGCTGGACTGCCGTGGGGCGATGCCCCAGGAGCTGGCAATGGCAATAACACTTACAGAGCGGGCCGGAAAGCAGATACGTAAGCTGTTTGCGGAGCACAAGTTGCCCGATGGCACGTCTCTTCGCGTCGCCATCAAGGGCGGCGGGTGCAGCGGGTTCAACTACGTCATCAACGTCGCCAAGGCCCCCGATGAGGACGATGAGGTTTTTACCAGCCGGGATGTCCGCATCGTCTGCGATCCCAAGAGCTACCTTTATCTCAACGGCACCGAGATCGACTATGACGACTCGCTGATGAGCAGAGGGTTCCTGTTCAACAACCCCAACGCCAAGGATGTGTGCTCCTGCGGTGCGAGCTTCAGCACGTAGTGCCGCTGGCGGCGGGGCCCGGCAAGCCCCCGCGTGGGTGGGGGGATGAACAAGGCGGTGAGTTGATGGCCCCCCGCGCCTGCGGCGCGGGTGCGACATGGTAGGGAGAGATGGCAATGTCCGACGATGCTGACCGCCAGACGATACCGGCCAAGTGCAGGCGGTGCGACCGGCCAATGAAAGACGTGCTGGTGTGCGACTATTGCCACTCGCTCAACCCGGCTGCGATAGGGGCCGACTATTTCACGCTGCTGGGCCTGCCGCAGCAGTTCGACCTGGAGGAGGACCTGCTCCAAGAGCGGTTCCTGGCCCTCAACCGCCACGCCCACCCGGACCTTCACGGTCAGGACTCACCCGAGGTCCAGCAGCTCGCGATGCGGATATCGGCGGCGGTGAACGATGCCTACCGCACGCTGAAGTCACCGGCAAGCCGCGCCGAATACCTGCTGGAGCTGATGGGCGGCAAGAGCTCGGCCGAGGACAAGTCCGTTCCGGATGGGTTCCTCGACACGATAATGATGATGCAGGAGGAGCTGGCCGACGCCAAGGCCGGTGGCGACGAGGGCGAAGTCGCCCGCCTGCGCGCGGTGCTGACCACCCAGCACGACGGGCTGATCAGGCGGATTGCCGGCCTATTCGGTGAGCTTCAGGAGGCCGTCGGCTGCGAGGCCGTCCGCAGCGACCTGACGGGCGAGATCCGCCAGCAGCTCAATGCCGTCTCCTACGTCAAGAAACTCCTCTCGCAGATAGGATAGAGCCATGCCTGCGGAGCTGATTCTCGGCATCGACCTGGGGACGACCAACTCGCTCGGCGCTTACATGACCTCCGCCGGCCCGGTGGTCGTGCGGGACGCGGCGGGGGCGGCGCTGGTGCCGAGCGTGGTAGCCTTCGGTGAGGGCGGGCAGATCACCGTCGGCTCGGCCGCGCGGGCACAGGCGGTGCTCAACCCGCTGCACACCGTCTACTCGGTGAAGCGACTGATAGGCCGCGGGGTGGAGGAGATCACCGAGGACCTGCGTCACCTTGCCTACCGGGTGGTCGCGGGCGCCGGCGGGATGGCATGCGTGGTGGTCGACGGCAGAGAGATCACGCCGCAGGAGCTGTCGGCCATGATCCTGCGCGAGGTGAAGACCCGCGCCGAGGCTGCACTGGGCCGGCAGATCACCCAGGCCGTCATTACCGTGCCGGCCTACTTCGACGACTCGCAGCGACAGGCAACCCGCGACGCCGGCGCCATCGCCGGCCTGGACGTCCGCCGGATCGTCAACGAGCCGACGGCTGCGGCGCTTGCCTACGGGCTGGACCGCAAGGAGGCGGCCACCATCGCCGTCTACGACCTGGGCGGCGGGACATTCGACCTGTCTGTCCTCCGCGTCGCCGAAGGGGTCTTCCAGGTGCTCAGCACCGACGGCGACACGCACCTGGGCGGCGACGACATGGACATGGAGATCATCGACCTTGTGACTGCGGACGTCCGCCGGCAGGTCGGCGCTGAGCTGACGTTCCCGCCGGCCACCCGCCAGGCCCTGCGCGACCTGGCCGAGGCGACCAAGATACGCCTGACCACAGACGAGCAGGCCCGCATCCAGATCGACCTGGGCGAGGGGCGGCGGCTGGAGCGGACCATCACGCGCAGCGAGTTCGAGGAGCGGATCGGCAGGTGGGTGGAGCACACCATCGAGCATTGCCGCTCGGCGCTGGCCGCAGCCGGCCTGAAGGCCGACCAGATCGACCAGGTCGTGATGGTCGGCGGGTGCACGAGGATCCCGCTTGTCCGGCGGCGCGTGGAGGAGTTCTTCGGCCGGTGCCCATATACGGCCATCAACCCCGATGAGGTGGTGGCGCTGGGGGCAGCGGTGCAGGCGGGAATATTGGCGGGGATGAACCGCGAGACGCTGCTTCTGGACGTGACGCCGCTGTCGCTGGGCATCGAGACCCTGGGCGGGGCGCTCGGCAAGCTGATAATGCGCAACAGCACCGTGCCATGCCAGGCCGGCGAGACCTTCACCACGTACGTCGACGGCCAGACGTCCGTCGACATCCACGTGCTCCAGGGCGAGCGGGAGCTGGCAGCCGACTGCCGCAGCCTGGGGAGCTTCAAGCTGCGCGGCATCCCGCCCATGCCGGCCGGCATGCCCAGAATCCAGGTGAGCTTCCTGATCGACGCCAACGGCATCCTGAACGTCTCCGCCCGCGAGCTACGCAGCGGCAAGGAGGCCTCCGTTCAGATCGTGCCTTCCCACGGCCTGACGCGGGAGGAGGTGCGCCGAATGGTCAAGGAGTCATACGCCCACGCGGCGGAGGACCTGGCCGCCCATCGGCTTATCGACCTGCGCACCGAGGCGCATCGCATCCTGGCGGCCATCGAAAAGGCAGTGGCCAACGCCCCCGGTGCCCTGACGGCCGAGCAGCGGAAGACACTGGACTCGGCCGTAGCCGACCTGAAGGCCAAGATGGGCGGCGACGACGGCGACGCTCTGTACGCGGCGATGAAAGCCGCCAACGACGCGGCTGCGCCGCTCACGCAACTCCAGATGGACGAGGTGCTGAAAAAGACCGCAGTCGGCAAGAAACTGGAAGAGTTCTGAACGACAAATGTCAAATGCTAAATGTTAAATGTCAAATGAAAGCGGGTGGAGCGGCGGGTGGGTCGCGATGCGTCCGCACGCCGAAGCGCCGCTCATTTGACATTTGGCATTGAACATTGAGCATTGTTACCATGCCCAGGTATAAGGTGACATTCCAGCCGACCGGTGTGACCGTGGAGGCCGACCCGGCGCTGTATCCTTACGGCAAGCATGGCCGGCCGGGCAGCCTGCTGGATATCGCGCTGCGCCACGGCGTGCACATCGAGCACGCCTGCGGCGGCGTGGCCGTCTGCGGCACCTGCCACGTGCTGGTGACCGAGGGGCCCGGCAACCTCTCCCCGCCATCCGACGAGGAGCTGGACCTGCTGGACGCCGTCCCGGGCGCCAAGCTCAACAGCCGGCTCGCCTGCCAGGCCGTCGTCGCCGGCGATGTGACCGTCACAGCGCCGCAGTGGAACCGCAACGTCATACCGGAGAAAGACAGTTCGTAGTTCGAAGGTCGGAGTCCGGAGTCGATGCCCCTACGTGAAGCCCCCGCCGTCAGGCGGGGGATGCTGTAGCGTTGCGCATGGGCGCAGGAGGCGCGGAAATGCCCAAGCTGACATGGTCCGACACGGACGAGATCGCCTACCGGCTCAGTGAGAGGTACGGCGGCACCGACCCGCTGACCGTCCGCTTCACCGACCTGCACCGCTACGTCACAGAGCTTCCTGACTTCGCCGATGACCCGGCCGCCTCCGGCGAGCGGGTTCTGGAAGCCATCCAGATGGCCTGGATGGAATACTACAAAGAGAACCAGAATGCTTGACAGGGAATTGCCGAATGCCAATTGCGAATTGCCAATTGGAAATCGGCAATCGGCAATCCGCAATCATCCAAACAGTCCGCCCTTCGGCGGTGGGGTGACGTAGTTGCTCTCAAGGAAGAACCTGACCGCCTGCTCGGTGGAGGGGAACACCCGCGTGGCGGTCTCGGTGATGAAGGGGGAGGGCGGGTCCTTCGGCCGCCATATCACGAACACATCCTTGGTGGCCTCGTGGGCGTGCTGGAGCTCGCGCTCCACGCCGCTTGAGATGCCTGGCAGCCCGCCGGCGAGCTGCGGGATCAGCGAGACGATCATGTCCGACTGGTCGATGAGCTTGAAGTCGCGGGCGTAGATCTGCCCGTCGATGTCCGCGATGACGTCGAGCATCTGGGCCACCTCCAGCGTCGTGCGCTCACCCGGTAGCCCCGTCTCGACCGTGCGGTGGCCGGCCTCCGCCGCCTCGATGGCCAGGGTGCACAGGTGCTTTTCCTCCACGTCGCCGGGGTCGAAGCAGATGAAGTGGCGCTTCATCTCGCGCCGGAACGCGGCTATCTCGGCCAGGATGTCGGGCGAGCCGTCAACGTGCGACATGGGAAAGCTGAGGTAGGCCTTCTTGAGGTGGGGCCGGCAGATGAGCTTCACCAGGCTCTCGGCTGTGCTGTCGTCGGCGCCGCGGGCGCAGATGTAGAAGTGCCCGTGCCCGCGCACGATCTGGCTGAGCAGCTCGGTGGCCATGATCTCCTCCTCGCGCCAGACGATCAGGTCCTTGAGGCTATGGTCCGTGTGGCCGTCGCGGGCGAGGCGCCGGTGCACGCGGTCGATGTTGTCCACGACCGCCACGTACATGTCGGCGTCGAGTGCCTTCATCTGGTCGTAGTCGAAGGCGTGGAACAGCCCGTGCCGCCAGCGGAACGTGGCGTGCGTGTTGACCAACACGTGATCGTGCCGCCGGCAGCTCGCCAGCACGTCCTTGAAGACGCTTCGGCGCAGGCTGTTCAGCCGGCTGAGAGGCAGGTCGAGGATGCGGCCGGGCGCCACGTCGGGGGCCTCGGCGTACATCATCTGCCCGATGTTGCAGACGGCGAGCTGGAAGCCGCCCTCCGCGGCGAGGTCGACTACGCAGCGGAGAAAGGGCTTCTTGTCCAGCCCGACCTGTCCGGTCACCACCACCCGCATGGGGACAATCTACCCCCCGGCCATGAGCGGAATCAATCGACAGCCTTCGCCCTTCTGGCTTCAGGGTGCGCCGGTGCGTGTCGCTGGTGAAGTCCGAAGCCTGCGGGATGAAGTCCACCTGAAGCGAAGCGAGTGCCCCTGGCAGGGTCGGCCGCAGCGACGCCGGGGCCGTTTCACCTCGGCGGGGTCAGCAGGCTGCGTCCTTGGGCGATGTTATGCGATCCCAGTGCTTCAGGTAGAAGGCGAAGTAGTCAGCCAGCGTCTTGCTGCCAAGGAACGGGCCGACGCACTCGGTCTCCTCGCCGGCTACGAAGTTCCCGTCCGGCTCCAGGCCGAGTTCCGTCTTCATTACCTCAAGACCGGCGGAAGAAGCCGGTGCCAAGTAGCCCAAGGACAGGTAGACATCCAGCAGATCGTCAGGCCGGAGCAGCTCTGCGTCCACCTTCATGTCTAGGGCGATAGCGCCGCGCAGAACGATGCAGAACCGCTGCTGGGCGGGCGTGAGCGGCGCGAAGACCGCTGCGAACTCGTTGTCCGGCATGGGCGTCTTGCCGGACCAGTACGCTCGTTTTTTTCCCGCCCTGCGATGGCGGGAGATGACCACCCACGCCGCGAGCAGAACGATAACGACGCCCAGTACGACCGGACCCTGGACTGCCGGTGCAATGCCCATAACGGTCCCTACGGATGCGCCGCTGCCCGCGATTGCCGCGGCGGCCGAGACGCACCCTGGCCTGTCACTGCATGCCTGGCTGGTTCCTCAGCCGTCCTGCACGCCGGCGAAGGACTACCTGCCGCCGCCTGGGCAAATCAACCGCCAGTCGTCACCGCGCTGGCTCTGTCATCGCGGCGGCTGGGGCGGTGGCCGGCTGCTTGCCCAGCGCCTGGGTGAGAACCTGCTCCAGGTTGCCCCGGGCGTGGCTGGAGATGATCTTGCCGGCGGGGTCGATGACCCAGATTGACGGGATGGCATCAACGCCGTACTTGCGGGCGGTAGGGTCCAGCCACCCCAGGCCGCTGACGGTCTGCACCCAGCCTGTGCCGTTCTCCTTGACGAACTTCTCGACCGTCTCTATCGCGCCGGGGTCCTGATCCAGGCTCACTCCCACGAACTCCACGCCCTGCGGGTGGAACTTGTCGTATATCTGCTTCGTCTCCGGGACCTCGGCGACGCATGGCCCGCACCAGGTCGCCCAGAAGTCGACGACGATTACCTTGGCCTTCACGTCGCCCGGGACAGCCAGCTCCGTGCCATCCAGCCGCTTCAGCCGGGCCGAGAACTTCCCCCGCCCGTAATGCAGCAGGAACGGCATGATGTCCTCCTGATCGGCGTAGCCCTTCTCCAGCTCATCCAGCAGCGAGACCTTCAGCTCACTCAGCCCCCCGGCTGACGCCAGCAGGACTCCGTAGGCCAACGACTTCGCTGCGGCTGGGCTGTCCTTGTAGCGATTGAGGAACGTCTGGATCTGCTTTTCCTTCTCCTGGGCGGCCGGGGCGGATACTCCCGGCTCCGACATGATCTTCTGCCGCGTCAGCATGAAGTCGGCCTGGAGCTTCTCCTCCGGTGGGGCGGGGGAGCCCACGATGCGCTCCGCGATCTGCATTACCTGGTCCTGGTTGTCCTGAGTGGGCGCCAGGGCCGCCAGTTGCAGGGCGGCGCTGAGCATCTGGTTGCGGACCACGTACAGGTTGGGCGCGTCGGGGTGCTCCGCCTCCACCTGCCGCCCGATGCCCAGAGCCTGGTTGAGGTGATCGGTGAGTATCTTGACGGCCTCCTCGCGCGAGGACGGCTGCTCGGTGGGCGCGAAATGTGATTCGATCTGGTCAATCATTGCCTGAGGTACGGGGGCCGCCGGGGCGGAGGCAGCAGCGGTAGCAGGCACGGCGGCGACGGGGTCGGCGGGTACTGCCGGCTGACAGAGGAGCAGGGCTACCGCGGCCGTCGCGGCGGCCTGGAGCGGGGCTGGGAGCATGATTATCTCCTTGGCAATGGAACCGGTTTGTCAGGGGTCACACGAGTACTACTGCAATAGTAGCAGCAGTCTGATTGGAAGCAAGGAATTGGGGGGCCGGCGGCGGCGACGGTGGCAGACCGCCGCCGGGGGCCTTGCGGCCGTCGGGCTGGCTAGAGCGGGCTGTGGGGCGGGGATCAGTAGTCCTGGTTTCGCCGCGGGTCGGCCGAGGCGGTAACCGTGAACTGCCTGCCCTTGAAGTCAAATGTCATCCGGGCCGTGACGCTCCTGGTGTAGACCAGCGAGTCTTTGACGGCCGTCTGGCGGGTGACGTCGAAGGAGGTCACGGTGACCTGGTCTCCCGGCCCGAACATGGCCTCGGTAGTGGTGGAGGCGCCGACCTTGCGGCGGTAGTAGAGTGTTCCGCCGGACAGCTCGTACTGGACGAGCGTCGTGCCGCTGCCGTCGTCGGCCGGGATGACCGACAGCGAACTGGACGTGCTGTCGACAGCGTCGGCGGTTCGCACGTCGCGCATCATCCTGACCAGGCACGCCCTGGCTGCCTGGGTGATGGCGGAGACGGCCTCGTTCTCCTTGTAGCTTTGCAGCGACGCCTGCACCGCCGCGGCGATGGACGCCATCAGCACCGCCATCAGCGCGACGGCGATCAGGATTTCGACCATGCTGAGGCCCTTGGCTGGCTTTGCCATCTCAGTACTCCCTGTAGCTGGCCGGGTCGGGGGCGAACTTGCCGATCGAGGAGAAGCCCGGCGGGGTGCCCGGATATGTGGACCGGTCGATGGTGATCTTGGAGTTGCCGGTCAGTGTGAACTCCGAATCGCTGTAGTTGATGACCGGGCCCTTGACGTTCCCGGTGGCGTTGCCGGTCCAGGTGAAGGCATCCGCTGCCATGCAGCCGCCGACTGAGCCGAAGTTGCCGGTGAACGTCACCCCGAAACCAGGGGCCAGCATGAACGATCCGGGCATCTGGCGGAGCTGGCTGAACTCTGACGTGTCGGGCAGACTCTCCACGCCCTGGAAGGTGGAGTTGCCGGTGAAGCGGATGGTGTTGGTGGTGTAGACGTTGTCACCGGCGTCCTCGGTCACGATCACGCCGGTGAAGTTGAGGTTGCCGGCGAAGGTCGCCCTGTTGGGGGCCTCGACGAACATCACTCCCTTGACGGTAATGTTGCCGGAAAACGTGGGGTTGGTGCCGGCCTTGATGCGGATGTTGGTGAACGTCTTGTTGCCGCTGGTGGAGGTACTGCTGT
>Ga0315280_10008534_pt1 | contig 13383 bp, 11 predicted proteins | sample YL17G06_40_MG_FD_203697 | JGI IMG/M metagenome (GOLD analysis project Ga0315280, IMG submission 203697) | Sediment microbial communities from Yellowstone Lake, YNP, Wyoming, USA - YL17G06_40 | ecosystem: Environmental > Aquatic > Freshwater > Lake > Sediment | place: USA: Wyoming | collected...
TCCTATCGCAACTTTACACAGTCTCTGGCTTTACTGACTTCTGAAAGTTGCGATAGGACTCCAAACGGTTCGGCTCACATATCTTGAACTTGTCATTGAAAAGCTTCGCTCTCCATTTCGCTTCGACCCAGAATTTCTCCCGAGCCTTGCGGTCTTTGATGTAGAGATCGGGAAGCTTGCTGCCTTCCGGATCAGCTCTCTGCATGACCTCGAAGTCACGATTTGGAAACATACTCTCTACGAACAGTTCAAACTCCTTGCCCTTCGCATATTGGGCAGAGTCATCGTCTCGCTTCATTCGAATCAGTCCCAGATGATGATGACAAGGAGACCAAATAGTTGTTTCGGAAGCTCCCATTTGGGCTCTTCTGGCTTCCAGATTGAGAAAAGCCCACGGGGGAGGTAAGAGTGGCGTGGTGGCTCTGTGCCATGAGCGCGAAACTGAAATTCGACCAGCATCGAAAGTTCAAATTCGGCTCTTCGCAACGGGTGACGCAGCGCGACTCGCATGGGAATTCTCTATAGATGTCTATTAGAAGATGGCCAGCGCTTCGAGTTTGTATTCGGCTCCTTGCGTAGCGCAGTCGGCCTTGTGTTCCGCCTTGTCAACGCGTCTTGCCTGAAATTGGTCGTTGCTTCTCCTTCGCCCACATCAGCTCGTCCGCCGCTTTAAGCAGCTCCTCATACCTGGCTCTTCTGCCGAGTCTCTCGGCAACATCGAATACACTCGTTTGGAAATCGCGGTTTGCGCATTGCCATTTTCTTATCTCGCCCTCTAGGATAGTTATCTCAGCCTCGATTCTGTCAAGATCTGTAGGTTCGGGCAGCGGCACCTCTGTGATTGGCGGAATTACCGCTACCTTATACCCCCATTTTGCGCTTCCGACCGACTCCCCCTTCTATCATGTCCCTTCTTGAGCGACCTGGGATAGGAATCTCGATCGGCTCATTCCTGGGTTTGGCTGAGGAAACCACATAAATCGGGACGTCCCAGGAGCTGACAATGTCGTTGGAAAAGCGGGTTCTATTTCCCGTGCCCTTTTCGATCTCGCAACCACTCTTCTATCCCCTCATACTCGTCGACCGAGGGGCACAGATGTTCCAAGCCATTCGGAAACTCCACTCTCGCAATCAGGCTGGCGGGTTCTATAGGCACTTTCGCGTATACCTGTGCGAAGAATGTGGGCTTCTCATTGAACCATTCTGCCTGCGCCGCCACTGCATAGACAATCGGAACGTGATTGTTGAAAATCTTGAAGTACTTCTGAGACAGATAGAACAGATGGTCCCTGGTGGATTCAAGCAATCTGACATCATTCGAGTTGTCAATCTGTCTTCTTATTTCGATTCTGCGAGGAGTGTCTGGCATCAGCAGAACCTGTCTTCTCACCTCTGATAAGTGTTTCTCTCTGATTGGCTTTTCTTCACAGAATTTGCCATATTCTTCTACCGCTACCACAATGTTCTCCACAGTTTCTCCACCACGACTTACAGAATAGTCTCTTGCTTTCTCGTAGTTGGCGGCGAAACACATGTGTTTCAGTTTCTCGTATTGATTAGCAGTTCCAATAGTATACGCGTTGAGTGCAGGATACCCCGAACCGCTCAGTCCGTGCCAACCAATCATCTGGTACGCATCAATTATCGCTCGAATATCATTCATATCATATGGCAGCTTATTGGGTTGAAAACCGCTCTCTTCTATTGCCGAAGCATATTGAGCACTCGTGCCATGATAAACAACGAGCCTTCCCTCTCTGATCTCCCTTGGTATAGGATTCTTGATGTCCTTTGGGTCAGTAACAGTGAACTGGTACATCCTGCCGACCATCGAGGCAAGAAAACAAATCGACTTATGGGCTAAAAGGATTTCTTCTCAGAAGAAGGGAAAGGAAAGAGGCTTAGGTCCGACCTCAATCATCTGCTGACTGAACTTGTGTCTCGACCTGCTGGCTAGTCAGGGGTCCGAATCCCTTCGGTCCGACCCCTGAGAGAAGCCCTTAAGCCACTGAGAGCGATTCGGAGACGAGGAATTCCGGTTCACGGCCACATGCTGTGACACATAATTAGCCAGCCATCTTCAGCTCCCTCTCCACTTCCTCGCCTGCCACCACCAGGATGTTCATGATCAGGCACCGCATCCAGACATCCTTGCGCCGCATCGTCCCGATGCGGCTCTTGACGGATGCCCCAAACCGTCTCTTCATGTTGGAGAAGAACGCCTCTGCCCTCCTCTGCTGATTGTACTCCCTGGGGCCGCCCCTCGGTCGTCTATTGCGGCGTGGAACTTGGGTTCCTCGAGGTCTGTGCTCCGTAAGAAGTCGGTCAACAACATCTCAAAAGCAAGTGGAGACGTCTAGCTTGGTACCAAAACCCCCCTGATTGACGAAGAGCCAGACTTCCGAATTCATGTCTGGCTCATTGTGAAAAAGACCATTAGGAAGGAAGCACTCTCCTCGACTTCCTCGTATTCTCGTCATGTCGCGCTCAACCAATTCAATTTCGATTGCAGCCGCAATCGGTCCGCACCGTATGGAAGGGTGGGTCGATTATCTCGTGTCCTAGACCTCTGCAACGAATCTAGCGCGCTGATTGGAGCCCCCCTCAGCCTTCGGATAGATCAAGCCAGTATCTTGAAAAATGAGGAAAAACCTGCAATCTACATGAACGGTCAAAGGGGCTTCCGTGCCTGCCATGCAGTTCTCACTTGGGAGAATGTGGATTCCGCTCTGATCGACCGTAGTACTGCTCCGTGGTTTTTGTTGAGGAGTAACGCAGGCATTTGCTGACGGCCCACATCGAAACCTGTAGCGTTGGGGCCGTGGGCTCCGTCCCTTTCCTCTTCATGTCCGAACTCTCTACAAATGAGAACCGTCCAACTTCCTCGTCCTTTCACACTCTGTCCTTTCTTGGTATGATGAATCTTCAGACGGTTTGAGACATACATTATGTCTCCTGACAACACCAATTGCCCTGAGTCATATGATCGAACCTCCGTCTCATCTCCATATGCGAATGTTCTTAGGCAGACCAAGAGATTGGGGTACGGGGGAGGTGTATGGGTGACAGAAGTCAGAGTATCCGCAGGTTTCGATCACATGAACGATGACAGACAACTCACCCCATCATTCATCAAAACCATGGCTCTCTGGATGGATTACAGCCGCGAACGGGTTCTTTGGACGATATCAGATTCCGAAGACAATGAATCCCCTAATATTCAGAGAACTGTATTCGAATCGTGTTGGGAGCATTCGAGAATTCATTGGCGCGTAATGAGTTCTCGCGCAGGGAGGCGACAATATGGCAGGAACATTGAGCTTCGATAGCTTCGATGAATTCTTCAGGAATGCTGTTCAAAAGGAACGCTATCCCTATCAGTGTCGCTTGGCGACAGAATCGCAACTGCCTCAACTCATTGACATTCCTACGGGTGCCGGAAAGACCGCAGCTGTCATCCTCGCATGGTTGTGGAGAAGGAGGTTCGCCGCAGATGAGGTCCGCACGGCAACCCCGAGGAGACTGGTTTACTGCTTGCCGATGAGAACGCTTGTAGACCAAACCCGTGACTGCGCGATTCTATGGTTGCACAGATTGAACCTTCTTGGAGGCGAAGTGACTCTGGAAGGTAAAGGAAATGATGAACGAATCAAGGCATATGCGCCATCGTGGGAAGACTCAGACAAGATCGCGGTCACAGTTCTCATGGGCGGCGAGGATCGTGACGAATGGGATATTTACCCTGAGAGAGACGCCATTATCATCGGGACTCAGGACATGCTCTTATCGAGAGCGTTGAACCGTGGCTACGGGATGAGCAGGTACAGGTGGCCGATGCATTTCGGTCTTCTGAATAACGATTGCTTGTGGGTGATGGATGAGGAGCAGTTGATGGGTGTGGGAGTGGAGACGAGTGCACAGCTCAATGCGTTCCGCAAGATGCTCGGCTGCTGGGGCACTACTTCGTCAATTTGGATGAGCGCAACCCTCGGACCAGAACAGATTGAAACTGTGGATCACCCTAGGCCAAAAACTGGGTGGGCTTGCTTATCACTTGAGAACGACGATCTCGCGAACTCCGTAGTCCGGAAGAGATTTGAGGCAAAGAAGAGTATCAAAAAAGCGTCCACTGGTCTCACCGAAGACAACGCAAAGGGCGCATACGCCAAAGAACTCGCTTCGTTGCTCCTTTCCAGACACAAGCCCAACACCCTTACACTGGTGATAGTGAACACGGTCGAACGGGCTCAATCGATATATTCGGAACTCCTCAAAGGCGATCGAACAAAAGAAAATACTTCCGTGCTCCATTCACGATTCAGAGAACCAGACCGTAAGGCTCAGATGAAACTTTTAGAGGTAGCGGGAGACCGTATCGTCGTCGCTACGCAGGTCGTGGAAGCTGGCATGGACATTTCTGCACACACCCTGATAACGGAACTGGCACCATGGCCATCGCTGGTTCAGAGGTTCGGAAGATGCAATCGATATGCTGAGTACGACGACGCCGTCATAGAGTGGTTGGATTTAGACACCAGCGAGAGGAAGGAGAAATTAGCACTACCATATGAAAACGCCACGCTGAATGCCGCACGAGAACTCATATCTAGGATTACGGACGCAAGCCCGAAATCACTCTGCACGATCAAATACGATTCGCCAAAGGTAGTCCGTCCAGCCATCCGGAGGAAGGATATGTTGGATCTCTTTGACACCACATCGGACCTTTCCGGGAACGACGTCGACATTTCCGGCTACATCCGAGACGATGACGATAAAGACGTACAGGTATACTGGAGAGAGATTCCAGACGGAGGTCTCTCTGACGCACTTCCTCCGCCGAGACGAGAAGAACTCTGTTCTGTTCCAGTTGGGAAGATTAACGACTATCTCAACAAATTCAGTGCATGGAAATGGGACCACCTTGAGGCGAGATGGACATCCATGGGGAAAGGCGGTGAAGTCAAGCGTTCCCGGCCTGGACAGGTATTGTTGCTGGAAGCGAAAAACGGCGGCTATACCTCCTCATTGGGATGGATTGGACCGACCGGGAAGAAGCCGGTGCCGGTATCTGTGATTCCGCCAATCGAGAAGGGGGACGTCGCGGAATCTACAATGAACGCTGATAATGAGTCATATGTCGGGAACTGGGTCTTACTGGCGACCCATATCAACGATGTCTCCAAAGAAGTCGTCGAGTTATCCAAGAATGTCGGTCTCTTGCAAGAGACCCAAGACGCACTGATGGCCGCTGGGCGGTGGCACGATATAGGCAAAGCGCATGAAGCGTTCCAGAACATGCTGGCCTCTGGACAACCTGAGAAAAACACCCCGTCTGATGGTGGTCTTTGGGCGAAATCTGCAGGGCCTTCCCACAGGGCAGAATTCTGGGTCAAAGGAATCGATGGAAATCGGGTTCAACGACCGTACTTCCGCCACGAGCTAGCGTCCGCCCTCGCATGGCTCCAAATCAATGGTGGCAGCCACAAGGCCGGAGACCTGGTAGCATATCTCGTCGCTTCCCATCATGGCAAGGTGCGGTTGTCCATCAGGTCGCTACCACAAGAGAACGAGCCGCCCGAGGACATCCTTTTCGCACGTGGGATATGGAACGGAGACGAGCTGCCCAGTATAAATGGAATTCTTGATGGTGGGGTCGAACTGGACCTTTCCTTAATGCAAATGGGCGAGGGAAGTTGGCTTGAAAGGATAATTCGCCTCCGTGAAGACCCGAAATTGGGACCATTCCGATTGTCTTTCTTGGAAGCTGTGCTGAGGGCTGCTGACGCGCGTGCATCGAGGAAAGAGGGCGAGGTGGCAAAATGATACACGACATCGAACTCGGAGGATGCGCACCAGTCCCTCTGGCTTACTACCTCAAGTCCCTCGGTGTGCTACGGCTCGTGGCGGAACAGACGGACATGGGCGCAAAAGGGTTCTGGCGCGGGGATGCGTTCGTGCTGCGGTCTATATTGGACAAGGAATCACTGGTGAGGTTCTTTTTGCGTGACTATCGACCCACGCCGATTGTCGCTCCGTGGAACGGAGGCAGCGGTTTCTATTTCCGAGAAGAGAAACTATGCGAAAAAGATCCCGTCACTGGGAAGAAGAAAAAGACCGGTCGGAGAAACCTGCCGACGGCGGCCACGCGAGTTGTTGATGCACTCCTTACATCATCTAGTCACCGTTTAGACAGTTATCGTGAATCGCTTGTGGTTTCGAAGGAGCTAGTTAGAAAGATGGGATTCGAAAAAGCTCCTGTTGAAGAGGCCAAGATGGAGTGTATCCAGACACTCCGAGGAAGACTCCCCGATTTGGCGATCACATGGCTAGATGCTTCAGTGGTGTTGACCGAAGAGAAGCCAAGATATCCTCCACTATTGGGCACGGGTGGAAATGACGGGGATGCAGAGTTCAGCAGCAATTTCATGCAAAGACTCTGTGACGTGATGGACCTGTGCAACGGAATGCCTACGGATGATGCTAGTACATGGCTGCAAGGCGCTCTCTTTGCGGATACAATGGATGGTCTTCTGAAAGGAGTTGCAGTAGGACAGTTTCTTCCCTGCGCAGCAGGAAGAGTCAACGCTGAATTCGGATTTGATTCAAAGTCCCTTGTGAACCCGTGGGACTATATTCTAATGGTGGAAGGTGCGTTGCTTTTTGCAGCTACTGCAGCAAAGCGCATGGAATCCTCTGAACCGGGTGTCCTCAGCTACCCCTTCAGCGTTCATACTTCGGGGGTGGGATATGGCAGCGCTTCTCAAGCGGACGAGTCTACTGATAACTCTAGGGCGGAGATATGGGTCCCATTGTGGGACAGGCCAACAAGTGTCAATGAGCTAAAGGCACTGATGTCAGAAGGACGCGCGCAAGTGGGACCGCGTTTCGCACGGAACGGAGTAGACTTCGCCCGCGCAGTGGCTACGCTCGGTGTGGATCGTGGTATATCCTCATTTCAGCGATACGGATTTCAAGTTCGGAATGGGCGGGCATACTTCGCCACGCCATTGAATCGTTTTCAAGTTCGTAGGCAGCCCCAGGTGAATCTCCTCTCAGACGTTGACAAATGGCTGGACTCATGCATTCGAAGGGTCAACTCAAGGAATGCTCCCGCATCCGTCAGTCGCGCCCTACGTCAACTTGAAGAAACGATACTTGTCTTATGCAAAGAACGTGGGCCGCCTCGAACCCAGGATGTTCTCATCGCTTTAGGCGAGTGCGAGAAGGTCCTTGTGAAGTCCAACAAATGGGCTAGGGACGAGAAGTCATTCGTATCTCCAATCCCTCCTCTTTCGCCCAACTGGCTCAAAGAGGCAGACGATGGCAGCCCTGAGTTCAGGCTCGCATCTAGTCTCGCGTCATTGCATGGCCAGTATCGCAACAGGAAGGGACGAGAATACTGGATGTCTATCCGGACCCAGGTGGAGCCCATTCGCACATGGATGAAGGAGGGGCGTTCTGGGGTGACTTGGAACGACGAGGGTACCGCGGACATTGGATGGTCCGATGGAGACCCGGTTCGTGTCTTGAACGCTATAATGTCACGCCGCATCATCCTTGCAGTGCAGTCTGGTGCCGATGCATACCCAGACAAAGGTAGGCTAGATGCCGAGCTTGGGGATATTGCGGATTTCATTGAAGGGCGCGTTGACCTCCGACGCATGGCTAGCCTGCTATGGGGTTTGATGTTGCTCGACTGGCCGAAGGTGACCGAGAATGCTTTGACCAGGATCTGCCGAAGTGAAGCGGTGTTTCCAGGGGCGGGATATGGACTGATGAAGTTGTGTTTCTCAGGCAGAGAAGTGAAAGGCGTAAGAGTTCCAATCGTACCTGAGATCCATAGAAGGGCTGCGTTGGGCGACGGGGCTGGAGCGACACAACTGGCTGTTCGACGTCTGAGGGGGAGCGGGTTCTCTGTACCAGTAGGAACAGTCAGCCTATCTCGTGAATCCGCTCAGCGGACTGCCGCTGCGCTCATCTTCCCCGTGGATGATTATCAACTGTCTCGGCTTGCTGATAAAGTACTGAGACGGGGAGTAGAATGCGACGAAAAGGAGGTATGAAGAATGAATCTGGAAGATCTAGAAGGCCAACCGCGCTTGCTTATGGAAGTCGCCTTGAGGCCTGTGCAAGGCACAAGGTTCCAGCCCACGGGTTTCCCTGACCTGGGAGCTGCCACATATCAACTTGTCGATGGGACGCCAATGTTGCTGGTGGAATCGGCTCAGAGCATGGCCAATAGGATGGAAGCGGTCTGCTGGGATGAGAGTAAGAACGACTGGACTGCCTCATTGACAGGGTTGCCATACATCGCGATAAAGGACGCGAAAGGTAGACTGCTGACAACCTCCGTCCTCGAATCTCACCGCATAAACAGCCCGTACGTTCTGGAGGCGAAGGACAAGACTTTCTACAACAAGCTCAAGGGCGAACTTGGGGCGCTGGAAACCGGGCGAGTGGATATTCAATTGCTCGCCAAGACCCTACTGAAATACGACATAAACTCCCTGCTTCACGGCGTCTTCCTAGCCAAAAAGGACCTTGCAGGGGGGCGGCTGCGACTGCCTCGGGCACTGTCGGGGTTCGTAGAAGCCGATAGAGTCACAATGGCACCAAGTGGTGGTGTGAAGAGAGATGATGTCAATCCTAGTGGCGATACTTCCAAAGGATTCGGACACGTACCGTTCCATCGCGATGAATATACAGGGAACATCAAAGCTTTCTTCAACCTTGACCTAGCACAGATACGTGGCTATCGGCTCGGAAAGGAAGTGGAAGACCTTTTGATCATGCTAGCATTATTCAAGATGCGGAAGGTCATCCAGGACGGACTCCGGTTCAGAACATCGTGCGACCTAGAAACGTGCGGAGAACCTGTAGTCAAGAGGCCGGACGGCTTCGTTCTCCCTGCACTCCAAGAGATCGAGAAGGTGCTCCCAGCTCTGATACAAAAGGCCAAGGTGAATTTCACGGATCCGCCTGTCACTACGGTGATATACGAAGCGGCATTGGAAAAGCACAGCGAAGAGTGACTACATGCTGGTCGTAGAGATGAGTTTCCTCGCAGGCAGTTTCCATGCCACACCGTGGAACAGGCACGTGAATGAGGGGGTGGTGGAATGGCCGCCCTCACCTTGGCGAATACTCAGAGCACTCATCTCGACGTGGTATCACAAGGCTAGCGGCGACATAGACGAGGAGACTATCCGCAACCTGATTGTGAAGCTCAGCGCCTTGCCGAAATTCCACCTACCCTCCGCTACGATGGGCCATACCAGGCATTACATGCCTCTCTATCGATCCTCTCTGGACGGGAAGACCACAAAGGTTTTCGACGCATTTGTCAGAATAGAGGCGGATAAGCCGCTGTACGTCGTATGGCAAGATGTCACATTGACTGAAGACGAAGAGAAAGCATTGAACCTTCTGCTTTCTCGTCTCGGATACTTCGGAAGGGCTGAATCATGGGTCACTGCCCATATTGCAGACGATTACAGCAAAGTTGCAAACTCAGTCCCTCTAGGAGAGGGTGAAACGCCTCAGCCAGGACAGGAGACCATCAGGACACTGGCATGCATGTCTCCCAAAGCCTATTCGCAGTGGAGAGAGAGAATCCTCACCGAACACAAGCATCGAAGGTTAGCAGAACTTAGAGGGCGTGCGAAGGAGAAGCACAAATCCGAAGACAATATCACACTGAGCAAGAAGGATTCAGATGCGATTGAGCGCAGTCTCCCAGCAGATCTTTTCCTTGCCCTGCATACAGATACAGGAATGCTGAAAAGCAAGGGCTGGAGCCAACCGCCAGGCAGCGAGTGGGTGCAATACACCAAACCAGAGAGTGCTTTCGACGTAATGCCGCGTGCCAGAGTCGGCAAGACGACGGGAGACGAAGAGATACCAACTGTCGCACGTTACGCGGTGGCAAGCCAGGCTACTCCTAGGTTAACGGACGCTATGTCACTTGCCGAAAGGATTCACGTATCATTGGTGAGCCGTTCTAAAGGTTCCAGCGCGTTTACCGGTTGCGATGAGTTCGGTAAACCATCACAGGGTCATAGGCACGCATACATATTCTGCGAGTCCAACCTGTGCCTAGGCAAAGGTCGAAGGGGTGAGATAACCCACGTAACGATCTATGCGCCGACAGGCTTCGGCAGAAAGGAACGAATGGCTCTGGATGGGCTCACTAACGTATGGGGCCATGGTGGTCACGATATCCAGTTGGTTCTTCTGGGCGTTGGCAAGCCAGAGGACTTCGCAGGAATAGAGGTCGAAAGGGGGGCCTGCCCGTCTCTCTGCAAATCAGACGTCTGGATTTCGAGAACCCCGTTTGTGCCGACGAGACACGCGAAGGCGACGAGAAAAGGCGTACCGAAACTGGATGAGAATGGATTGCAGGTAGGAAGTCCTGTTCATGACCTCTGCCGCCTCCTCGAACTCGGCGGTTTTCCACGTCCAAGAAGAGTCATGCCCGTGGCCTCTACGAATCTCGCTGGACGCGAAACCAGGTGGCTGGAGTTCATACGCGAAAGAAGAAACGGTGACGGGAGGAGATCTACGAACATTGGATACGGTTTCCTCCTTAGATTTGATAAGGCAGTGAGAGGGCCTATCGCAGTGGGATATGGAGCACACTTTGGCCTCGGCCTCTTCATCCCAGTAACGGAAGAAACGAGTGATCATGACACCTGACCCCAATCTGACCGAAAGAAGCCCCGACCTCCTCCCGGCCCGCATGCTCAACGAGTTCACCTACTGCCCTCGTCTGTTCCATCTGGAGTACGTGCAGGGAGAGTTTGAAGATTCTGCCGACACCGTGAGCGGACGGTTCAGGCATCGGCGCGTCGAAGACGAAAGGGGAGAAGTGCCAAAGCCAGGGGAGGGCGAGGAGAAGGTCATGTTTCACGCTCGCTCAGTGCTCCTTTCAGGCGAGAAGTGTGGACTGATTGCCAAGATGGATCTGATCGAGGGCGAAGGAGACAAGGTAACTCCGGTCGATTACAAGAACGGATCGAAGCCAGATTTCGTCGAAGAGGCTTGGTTTCCTGACCGCGTCCAGTTGTGTGCGCAGGGTCTGATCCTGAGGGAGAACGGCTACGTTTGCGAGGGCGGGGTCGTGTACTACACACAATCGAAAACCCGAGTCGAAGTGGAATTCAGTGATGAACTGGTAAAGACGACTCTGAACCTGGCCGAAGCCGCACGTGAAGCTGCCGAGACCAGCGCAATCCCCCCACCTCTAGTGGATAGTCCGAAATGTCCCAGGTGCTCGCTGGTTGGCATTTGCCTTCCCGATGAGGTGAGGGCCCTCACTTCTGCGGAGGGTGGGAAGCCGGTGGAAGATGAAGAAGTGCGACGCCTTTGTCCGGCCCGGGATGATGCTCTTCCGTTGTACGTACAAGAGCAGGGGTTGACGGTGGCGAAGAAGGGGGAGGAGCTGGAAATCCGGGCAGGGAGCAGCGCCGTCTCAAGAGCGCGACTCATGGAGACCTCGACGGTCGTGCTCTTCGGCAATATTCAGATGACCGCCCAGGCCCTTCATGAGCTATGCACGCGAGACATTCCTGTGTGCTACTTCTCGCAGGGCGGCTGGTTCTACGGCGTGACGCAAGGAATGAGCCACAAGAATGTGGAATTGCGGATGAAGCAGTATGCCACGGCTGGAGATCCAGCGAAAGCGTTGCCTATTGCCAGGTCATTTGTCTCGGGTAAGATCCGAAACTGCCGGACGCTTCTGAGAAGGAACCACAGGGAGTCCCCCGATGGTGCTCTTGCGGAGCTCTCGCGGCTTTCGGACATGGCGTTGGCGTGCGGGGACCTGGACGCACTCTTCGGGATTGAGGGTGCTGCTGGGCGAGTCTACTTCTCGCAGTTCGGCGGCATGCTGAAGCGAGATCCAGTATCGATGACATTCGATTTCCATACGAGGAACCGTCGACCGCCAAAGGACCCGGTCAACGCATTGCTCTCCTTTGCGTATGCGCTGCTGGCCAAAACCGTCACCGTGACGCTCCTTACAGTGGGATTCGACCCCTTTTTGGGGTTCTTCCATAGACCCAGGTACGGCAGGCCTTCACTAGCCTTGGACATGATGGAGGAGTTCAGACCTCTGATAGCCGACTCGGTGGTCATAGGCCTCATCAACAACCAGGAATTGTCCAAGAGCGATTTCGTATGCAGGGCCGGCGCGGCGTCGATAACGCCGGATGCGAGAAAGAAGCTTCTCCGTGCGTACGAGCGACGCCTTGACACGCTGGTCACGCATCCTGTGTTCGGTTACACGATCAGCTATCGCCGCATTCTTGAGGTTCAGGCCAGGTTGCTTGGCCGTTATCTGACCGAGGAGATCAAGGAGTATCCGGTGTTCGTAACAAGGTGAAACATGCGGAATAGGTACATCGTGACATATGACGTCTGCGAGGCCAAGCGGTTACGAAGTGTGTTCAGAACGATGAGGGGATACGGCGATCCGCTCCAGTACTCTGTGTTTGTCTGCGAGTTGTCCCCAAAGGAACGGGAGCTGATGGTCGCAGACCTGGAGGAAGTGATCGATCATGATCAGGATGGCATCATGATAATAGACATGGGAAGCATCGAGAGCGAGCGTTCCGGACAGGTCACGTTCATCGGTCAGAAGAAGTCGTTGCCTGAGAGAGAGGCAGTCATTATCTGATGCGGCTCCGGTGAAAGTGCGCTCGTGGCAGCGGGCACCCCGTCTATATAGGGCGGACTAGGCACCGGGGTCGATAACAGCACTGCCAACCTTGCCAATCATGAGGAGCGTGCGAGCGGTGAGGTGGTGAACGGCCCACGCTCGACCTCTCGAAAGCTATTTCAGTGAGTCCTGGCATTGAGAAACGCGACGACCAAGTCCAATGGCCGGCTCACCGCGAGCGAACTGAAGATAGACCCTCTCGCAAACCTCCTCGTGGGAGTATTTGACGCCGTCTCCACGGCTGAAAGGCCGTGGCCCCATTGAAGCAATCCAGTAACGGCGGAACATCGAGAGCGTCATCCGCTGTCTCCACGGCTGAAAGGCCGTGGCCCCATTGAAGCTCGCCTTCTTGGCCTCTTGCTGCGCGTCGCACGTCGTCTCCACGGCTGAAAGGCCGTGGCCCCATTGAAGCCCTGAGTGTTTATAGCGAGATTGTTCGATACCGATGTCTCCACGGCTGAAAGGCCGTGGCCCCATTGAAGCGTATTGTTTCAACTGCAAGCGTTGGGAAAATGGTCACGTCTCCACGGCTGAAAGGCCGTGGCCCCATTGAAGCAATTTCCACCTATATGATATGCAGTACTCCATACATCGTCTCCACGGCTGAAAGGCCGTGGCCCCATTGAAGCTTGAAGGTAAAAACAGTATGATTAGCCAGATTA
>Ga0315280_10008535_pt1 | contig 13383 bp, 12 predicted proteins | sample YL17G06_40_MG_FD_203697 | JGI IMG/M metagenome (GOLD analysis project Ga0315280, IMG submission 203697) | Sediment microbial communities from Yellowstone Lake, YNP, Wyoming, USA - YL17G06_40 | ecosystem: Environmental > Aquatic > Freshwater > Lake > Sediment | place: USA: Wyoming | collected...
TAAACGCAGAGTTGCGAGATGTCGGTTTATTTTTATGTAATAAGTCTAAAGAAATTATTTGATGAAAAAATATGAAGTTTATGCGACTGATTCCTTTACGAAATTGTTTGCAACACTGTCTAAAAGTGAACAAGATTGGATTAAAAAAATAGGTACTGTTAAGTTGTTGAATGATGACGATTTTTCAACGTCTAGAAAGGCAAAATTATGCCAAACCAGACAGTCAAATTTGATTATCATTCACTAACTTAACAAAGCCAAAAAATAAAGGAACAATTAGAAGAGTGTCCTACTGGTAAACCTCTCCATTTTAGTTGGTTTCGTGAAAAGAAATACCTGAACAAACGACTTTATTTCTTGGTTAATGAGGAAAAGAATAAAATCTTGTTCGTGTCTTTTGCATCGAAGAAAGATCAGCAAAAGATTATAGATTTTATTGTCAAGAATAAGGTTGAATTTTTAAGCTATCTACAAGGTCTATAAGAATTTGCTGACTCTTCCATGTCTGAGGTCTTCAAGACTTAATTTTAGTTGAACGATTGCATCATCAGCAATCTCAGCCTTTTTTTTTAGAATATCATATTCTTCCTTTGAAATGGAGATAAATCCTTGTTCCATCATAATATCTACCGATTACTAGTTTATATACTTTTTGTCGTCCAAAATTAGACATAAAGACTATTAAGCGAAATTTTATTATGTCAAATGGCTTACAAACCTACTTTAGTTTAAAAACAAGACACCAAACGCAAATCTTAGCTAGCTTTACCAGCAATAGGTTAACAGAACCAAAAAAATGATTTTTTAAAACATATTCATAATTAGATGTATCATGGAAATCGAAGAGCTTGAGGGGGTTGGGAAAGCTATTGCTGAAAAACTCAAGGAAGCTGGCTATTCAAGTATTGAGGCTATTGCTACTGCTTCCATAGGACAGCTTAAAGATGTTGGCCTTGGAGATGCTGTAGCCACAAAGATAATAAATTCTGCTAGAGATTCCTTGAAGATGGGTTTTGAGTCTGGATTGGATTTCCTTGAAAAGAGAAAACAAGTTGGTAAGCTTACAACAGGAAGCAAAGAACTTGACAAGCTCTTTGGAGGTGGTATTGAGACTCAGGCAATCACAGAGTTATTTGGAAAATTTGGTTCTGGTAAGACACAGATAGCTCATCAACTAGCGGTCAATGTCCAGTTACCAAAAGACAAAGGCGGCTTGAATGGAAATGCCATTTACATCGATACTGAAAATACATTCAGACCTGAAAGGATACAGCAGATGGCTGAAGCTGCCGGACTGGACCCTAAAAAGGTGTTGAAAAATATACAGGTCGCTAGGGCGTATAATTCTGACCATCAGATGCTATTGGCTGAAAAAGCATCTGAGATCGCTGGACAGAATAGTGTTAAGCTTGTTGTTATCGATTCTCTGACAGCTCACTTCAGGGCTGAATATACCGGAAGAGGAACATTAGCTGACAGACAACAGAAATTAAATAGGCATATGCACGTTCTGCAAAGAAAGATTGCGGATTTACATAACGCTGTCGTCCTAGTTACAAATCAAGTTATGGCAAATCCTACAATAATGTTTGGTGATCCAACATCTCCAATTGGAGGTAATATCGTCGGGCATCATTCTACATTTAGAGTCTATCTAAGAAAGAGTAAGGGCAATAAGAGAATTGCCCATCTTATAGATTCTCCAAGTCTGCCTGAGTCTGAGTGTGTCTTTGAAGTCACTACTGGTGGCATAATTGATGCATAGATGAGAGTATGATAATGTTACTTTTGATCAAACCCAACTTTTAAGAAAAGTTGGATCAAAACTTTTGATGAAACTTTTCAGAAAAAGTTTCCTTTTCAGTAAAAGTTTGCGGCATAATTGATGCATAGGTGAGCTTATGAGAAATATCTTGGTTGAATTTTTGAATGAGATTCCTATTGAGGAGCAAAATGTTGAGCTTGTTGAAAGAAAGGGAATCGGTCATCCTGATTCCATTTGTGACGGTTTAGCGGAAGCTATGAGCAGAGAGCTGTCAAAGGAATATATCGAGAGATTTGGTAGGATATTGCACCATAACACAGACAAGGTAGAATTAGTGGGTGGTGAGTCAAATCCTTTATTTGGCGGTGGTGAAGTAATCAAGCCAATCTATATACTTCTAACTGGAAGAGCAACTGCATATGTAGAAAATACAAAAGTGCCTGTTGGAAAAATTGTTGTTGGATCAGCTCGTAATTATCTAAGAAAAAATATAAAAGAAATTGATATTGATTCTGAAGTTATTATAGATCAAAGACTCGGTCAGGGCTCTTCTGACTTACGTTCAGTATTCGGAAGAAAGGGAATGCCAAAGGCAAATGACACAAGTTTTGGAGTCGGTTTTGCCCCTCTTTCACTTACAGAAAAACTCGTCTTAGAGTCTGAAAAATATATTCATAGGATGGGAATCAAGGCGTGTGGTTCTGACATCAAGGTGATGGGTGTACGTAAAAATGATGAAATTACACTAACAGTAGCATGTGCGATGATATCAAAGTACATAAAGAATTTGAACCACTATGTTAGAATAAAAGAAGACATGTGCAAAAAGCTTCAAAAATTTGTTTCCAAATTTGCAGATCATGATATTAACATAGCTGTAAATACTGGTGACAATGTCAGGGAAGGTTCTGTTTATCTGACAGTAACCGGAACGAGTGCAGAGCATGGTGATGATGGATCTGTTGGAAGGGGCAACAGAGCAAATGGTTTGATAACTCCTTACAGACCTATGTCACTAGAAGCGACAGCTGGAAAAAATCCAGTTAACCACATAGGAAAGATTTACAACGTATTGGCAAATAAAATAGCTGATGATATCGCTAAAGAAGGAGCAACTCAAGTCTATGTAAGATTGATGAGCCAGATAGGAAAGCCTATCGACCAGCCATTAATAGCTTCAGTCCAGATTATTGGAGATGATGTAGTAAAGAGAAAAGCATATAAAATAACAGACTACTGGCTTGAAAATATAACAGACCTTACTGAAATGTTCCTTAAAGAAAAAGTGAGTACGTTTTAAACTTTAAGTCACCAGAGATTATTTTATTTCATTAAAACATAAAGCGCCCCAAACTTATTTCACTTAACATATGCGATTTAACGAAGTTGAGCTTTAGCTCAATTTGGGCGTAACGAAGTGAAGCCATAAAATCGCTGTTATGTGCCCAAGCCAATAGGCGAAGGCAAGCGACCGCAGAGAGTGTAGAGTGCAGGATAGAACGATTTATGAACGTATCCGGGGATGTAATTTTTAATTTTCGTACCCTATATTTTTATGTGAAATTTATACAGAAGAGGAAAGGTTCCAGTAATCAAGAGGTTGGGGATCAGTCTGAAGGTCCTGATATTTCCGATGTTGAAAGCAGAAGGGGTCTTCAAAGTCCTTATTCCAGGGATCATGACGAATTACGCAAGAGTCGAGAACAGATGGTAGAGTATTTATGTAGAGATAACGTCATAACAGATCCACATGTAGCTAGAGCAATGAGGAAGGTTCCACGTCATCTTTGTCTCCCTCCAAATTACCAAAATTTTTCTTACGAACCGTATCCAACAGGGGCCGTATTATCGAGTTATCCGGGATATGTTTCAAGAGTGGCATGCCTATTGAAGGTTAAGCCAACCAACAATATCCTACTGGTTGGCGTTGGTGATGGGTATCTTATGGCAATTTTAGCTGAACTTGCAAATAAAGGTCATGTCTCTGGGGTTGAGATTAATGAGAAAATTGCTAGTGAGACTCAACAACGCCTTCATAATATGGGCTATGGAAATATATCCATTATCACTGGCGACGGAAAAAACGGTTTCCTAGCAAAAGCGCCATTCGATCGTATAGTCGTTAATGCAGCTGCTGAACATATACCCCCACCATTAATGGAACAATTGAATGAAAACGGAATCCTATTCATTCCCATATGTTCCAAACGTGGAGCACAATTTCAATTTGTAAGAAGTGCTTGGCCAACTATTATTAAAAAAACACCCACCGGAATAGAAGAAGAAACATTACAATGGGATATTAGCTCCGAAACACTTAAGTGAATTAATAAAAATTCATCTTTAAAATTTGGTTAATATATCGAGTTTAAAAAAGCATTGTGTCATATGCATTTCTATCAATATAATACTCAATTTCTACCCCGCAATTGCGCCTAACGGCTGGCTGGTATCTGAAGTCCGAGCAAAGCGAGGATTTTGGACGGAGCACCCGAAGGGTGCGAAGCCAGATACCCGCCTGTTATATGGCCGAGCCGAAGGCGAGGCAAGGAAACCGAAGGTTTCCGAAGAGTTGGCACACGAGAGATTAGGTTTACCTTTATTCTGTTCATTTTTCTTTCTTTTCATAGTTCAAGACCTCCACATTTTAGACAGAAATATTGCCTCCCTATTACGCTATATCCCCCTTCACCCAGTTTGATGATTTTTCTGCACTTTGCACACTTTGTCGGCTCATACTTAGGAGGATTCGGAAGTTTCTCAAAATTATACTCGTTAGTTCCATACCATACGTACATTTCAGTTTCAGTATCCTCCCTACATTTTTTGCACTCTTTCCAGTCACCTTTATGTCCTTCATGGTAATGATTCGAGCAAAGAGTGTATCGATCATGGTTTCGATAGCAACTATTTCGAGCATAAGAGAAGAGAACATACTGATCTGCGTCATCACAAATCCACTGACCGCAACATTCTGTTTTTGTAAGTTTACTCGTTTTTCCACATAGTCCACAATGGGGACGGTCCTTAGAAGATTTTACCTTGCGATTTTTCTCTATCTTCTGCCTTTTTATTTGTGCCATATTTGTTATCTCCTTTTATTATTTATCTACCGGAATGGAAATACACGAGATCTAAATAATTTTCGAGGTAAGAGTGTGCCAATTTCATATAACAACTATTAAGCGAACATTTTATTCGTTTAACCCCCCAGATAGGGTGGTAAAGCGAAGTTTTCACCCCTCAGCCAGTTTGAACTTATACCCATATACTATAATCCCTTCCTCGCCTTCAGCCATTATCTTTCTGAAAACAGACTTGACTTTTTTTCCAATCTTCACATCATCTGGTTTGCAGTCGACTATCTGCGCTGTTACCAAAGGACCTTCGGCAAGTTTTATTATTCCAAGTACGTATGGTTTTTGGGATTCAAATCCCTCGAGAGGTGCATGTATGGTTGTATATGAATATATTTCACCATCGCCTGAGAATTTAAACTCAGCTATTTTGCCTTTCCTTCTGCAGTTCGGGCATAGCAATCTAGGAGGAAAGAATTTTTCCCCACAGGATTTGCATTCTGTTCCAATGAGATTATATCTATGAGGTATTAACCTCCAATGAAGAGCTAATTTTTCACTCATATTAACTACCTCTTTTGATGAAACTCAGCCTTTTAGAAAAAGGCTGGCGAATAACCTTTTAAGAAAAGGTTAACGAAAATAACTTTTGGTGAACCTCAACCTTTTAGTAAAAGCTTGACCAAAAATACTTTTGATTAAACTTTTTGGTAAAAGTTTCTTTCCACTCATGTTATCACCTAGAAAGTATATGGATCACAGATGTGGCACCACTACCTCCTACATTATGTATTAAGCCGATTTCAGCACCTTTTACTTGTCTTTTGTTAGCTTTACCTCTTAACTGCAAAACTGCTTCAACAGCCTGAGCAATTCCAGTTGCTCCAACAGGATGGCCTTTTGCTTTCAATCCACCACTTGTGTTTATCGGAATTCTTCCATTAAGTGCTGTATCGCCATTCTCCGTCATTTTTCCACCTTCACCAAGCTTGCAAAAATCTAGGGCCTCTATTGCCATTATTTCAGCTATAGTAAAGCAGTCATGAACCTCTGCAAAGTCAATGTCTTTTGGAGTAACATTAGCAATCTTGTAAGCTTGTTGAGCAGCTTTAATAGTAGCCTCTGTTTTGGATAAACTTTTTCTCTCATGTAATGCTAATGTATCAGATGCTTGCCCAGATCCAGTTATCCATATTGGATCTTTGCTTAATTTCTTAGCAGTTTTTTCACTTGCAAGTATAACAACAGCTGCTCCATCTGTAATCGGAGAACAATCCAATAACTTTAAAGGTCTTGCAATTGGTGCTGACGACATAACTTTGTCAAGGGTTATTTCAAATTGAAATTGAGCATTTGGATTTAAACTTCCATTATGATGATTCTTTACCGCTACCATTCCCATCTGCTCTTCTGTTGTTCCATATTCAAGCATGTGTCGTCTGGCCATTAAAGCATATAAAGCCGGAAAAGTAGCTCCATGGAAAACCTCCCATTCTTGGTCAGCGGCTCCACCAAGAGCTACTGTAGCAGTTGATGTGGTTACGTCTGTCATCTTTTCAACACCGCCTGCTACAACAATGTCGTTAACTCCAGATTTTATTGAAAGGTAAGCCTGTCTCAAAGCTAAACCGCCAGATGCACACGCAGCTTCAACTCTTGTTGCAGGAATTCCGATTAAACCAGCATAATCTGCTATCAATGCTCCAATATGCTCCTGTCCTATCAATAAGCCAGGAGTCATTGATCCTCCATAGATCGCATCGATTTCTTTTCCTTCTATACCTGCGTCAATTATAGCTTTTGCTCCAGCCTCTGTTATCAAATCCCTATAAGACTTGTCCCAGAGTTCCCCAAAGTTTGTGATTCCAATTCCAATGATTCCAACTTTTGTCATTTTTGTAATTTCACTCCCTTTATCTTTCCTTTAAATTTAGCATATATCGCATAGTCAATGTATTCTTTGTTGTCAATATACTTTTGAACAGGATAAGGATTTTTTCTTTTTTCATTTTCCTTTGTAACCTTTATTACAAAAGAGTCACTACCTGCTCCGCTTCCATAGGAGGTTAATAAAATCATGTCATCTTCTTTGGCATCATCCAAAACACGGGCTAGTCCGATCGGAGATGCTCCAGAATAAGTGTTTCCAATGTATGGTGTTAATAATCCTTTTGACAGTTGCTCTTTTTTGAATCCTAATCTCTCAGCTGCTTCTGTCGGAAATTTACCATTCGGCTGATGAAAAACAACATAATCAAAATCATCTGGTTTCATATTGACTTTTTCCATCATTTTCATGGAAGCATTTATAGTATGTTCAAAATAAGCTGGCTCACCTGTAAATCTAGCTCCATGTGCTGGATATTCTTGACCTTCCCTTCTCCAGAAGTCTGGAGTGTCAGTTGTATATGAGTATGTATCTATAATCCCAGCTATAAGATTTTCAGATCCTATTATATAAGAAGCCCCACCCGCGCTAGCAGTATACTCTAAAGCATCTCCTGGTTTTCCTTGTGATGTGTCAGCTCCAATAGCTAAACCATACTTTATTATTCTAGAACCAACGAGACCCATACATGTCTGGATAGCAGCTGTTCCAGCTTTACATGCAAATTCATAATCTGCTGCAGTTAGATCAGGAACAGATTCGATAGCGGCAGCTACTATAGTTGCAGTGGGCTTTACTGCATATGGATGTGATTCAGATCCAACATAAATAGCCCCTATATCCTTTGGATTAATTCTAGCGTGTTTCAAAGCGTTTCTAGCAGATTCAACGGAAATAGTAGCTGTGTCTTCATCAATTCCTGGAACAGATTTTTCATACACTCCTAGGCCTTTGCTGATCCTGTCTCCATCATCGCCCCATACCCTAGCTATGTCATGAACCTTTATCCTATACTTAGGTATATAAACACCATAGCCAACTATTCCAACTTTCATTTTTTTTATTAATCTTTTGATCAGACTTTTTAGCAAAAGTTTGTTATTTTATTAGACCTCTTAGCCTATTTATTAATTCGTCCTCCATTCTAATTGTTGAAACTGCTAACGGAATTTTTTCAATCTTTGCTATCTTTATAGCCAGCTTGTCAACGTCATCTGGTTTTGGTCCATGGAATACAACCAAGCTTGGCTTTGGCTGTGTTACTTTGATAGCTATCATCGGAGATCTTCCGAGTTCAACTTTTGTAAATATAAGGGCTCTTTCAGTTGTAGAGCCATAGATTTTTATAAATTCGCTTTCAGTAAATTCTAAAATTGCCTTTATGCTATCTATGACAGTATATCCTCTTATGTTACCACTAACTAGATTTTTATTAGCAACTATCTTGCCATCAATATATTTTAAAAATTTTATCATCAGAATTGGATCTATCAGCTCTCTTATATACAGAATTGCATCTGATTTACTCCCAATTGAGAATTTTTTTATGATCATGCCACCTTTTTCAGTATCAATATCGATAAGAGCTTCAACAATTTTTTTGACAAAATTTATTCCAGGAGATTTTCTTCTTCCAGATTCATAGTCTGAAATTACCGATGATGAAATTTTTAGATAATCCGCTAAATATGATTGACGTATTCCAAATATTTCTCGCCATTTTCTCAAAGCTGTAGCAGAATCACTAGATAGCGTTATCTCACCAGCAATATTCTTCGCTATTAGTTCTTTTGATTCCATAGTGAATCTATATTAAGGGATAATATGTTTTATTAATATAGATACCTTTTGATCAAACTTTTTGGTAAAAGTTTGTTATTAATACACAAACCGTCTATAAATACTGACGAAATTTAATTCGTCAATTGTCGAAATGGAATTGAAGATAGTACCAGATACGTCTGTAGTTGTGGATGGTAGAATAACTGAATTCATCAGGGAGCAAAAGGACCATAAGATAACTGTCATAATACCGAATGTTGTAATCTCTGAATTAGAACATCAAGCTAATTTAGGAAAAGAAACTGGATTTGACGGCCTTAAAGAGCTTAAAAATCTGAAGGAACTCGAAGTTAACGGTCTTATTGAAATAAAATTCCATGGCCAAGAGCCAAGTTTAGAGGAGTTGAAATTCTCCAAGGGTAGCAGAATCGATGACATTATACGAAAGACGGCTGAGGAGAATAATGCTACTTTAATTACAAGTGACTATGTCCAATCACTGGTAGCCCAGACTAGGGGAATTGATACCCATTATATAGAGCCAAAGGTCAAACGAGAATTTCCAAAAATATTCGGTTTGTTTGACTCAACGACAATGTCCATTCATCTGAAAGAAAATACTCCAATAATGGCAAAGAAAGGAGATGTCGCTCATTTCGAATTGGTTAGGATTGGAGATAAAACCAATAGAGAACAAATGGACCAATACGCCAAAGAGATAGTTGAATATACAAAAGGAGATCCACGGGGCTATATTGAGATTGAGCAGAAAGGAGCCACTGTAATCCAGCTTTCTGAATACAGAATTGTAATCGCTAGACCTCCATTCAGCGACGGCATTGAGATAACAGCTGTCAAGCCATTGGTAAAAACAAAACTGTCTGATTACGACTTATCAGAAAAACTGCTTAAGAGACTTGAGTCACACGCGGAAGGAATCTTTGTTGCTGGTGCTCCTGGAGCTGGCAAGACAACATTTGTCCAAGCAGTAGCGGAATTCTATCAAAGCAAAGGAAAAATCATAAAGACCATGGAACAGCCAAGAGACTTACAAGTTGGGGATGAAATTACACAGTACGCTCCTCTCGAGGGATCGATGGAAAAAACTTCTGATATTTTGTTATTAGTACGACCAGATTACACTATCTATGATGAACTGAGAAAAACGTCTGATTTTAGGGTATTCGCTGATATGAGACTGGCTGGAGTCGGTCTTGTCGGAGTGTGTCATTCTTCAAGAGCTATTGATGCTATTCAAAGATTAGTTGGAAGGGTTGAACTTGGGGTTATTCCACATATAGTAGATACCGTAATTTTTATCGATGCTGGAAAGATAAAAAAGGTTTACGAATTAAAGATGACTGTTAAGATACCACATGGAATGAGAGAAGCTGATTTAGCTAGACCAGTTATTGAAGTCAGGGACTTTGAATCAGGATCAGCGGAATATGAATTATACTCCTATGGGGAAGAAGTTGTTGTTATTCCTGTACGGAGGAAGTCTGATGATTCTAGGACTGAAAGCGATGACATATCAATTTTCAAGACAAAAAAGGACATAATACTGCGGTCTAAAAAATTCGCTGACAGAAATGTTCAAATCTATGCTGATAACAGGTTAATACTGAGTGCAAGGATAAACAGGGCAGGAAATGCCAAAATCAGAAGGAATTCTGAATCTGGCAGATTGCTGGTAGAGATGATAAATTCTGGAAAGAGGATAACTGTAGGGTAATTTTTTAACCCCAATATCCAATATTAAAATCCCTCAAACTTTTACCAAAAAGTTTGATCAAAAGATTTTTCTTTGGGGCAACCTGCACTTTTCTTTCCCGAAAAAGGCTTTGCCTTTTTGGGCACAAGGACTTTGTCCTTCGTGTTAGAAAAAAGAAAAGGGCGGGAGGGAAAGTGGATGGGGGGAAACCTTGGTTTCCTCTCTCTATGGAGTGGTTGGATGAAACGAAAGATAGAGAAATTTCTCAATTCAAAAAAGGATGAGATAGATAAAATAGTTGCTGAGTATCCTGAGAAGAAAAGTCTGATAGTTGATTATCAAGAGCTAGCTGAATATGATACTGAGATAGCTGAAGATTTAAGAAATAAGCCTGATGAAGTTATAACGATTTTCAACGATGTTTTTTCAGAGATTAGAGGACCCGTTGTTGATGAGGATCACATAGCAGAAAAGCCTCGTTTTTACGTAAGATTCAAAAATCTGCCAAAAGAGAAGGGATATACTGTTATGATAAGGGATATTACTTCTGACTATATTGGTAAGCTGATAGCGGTTGATGGCGTTGTTACAAAGATAACAGATGTTTTGCCAAAAGTCTATCTCGGAATGTTTATCTGCAATAGATGCAATGAAAGAAATCCATTAGAACAAGATAAAAGAATTCTGCAAGAACCAACAAAATGTTCTGTATGTGGTAAGCATGAATTCAGGTTTGTTCCTGAGGAGTCAAAATTTATTGATATTCAGGAATTAGAAATTCAAGAACCATTAGAGTCTCTTAAAGGTGGTGAACAAACTAGAAAGATAAATCTATGGACAGAAGAGGATATGACAGATGTAGTTACTGCCGGCGATAAAGTAATTCTAACAGGAATTTTGAGATTACTCCCACCCAAGCAGAGGGGAGCAATTTATTATAAGTACCTTGAGATTAACTACATTGAAACGATTGGACTTGAGTTTGAGGCTATTGAAATTTCTGAGGAAGAGGAAAAGAAAATCAAAAAGATGTCAAAGGATCCTAAGTTGTATGAAAAAATTATAAATTCGATAGCGCCTTCGATTTATGGTTATAGGGAAATAAAAGAGGCCGTTGCTCTACAATTATTTGGAGGCAGACCTGGAAAAAAATTGCCTGATAGAACGTCGGTAAGAGCTGATATTCATTTGCTCTTAATCGGAGAGCCAGGAGTTGCTAAATCAAGAATGTTGCAATATGTGACCCAAATAGCCCCAAGAAGCTTGTATGTAGCGTCTGGCGCTACAGGAGCTGGTTTGACCGCTACTGCTGAGAAAGATGAATTTGCTGAGGGTGCATGGACATTAAAAGCAGGCGCTTTAGTGCTCGCTGGGGGCGGTATAGCTGCAATCGATGAGTTTGACAAAATCAGCAAAGAGGATAGGGGAGCTATGCATGAGGCTATGGAGCAACAGACTATAAGCGTGGCTAAAGCAGGCATGGTTACAAGATTCAAAGCTAACACTTCTATATTGGCGGCTTCAAACCCAAAATGGGATCGTTTTGATAAATTTAAACCACTGGCAGATCAATTTGACATAGCTCCTACACTGATGAGCAGGTTTGATCTGATATTTCCAATAAAGGATGTTGTTGATAAAGAGACTGACCGGCATATAGCTGAGCATATCATAAAGATGCACAGAACTGAAAAGGAGATGGAAGAGATAGGCCCAGAGATAGAGACTGATGTTCTAAGAAAATATATATCATATGCCAGAAAGCATATATTTCCAGTACTTTCAGAAGAAGCAGCCAAAAAACTTATGGATTACTATGTAAATCTGAGGTCCGCTAGCAGTAGTGGTGCTGTCTCAGCAACTCCGAGACAACTCGAGGCTCTTGTAAGACTGGCAGAGGCATCTGCTAAAATTAGATTAAACGATACTGTAACAGTTGATGATGCTGATAGGGCAATTGTTCTTACAAATTATGTTCTAAAGGAGGTTGCATATGATGAGACCCTAGGTGGTTTTGATATTGACAGGATAGGTACGAGTCATCCAAAATCTGTAAGGGATAAGATAACAGCCATTGAAGAAATTATAAGAGAACTGATAGATAGCGATTCAAGTAAAACAGCTGCATATAAAGATATAATGGAAAAAGTTCAAGAAAAGAAGTTTGAAAAATATGAAGCTGAAAGAATAATAGAGGAACTCAGAATGAAGGGAGTTATCTATGAGCCAAAACCAGGAAAGTTTAAATTAACAGAGGAATGAAGTTGAAATTCCTTAATTCTTTTATTTTGCTAATATCCATATATCTTCTAACTATTGCCATTGGACTTTATGTTGGAATTGATTTAATAAACAGGATATATGTAACACATGAAATACAACCAGCTGTTGAGAATCCTGAATCTGCTAGTGCCGCTGGACAAATATTTATTTATGTCTTAATAATGACCGTCATCTTATTAATTCTGATAAAACTTGGGCTAGATTTTATAATAAGACTTATATCTATTCTTGCGATATTTTTTGGAGTATATATAACTCTTAACAGCTTTATTGGAATCTATGGACTAATAATCACGATTCTTTTAATGCTATTATTCCATTGGAAAAAAGACAATATTCTGGTAATAAATTCAATGTTGATACTCACTATTTCTGGAATAGGGGCTTTCCTTGGAGCATCACTTGCACTGATACCTTCACTTTTACTTTTGATTATACTTTCGATCTATGATCTTATAGCAGTCTTTGGCACTAAGCACATGGTTAAAATAGCTGAAAATGTAAAAGGAAAATTTCCATTTATGTTTTTAATTCCTGTTGGTGAAAAATCTATGGGCTTAGGAACAGGAGATTTAGCGATTCCATTGATGTTCACTGTATCTGTATTAAAAGATTACGCATTGAATAATTCAATAATAACCGCACTAGGTGGTTTAATTGGAATTTCATCACTCTTCTTTTATGTAACAAACAAAGAAAAAGTAACACTTCCAGCTTTGCCGCCAATAGCGATAGGACTGATAATTGGATTTTTATTTACGTTCTTTATCTTTTAGAAAATTACTGAAAAGTTCATTCAAAATATTGTTTGCTTTTCTTTCCTCTCCTTCTCCTTCAGTAATCCTCGAAGTTGTTCATATACTACATCTCGTAT
>Ga0315280_10008536_pt1 | contig 13381 bp, 11 predicted proteins | sample YL17G06_40_MG_FD_203697 | JGI IMG/M metagenome (GOLD analysis project Ga0315280, IMG submission 203697) | Sediment microbial communities from Yellowstone Lake, YNP, Wyoming, USA - YL17G06_40 | ecosystem: Environmental > Aquatic > Freshwater > Lake > Sediment | place: USA: Wyoming | collected...
AACCGCGAGCCACGAAAGGAGAGAGACCATGACAAAGGTGATCGAGAAAACGTCGGAAAGAGTCTTCATACCTTTGACCGTGGGCGGCGGCATACGCACAGTCGAGGACGCGAGGAGGGCGTTCAACGCTGGCGCCGATAAGGTTTCGGTGAACACCGCAGCCATAAAGGATCCAAGCATCATAGACAAGCTGGCCAAGTTTTATGGCAGCCAAGCCTGCGTAATCGCGATCGACGCAAAGAGAAGATACGTCACAGGTTCGAAAGAAGCTGAAGGCAAGATCATCGTTGAGACGCCTCAGGGTCCCTGTTGGTTCGAATGCTCCATTTATGGTGGCAGAGTATTCACCGGTATCGACGCGATAGGTTGGGCGATGGAGGCCGAGGAGAGGGGGGCCGGCGAGGTCTTGCTTACAAGCATGGATCGCGATGGTACAAAAGATGGGTACGACATCCCTTTAACTAGGGCCGTAAGCGAACGCATAAACATACCCGTTATCGCCTCAGGCGGATGCGGCGAACCCAAACACATGTACGAGGTTTTTGCCGAGACGAAGGCCAGCGCCGCCTTGGCAGCAAGCATATTCCACTACCGAAGTTACGCGATACCCGAGGTCAAAAGGTTCCTGTCAAACAAAGGGCTCTCTGTCAGAATGTAGTTCAACCGCATGGAACTACAGAGCAGCCTTCAAGTGTCAGGTTTTCTTGGAGGATTCTAGTTCTTCAATCACTGACGGTAATTCGCAGAGACTCGGTATCGTTTTCTCTGCCCCGGCCCATTTCAACTCTGCTGTCGAGTATCCGCCCGAAGAGACGCCTATGAATAGGACCCCAGCGCTTTTTGCAGCCATAATATCGGTCGTGTTATCTCCAATCATAACGGCCTTCTGCGGTTTGCATTTGAGTTGTTTCAAGCATCTGAGGAGGTGGTCTGGATTGGGTTTCGGTTTGCCCTGAGAGTCCCTATAGAAAGTTGCATCGAAATAATCTGCGATCTGAAACTTTTCCAGCGCGGCGCGTACTGGTCGAGAACCGTTCAGGCTTACGACTCCTATCTTCTTGCCATGCTTTCTAAGCCATCGAAGCGCATCCAATGCTCCGGGCACAAGCCTAGATTCAGAAACAGCTTTGATTTCGAATTCTTCAAGGATCTTTTCAGCTTCGGTGAACGCTTTGGCAAAAAGATCCTGTGAGACCGTCGGGATTTCCGCATCTCTCATCCTCTCTTGCATCGAGAGTGGATCGAAGACGTCTATTGTTAAAGAAGGGGATACGCCGTGCGCGATATACGTCGCGGCCATCCTCCTCCTAGCATTACCCCATTCGATATGCCGACTAAGGTCTACTAATGTTTGGTCGAAGTCGAGTATGACGGCTTCTATCTTCATGCTCTCTTCGAGAACAAGTGTTTCAGTTATAAAGGTTACTCGTTTTGCAGTTCTGTGTTTTGCCCCAAGATTTCCATAGCGCAGCGTATGTCGGTTGGATTGATATAAGTGAAACTGCATTTGGGGCATTTCCAGCCTCGAACCGTCAAACCGTATCCGCGGAATATGATTGTAAGCCTAGTCGAGATGCCGCACAATACGCACTTAAAGCCCAACCGTGTTCTGTGTAGGCTTCCATCCCGACCGTACAAGGACATTAGACGCGTTACCACCCTAGAGGCTTAGGGATATCCCACTTTATGTCCCTTAGACTGCGTGCTTGATTTAGATAATGTCGCATTGCTTAAGTTTTACTGTAGTATTACGTCCATTCTGACTCCAAACAATATTAAACACTTAAATTCGTAACCTCGGCGCAAATATCCGTTTCTTGCACAGGCAGGAAAAGAGGAGGAGTAAACGCGGCCTTTCACGCAGCTTCAAGTAATGGGACAAAGAGTGGTGAAACGAGAGACATATACTGGAAGGACAGAGCTAATCCTAGCGTACGCTGTTCAAAGCCCTCTAATGGGTTCCCGGTGGGAATACGATTTGAGAGACTTCTGAGTATTCCGGTTCATCTGTTCTGATCAGGTCAGGATTGTGGCCTTTTTTGAGAGCTATGTGATATGCGAGCATTTGTAAAGGCAGGAGGTATGTGATTGGCGTAAATTCTTCTGGTCCCGAAGGAACTCTAATGACTTCAGTAGATATCCTTGAAAGTTCCGCGTCCTTTTCGTCTACTATCGATATGTTCGGCGACCCTATGGCATTGGCAGCTTTCACAATATCCAACATTCTAGCATAGCTTTTCCCTGGAGGAGCGACCGCGATGACCACCATATTCTCATCCAACGAGTATATGGGTCCATGCGCCATTTCTTCCACCTCCTCACCCTCCGCGTGTACCAAGGCCGCTTCCTTCATCTTTAAGGCCGCTTCAAGTGCAGTGACATAGTTTGGTCCTCCTCCCACTATGAAGAAGTCTTTCACATCTCTGTACCTTCCGGCGACTTCTACTATGAGCTCTTCAGTGTTTTTCAGCACGGTTTCAACAGCGCCACAAACGCTGTCCAGCTTCTTCCGCAGTTCAACAAACCTCTGAGTGTCTTGTGGTCTCGTCAAGATTCCTAGGCTAATTGAGAGAAGACATGTTGTCATTAGTGCCGCTGTGTAACTCCTAGTCTGGGGGGCAGCTTTCTCCTCCTTGCCTAGAACCACTATTGTATAATCCGACGCCTTTGTTATGGGACTCTGGGAGGTACACGTCAAAGCGATGGTGAAGGCACCGTTTTCTTTAGCGAATTTCACAACATCGACAGTAGCCTTTGAGGCGCCTGAATGAGAAAAAGCGACCAAAGTTGTCTTATCATTGAGGCCTTGTGGAGGATAATTCAGTAGTTCAAAAGCAGAAATAGATTCTGCAGGAAGCTTGGCTACGTTTTCGAGAATGTATCTTCCGGCAATCGCTGAATGATGTGAGGTACCGCATCCAGTTAAGAAAATCTTGAGAGGCTTCTTATCCGCAATCTTCTCTGCAACCGACTTTATACTTTCTTCTTCACCTATCGCTTTCCTCAAGAATTCATGGGTGGTTGAAATCGAGTCCCACATAAAATAGGGATGGGAATTCCTTTTCTCCTTAGTCCACGCAAAATTTGGGTGAAGTTTCTTTTTATACTCAGACATTTGGAACGCCTGTTCTTAGATTGATTGTGGGTGGAGTCTTCGCCTCTTTCTTTATAATACTTTTGGCAGAAAAAATGTTTGAGTAATCCGAATACATGCCGCCAAATCTGATACGATCTCTGACCCTATGCTCCTACCTCGAATTTTTGGCTGAATATGATGGAGGATGCCGCGTCTTCGAACCTTACGATACGATATGTCCGGCTGAAGCCAAAGATAGCAAGATTCTCTAATGGTTAGTTTTGCGGATCCGCAATAACGTCCCTGACACAGTAGGAATGATGGCAACAATAGTTGCCTTAATGATGATTCAGGACAAGGAAAGACAGCACACATCACACTTAGTGCGCTGGGCAATTGTTGCCGCCCTCTACACAGCGGTCTTTGAGATACAGTTATCTTTGCCATAGAATAGGTTCCCAAGCTATAGGGATGCTGATGCCCCGGAAACTACTCAAAAAGTATAGGACTTCACTGTCTGATGGCCTGTGTTAGACTGTGTTTTGTGTCACTTGAAAACTCTTATCAAGTCTCTCTATCGCGCGCGAAAGATTCTTCTAGTACTTGAATACAAGATAGTGAGGATTCAAGGTGCGATAAAGAATTGAAGTTACAAGTCGCGTTGGATTTCTTGGAAAAGGATGCGGCCATAAGAATCGCTAAAGAGGTTGCAGAGTACGCAGACATTATTCAAGCAGGAGTCCCAGTGAATTTTGTGGAAGGCCTTCATTTCATAAGGGACCTGAGGAAACTTTTTCCAAACAAAGTAATCTACGGCGACCTTGGGATATGGGGTCTTGAAGACTGGGAGGTAAGGAAAGCCTTCGAGGCAGGTGCAGACATCGTTCAAATACAGGCTTTTGCTGACGATGAAGTAATCAAAAACGGCATCCGTATCGCAAAGGAGTTCAACAAAGAAATCGCCGTAAGCTTTGACGGATACAAAGGCGACATACTGAAACGCGCCATCGAAGTGGATAAACTGGGACCAAACGCTGTTGTGATACTTTGGTACACGACTGACTATCCACAGTATTATGCATTACTCCAGAAAGTGGGCAGAGCCGTGAAGGCACCCATCGCAGTAGGCGGCGGCCTCACCTTGGAGAAACTGGATCTGATGCTTAAAGAAGTCAAAGCCGACATTATCCTCGTAGGCAAAGCGATCTACAACTCGCCTAATCCAAGACAGATAGCAAAAGCCTTCAAAGAAAGAATTACAGCAGCCTCACCCTAATCTCACCTTTTCGACATCTCTCCGAAAAACATGCGCAGAATCTTCGACCGCTTCTTCGATGCAGCTTTCTTACCGTTACGACGGATTGCGCACGCGACCTACGCAAATGAGACTATGATACAGAAAACGTAAAACTTCGCCTTCTACGCGCGCGATATTTCCAGCTAAGACATACTCAGTGAATACATTGGTTTGTGGTCTTATTATATGCTAAAAGGCAATACAAATAAATAGATTCTATATCGCCATTTTCATGTCTTTTCCGGATAGACCTTGTTAAGTAAGGGTAGAAAATCCATAGGTTTCTCTTCAGCTACCTGTTGATATATCATCTTACCGTTTACGTGCTTCGCTATTTCTCGGTATATCTTCGCTTCTTCTTCACTAGCAGAAAACGCCTGTATGATCTGCTTTCGACCAGCTTTTCCCCCTGTCTGTCCTAGGCATACCCAGTCCAATTTGATACCATTTTGAAGAAGGGTTAACATGTCTTGTGCGTTTTCTGCTATTAGCATAACATTGTCTTCTTGATATCCCCCAGAAGTATACTGGTTTACGGCGTCTTTGAGGGTTAGTGCACCTATCTTCACGTTAGCTGCTAAAGGAGCTGCGTAAGGCAGCATTCCAGCCAGTAGTGGAGTTGTAGCAACCTTGTCGTTGGCAACTATTATCCTCGTAACTTTCAGCCTATTGACCCAAGAACAAGTTATCTGCCCATGGACGAGACGATCGTCGACGCGAGCTATAACTATAGGCAAGACCTATTCACCGCCAAATTTTGAAATTAGTGTTATTTAATAAAAAAATAGGGGTTTTGGTTGAGTAAATAAGGGTTGTGATTGAGCTACGCAAGTATTCCGATGTATCCTAGAACGATTCCTGCAAACAAGAAGAGCATCAGCGTCTTATTTAGTCCCCATCCCCTTCTCAGCAGAGTTACTGCCAAGATGGTGAATGCCAACGGTAGCATCTTCGGAAGTATGCCATCGAGGACGGCTTGAACCTTCACAACACCGAATTCTAGTGGCGTGGTTACCCATATCCAAGTGGCTGCAATCGAACCTAAGGAGGCTGAACCTAGCAAACCGATGGCGGTGGTGATCCTTTCGATTCCACCTCTCCTCATCTCATCCACGATGCCAACGCCCATCCTGTAGCCATATACTTGGAAGTACCATTTGGCCAAACCCATGTACAGGAATCCTAGCACAATGATGACTACAGGTCCGAGGAAGTTGCCCTCAAGGGCTAGAGCAGCGCCGATGGAAACGATTATGGATCTGCCGGCGAATCCGAAGAGTGAGTCGCCTATGCCAGCAAGCGCTCCTATGAGTCCATTCTTTATGCCCCTTATGGCATCCATGTCTGCGTGCTGCTCCTCCATAGCCAAGTTCATCCCGAAGATCAAAGCTGACGCGTCTGGGTTTGTGTTGTAGAATTCCAAGTGCATCTTACCTCGCTCAATTGCTTCCTCTTTGGAATATAGTTTCTCAACGATTGGCATTATGGCGTAATAGTATCCAAGTGTTTGCATCCTCTCGAAGCACCATGAGTTTTGCAGAAGATAGTGTCGGAAGAATGCGCCTCTCATGTCGCTGCTGGTTAGTTTCTTCTCCGCTTTCTCAGTTCCGCCATCGGTCTGTGTCGGTCGTGGTGCTGACCAGATGGCGTAGTACATTATCGCAAACACGCCCCCGATGATGGCTACGGATACAATACCTAGGCCCAAGCTTCCTGCTAAGACGAAGCCTAGTAGGAACAACGGAATGTAACGCACGTTCCAGTACAACTGAAGAAGACAGGCGAGTCCTGCGGGTACCATCAGATTCGCTCCAACGCCAAGAGCTGACCAGAGGGCTGGCATATTGGCCGTGACCCATGCGTCAAGCGCTTGGATTGGTGCAGCGCCTAATAGAACGCCGGCGAAAACTACGACGGCCATTGCTCCGTACTGCCATACTCCGCCTAGGTAGTGCATTAGATAGGCTTTTCCGAATTCGCCTCTCTCATTGTATGCATCAGCTCTATGGATGAATGCAGCATTTGCGGTGTATACGGGTATGGCAACTCGCGAAGCAAGTAGCGCAACAGGTACCGCTAGTGGTACAGCCACCGTTGCTGACATACCCAGAGGTATTGCTAGGGCGGTGGCCACTATGGTGCCTGCGATCGGGTCTGGGGGTACTGCGCCGCCAACGGGATAGATGCCTATGAAGATGAGTTCACAAGCACCTCCAATGATCAAGCCGGCCACAGGATTACCCATGATAACTCCGACGACAAATCCGGAAACAGTGGGGACATATAGGTGAGCAAAGTGAATAATGGAGTCTGCGTAGGCAATGAATGTCCATATAAGAATTAACACTGCTTGAACAATCGTCGCCATTTTTCATTATTCCTCCATATTTTTATTGGAACTCTTTCTACGGAACCCCGTATAAAAGACTTCCGATGATTACATCAAAGCAAAAGTAAAGTTACAGAAAAATAGAACTTTTCTAAAGATTCTTCACACCCTTCATAGAATACCAACAGTTCGCGCGTAGCGACCGTTGCTAACGACTTCGCGCGTGCGAAAATACCATCAATTGTCCTAAGATTTAGCAAAATAAGAGGAGACGTTTACCCCTGACTCAGCCTCAGCTCTAACTTCTTTTGTAAACCACCTTTCCCTTTACAAGTGTCGTATAGACGTTTAGATCCTTATCAACTATCGCGATGTTGGCGTCTTTTCCCTTCTCAAGACTCCCCATCCTGCCATCAACACCTGTTCTCTTCGCCGGGTTAATAGTCGCCATCCTGATCGCTTCCTGCAATGGCAACCCAACGAACTTCAACATGTTTCTCACGCCATCGTCCATTCCAATGATACTCCCAGCCAACGTGGCCTTCTCCTCTTGCGGCGTACCGGCTAAAGGACTTGTTGAAGGCGGTTTTGGAATAGCAAACTTTCCGTCTTTAAGAACAAATCTTATACCTCCGAACGTGTATTCGCCCTCGGGCAAGCCCGCTCCCTCTGTGGAGTCCGTCACCAAGATTATTCGGTCAGGTCCTTTGCATCGGTAAACGATCTTTACCGCGCCAGGGTGAACGTGATGTCCATCCGCAATCAACTCCGTCGTCAGCTCATCGCATATTAACGCCACGCCGCTTGCGCCAAGCTCCCTATGGTGGAAAACGCTCATATTGTTGAATACATGGTCTACGTTCCTGATTCCGGCTTTGACTCCAGCCATCGCTTCGTCATAGGTTGCATAGGTAATCCCAAGCGACGCAACGACCCCCCGTTTTGTGATATACTTGATAAAATCAAGTGCCCCTTCAAGCTCAGGCGCAACTACCATGAGCTTAAGAGCGTTGTTTGACTCTTTCATAATCTGTTCAAACTCTTCAATGCTAAGTGATCTCCATTCAATGTTCTCTCCGGCGGCCGACGAGCCGGAACCTCCTTTCTTCTCATTGCCATATGGTCCCTCTAGATTGATCCCAACTATTTCTGCGCCATCTGTGCCTTTCTCCATGGCTTTTCTGACGACTCTCAATCTCTTCAGTAGCTCATCGTACGAGAAACAAAGATCTGCAAGGAACGCTGTTGTACCACGTGTCGCATAATATTTTGTTATTTCATTTATCGTCTCATAGGATTCTCCCAGACTGTGGCCTAGAGCACCGTGAGCGTGGTTGTCGATAAAGCCTGGAATTGCGATCTTTCCTGACGCATCGATGACGCTGGCATCTTTCGGTACAGCGACTTTCTCCGCTGTATCGACCTTAGAAATCTTTCCTTCTTTAATTAGGATGGTTCCTTTCTTTATCACTCTAAAAGGCGTGATAATTTCACAGTTCTTTATCGCAACGACTCCGCCTTTCATTATCTTGCTCTCCTTAAACAGAATCGGATCCACAAATGTGTATACAGGAATGGCATAATCTTCTTATGTCTTTTGGTTCCGTTTATTGCTCCAACTCAGCGTCTGCCTGATTTTGATTCACTGCCATTGCCGTCTTACTAGCACCCATTCTGCTGATAGTTTGGTTTTCGCATACAAAATTTTAAGAACACAAAGTAAACTAATAAAAACCAAGATCTGGGGAAATACATGTTGAGCGGAGGCTTCATAGGCAAAATCTTGAAAGTGGATTTGACTACTGGAAATATTGGTGAAAAGACCCTTAACGAAAGTTTCTATAGAACTTGGCTTGGCGGATACGGACTCGGTGCGCGGATCCTATATGACGAAATAGCGCCAAGAACGAATCCCCTAGCAGCCGGGAACATTATTGGGTTCACGACAGGCATATTGTCGGGCACTCTCGCGCCTTTCAGTGGGAGCTTTATCGTAGTGGGAAAATCTCCGCTGACTAGCACATGGGGAGATTCCAGATGTGGAGGATACTTTGGCCCAGAACTTAAGTTCGCTGGCTTTGATGCCGTTTTTCTCTCCGGGAAATCCAAAAAACCAACATATCTTTGGATAAATGACGGCAAAGCGGAGATCAGAGCCGCTTCAGACCTCTGGGGCAAGGATACTATAGAAACTGAGTCTCTGATAAGGGAACAATGCAATGATGAACGGGTTCAAGTAGCTTGCATCGGCCAAGCTGGTGAAAAACTCTCCAAGATATCATGCATCATAACTGATAAGGGACGAGCAGCAGGACGGTCAGGCTTTGGAGCTCTGATGGGATCGAAGAAATTGAAGGCTGTGGCAGTCAGAGGTACAGGTAAGATAAAGATCGCAGATCTTGAAGGACTCGTAGCTTTGAGGAAAAGATTCGTTGATCTGATGAACCATGAGGAGAATTGGAAAACTTGGAGCAAATATGGGACCACTCAATTCACTGAACCTTCAGCTCATAGTGGGGACTCGCCAGTGAAAAACTGGGCAGGAACGGGTGATACAGACTTTCCTATGGCTGAAAAAGTAAACGATTCCAATTTGTACAAATATCATACAAGAAAATATGCGTGCTATGGTTGCCCTTTGGGATGCGGCGCTCTAGTTGAAGTCAAAGACGGTCGCTACAAGGTCAAGGGCCACAGACCTGAATACGAGACTCTGGCTGCTTTTGGAAGCCTATGCCTAAACGACAATCTGGAATCCATAATCTACCTGAACAAAATCTGCAACAAGCACGGGTTAGACACCATATCGACCGGCGGTACAATTGCCTTTGCGATCGAATGCTACGAAAACGGTATCATAACTAAGCGGGATACTGGCGGAATAGAGCTGACTTGGGGCAATCATGAAGCCATTGTCGAGATGACGGAGAAGATGGCTAGGCGGAAGGGGTTTGGATCGATTCTAGCTGACGGCGCAAGAACTGCCGCAGATAAGATTGGTAAGGGCGCAAATAGATTTGCAATGCACGTAGGCGGACAAGAGGTGCCTATGCACGATCCAAGATGGGGGCCAGGTTTAGGAACTACATACGTCGCTTCTCCGACACCTGCTAGACATACTCAAGGTACAGAAGGATACATTGAAGGTGACGGAAAACTGCAAATATCTCTGCCCGGACTAGAAGCAGTTGCTATGGCTCCTAACCATGCGTTGATGGTTTGCCATAATAATGTAGTTCAAGCACTGGGTCTATGTACGTTTATGGAGGTTTCTCATCAGGCTGAAGGTGTACCGGATTACCGTGACTTTCTGGAGGCTGTTACAGGCTGGAAGATTGGATGGCGAGAGCTTCTTGAATGCGGGGAAAGGATAGAATGCATGAGACAGGCCTTCAATGTGCGTGAAGGCTTCAAACCTAGAGACTTCGCCCTACCCGAAAGGATTCGAGGAAAACCACCGCTGAAAACTGGACCACATAAAAACAAGACTTTGGACATCGAGAACAGGGTTAAAGAATATTATAACTATGTAGGGTGGGACCTGAAGACTGGCAGACCAAGCAAGGAAAAACTCGTAAGCCTTGGCTTAGACGATGTGGCCAATGACCTTTGGAGCTAAGCACGGTTTTTGAATCTGAACTGGTAGTTCGAGAAACCCTCTGGCGCACCGGCCTTTAGGTTTGCTTTTTATTCAGAGACCGAAACGCACCTAGAGCAATACGAATCGCACACACGATTTCATAGCGCTGCTAGAAGGGTTACGTGAAAAAGGTTAGTAATAATAGAAATATGCGCTTCCGAAAGAGAATTTAAAAAAAGTTAGGGAGAGAATTTCATTATTTTTTCTTTAAAGGCTTTTGCGGCCTGTCTTGGATCAGGAGCATTGATGATTGATCTGCCTACGATGACAATGTCTGGTGTGAACCATCCCTTAAGCATCGAATCCAGTGACTCGAGGGTCATACCCCCGCCTACTGCAATGTCTGCCTTGACGGCTTTTCGGACTTCTTTGAGTAATGTCCAGTAGTTTGGATCGTGAAACGTGTACCAGAGTATCCCGATGTAGTCTACTCCCATCTTGTCAACTTCGATGGCGCGCTTCAGTATGGCTCCTTTTTCCCCTTGCTGGACATCAAAAGTTAGGCGCTCCAGATAATTTCCTTTCAAGTCACGCTGAGCGTCAAGATATCCGTCGAAGTTTATGGCTATTTGCTTCTTGTACGTCTTTGCAATCTTCACGGCATTCTTTATCGTTTCGTCGCTGGCAAAAGCCTGTATTTGAACCATGTCCGCACCCGCCTCGAAGGCTTGTCTCACTTCCCAATCTTCCATTGTCCATATCTTTAGGTCGGCGTAGATTGTCGTTTTTGGAGCGAGTTTCCTCACGTCCCTTACGAATTGAAGGCCGTACAGAAAATTCATGGGACATCCCGCTTCAATGATATCAATGTACTCTGCAGTATCCTTGGCGACTTTCAGCGCTAATTCCTTTGGTTCTGGCTTGAAATCCTCTCTTAAGAAATCCAGCGCGATTTGTAACTTCATTTTCTATCTCTCCTTGAGTTTTTGTTACCTTGCTTCAAGTGCTTCAAGTATTTAAAAGTTATCGCATGCATAAAGATGCCATGCGCCTTTCATACGCAAAACAAAAACAGCTAGGAGAACATGCAGAACATTCAATAAAGCAATCGAATCGTATAAGCGACAGAAATGTTCGCTTCAAGGTTGTACAGGCAGAAAGGGGAAGATGTTGAAACGTCTTCGCGCGGGAAATTTGGTGGAAGAAAAACTGTTTGGCGATGTCCAAAGCATCTGGTGAATCGCGTCCTACCTGCAAGCGAAGACAAGCCGGTTTGCCCAATATGCAAAACCAAGACAAAACCAAACTTGAAACCACTGATATTGGATGGTAAGATCGTCGCCGAACTGCCAAAACCTGAAAAGATCAGAAGCTACGTCTTGGACCAAATGAAGAAACTATGATGAGAATTTCGATCTAGGCCTCCAATAGCCTTATATTCTGTTGGCTTTGCCCATATTGGGACTATGAATCAGAGCGAAAAGTTCGGATTTCCAAACATTCAACTTTTGATCGTCATAAGCGTCGTCTTCTGGATACTGATGATCCAGTTCATCCTAGGGATAGGGTTCAAAACCTATGACTACCTCATAGGCACAACTTGCCTACTCGGAATCCTGATCGCGATCATATCAAGCAAAGGGGAACAATGACACCCTCATGAACAGAGCTGGAAATCTCCAGTCTGGCATCTTCTACGTCTATCTCATTGCTTTTTCCATATCCGCCATCATGGGTGTCCTAATACCGTTAATTCCCATTTACGCTCTTGAATTGGGCGCTTCTCAGGTCGAATTAGGCCTCATAGGAAGCGTGGGGGCGATCGTGTACGCAGCGTCATCCTTCACCTTGAGCGGCTTGTGGGACGTTACAGGTGGAAAGACGCCCGTCGTCCTCAGCTGCGCGACCTATGCTTCGATCTGCTTCCTAACCTCTCTCGCATGGTCCCCCCTCATCCTAATCGCGCTCAGGACAGTCGAAGGGTTCGCCCTGTCCATGCTATGGCCTCCCCTAGAATCCTACATCGCAGAAAGCCATAGCTCCGACAGGGGAGACGCTGTCTCAAACTACAGTCTATCTTGGAGTTCCGGAAACGTCTTCGGCACCCTTCTGTCAGGTTTCGCTTTGGACACTGTGAAGTCTTCCATCGTTTTCCAAACCGCTGCCTTAGGAGCCGTGCTGGTGGCCGTCATCGCCATTCTCAAGATAGCCAAACCCGAGAAAAGCAATCGCAGGTTTCAAGACGCCAAACTGAACTTCAAGGAAATGAAAAACATCTTGAGGGGGCTTAAGAAATCATGGTTCTCAATGATCGTTTACGCTCTGGGCGAGGGCATGCTACTCGCTCTCTTCCCCGCATACGCCAAGATCAAAGGAGTTCCTGGCATCTTCATCGGCCTGTCCACCTTTCTGTTGATGACGGGAAGGATGATCGGGTTCTGGGCTTTCAAAAAGATACATCTCAACCGCCACAATCTGCTTGAGCTGGGCACATCCCTCATGGGATGCGGATCCCTTGTCTTCGTTTTCTCACTGGACCTTCCTCTCATCTTCACATCTGCGCTTGCGGTCGGATTCGGTGCCAGCCTACTTTACTCCACGACGTTTGAAAGCATAACGACAATCAGCGGTTCGCAGCGGTGCTTCTACATGGGCATTTTCGAAGGATGCATAGGCATAGGTTACCTAACGCCCATCGTAGGCGGCGTCTTGGCAGAGGCCTACTTGACGGCGCCCTACCTCCTGAGCTCAATCGTAGCCTTGGCGTTTCTACTTTTACTTTTCATCCACAGGGAAAACCTGTGAAGAATCTGCATGAGAGAAGGCCCAAACTTTTCGCTTCAACAGAAGCGATTTAAGTCTAGAGGTGGCCACATACTGGGCATCTCGGATTCCTTTCGACTTTTACCATCTGAAAACTAGCATCCTCACCGTCGAATGAAAGCAATCTCCCGACCAAGGGCTTACCTACACCTGTTATGAGCTTTATGGTCTCAAGAGCCTCCAACAGTCCAAGTGTTCCAGGCGTGGTACCCAAAACCGGGAAACCTTTCACCTCGGAGGGAGTTTTCGGAATGATGCATTGCAGGCAAGGCCCCT
>Ga0315280_10008537_pt1 | contig 13379 bp, 13 predicted proteins | sample YL17G06_40_MG_FD_203697 | JGI IMG/M metagenome (GOLD analysis project Ga0315280, IMG submission 203697) | Sediment microbial communities from Yellowstone Lake, YNP, Wyoming, USA - YL17G06_40 | ecosystem: Environmental > Aquatic > Freshwater > Lake > Sediment | place: USA: Wyoming | collected...
GATGCCAGTTACCCTTAACCTTGATGATTGTCAGGCAAGCCAGTATGACCGCCAGCAGGTAACCGAGTTCTTCCGCGAGCTTGAGTTTTTCAGCCTACTTTCCAAACTGCCCCAGCCAGAAGAGGCAACCACCCCCCAAGCCAAACCGCCCCAGGGAAACTACAGTATTATAAATACCACCCCCGCCCTTGACGAGCTAATAAAGCGCCTGTCTGGGAGCAAGTCCTTCGCTGTTGACCTGGAAACAACCGGCCTGGACCCGATGTCAGCCCAGCTTGTTGGTATATCGCTATCGCCGGCTCCGGGCGAAGCCTATTATATCCCGGTGGGGCATGTCGGCCTGGGGCAGATGGAGCAACTGCCACTGGAACTTGTCCTCGCCCGAATTAAACCGCTTCTCGAAGACAACACCCAAGCCAAGCTCACCCATAACGGCAAGTACGACATTACCGTGCTGGGGGAATATGGAGTAGCGGTAAAAAACCTTGCCTTTGATAGTATGCTGGCTGCCTATCTGCTGGGGGAGAAATCGCTAGGGCTAAAAGCCCTCGCCTTCAGCAAGCTGGCGATTGAGATGACACCGATTGCCGACCTCATCGGCTCCGGGGCAAAGCAGATTCCTATGTCCCAGGTAGAGATTGCCCGTGCCGCCGACTATGCCTGCGCTGATGCCGATATGACCGGGCGGCTGGCGGCAATGCTGGAGGCGGAGCTCCACCAGCAGGGGCTTTGGCAACTCTTCGCCGAGGTTGAGCTGCCACTGATGCCGGTGCTGGTCCGGATGGAACGAAACGGGGTCGCCCTGGATATTGAGCTACTAGGGGGGATGGCACACCGTCTCGGCGAGCAACTATTAAAGCTAGAGGCAGAGATATATAAAAATGTTGGTCATCAGTTTAATATAAACTCGCCCCAGCAACTAAGCACCGTCCTCTTTGACGAGCTGAAGCTGACACCAGCCCGCAAGACCAAGGGTAGTTACTCCACCGGGGCATCGGTGCTTGAAGAGCTAAGGGGCGTTCATCCGGTCATAGAATTCATCCTGGACTACCGCCAATTAAGCAAGCTCAAGTCAACCTATATTGATGCCCTCCCCAGCCTGGTCAACCCCAAGACGAAACGGGTGCACACCAGCTTCAATCAGACGCGGACGGCTACCGGACGGCTCTCTTCCAGCGAGCCAAATTTACAAAATATCCCCATCCGCGGCGAGCTGGCGAAGGAGGTTAGACAGGCGTTTATTGCCCCGCCGGGGTCAGAGCTTTTAGCCGCCGACTACTCCCAGATTGACCTTCGCTGTCTGGCTCACCTCTCCCAGGACAAAAGCCTTTTGGATGCCTTCCACCACGATGAGGATATTCACTCTGCCACCGCCGCCCAGGTCTTTGGCGTCGAACCCCAGGCGGTTACCCCCGAGATGCGTCGGGTGGCAAAGACGGTCAACTTTGGCGTTATCTATGGCATGAGCGACTACGGCTTGGAGCAGGCAACAGGCTTATCACGGGAGGAGGCGGCTGGATTTATCAAAGCCTACTTTGAAAAATACCCGGGGGTGAAAAACTACCTTGAATCGACCAAAGAACAGGCGCGGAAAAAAGGTTATGTCCAGACCATCCTCGGCCGAAGGCGCTCTATCCCCGAGATCAACTCGCAAAATCGACAGGTGAGGGAAGCCGCCGAAAGAATGGCAATAAATATGCCCGTCCAGGGTACATCCGCCGATATCATAAAGGTGGCTATGATAAACCTGGACCGCGAGATAATAAGACGCAAGCTTGGGAGCAAGATGCTACTTCAGGTGCATGATGAGCTTATCCTTGAGGTGCCCGAGGCTGAGTTGGAGGATATGCGCAAACTTGTCCCCGAGATAATGTCCACCGCCCTAACGCTTAGCGTACCGCTCAAGGTGGACATCAAGGTTGGCAAGAACTGGGGGGAGATGGAATAAGCCGAAATGCCTGAGTTACCTGAAGTTGAAACGATAAAGAACGAACTATCGCCTCACATTATCGGCCACAAGATTACCAACGTTACTATACTTGATGAGAAGCTCGTGCGCCAGCCATCGGTAAAAGAATTCCGCTCCCGCCTTATCGGAGAGAAGATAACCGGTATAGAACGGCGGGGAAAGTATCTAATCTTAGGCTTAAGTAGCGGTGAGGCATTAATTATCCACCTCAAAATGAGCGGCTCCCTTCTGCTAAAACCACCGGAAAGGTTCACCCGCGCCATACTCCACCTGGATAATGGCACCACCGTCCACTTCCGTGACCCGCGCAGGTTCGGGGTGATGTTGCTGGTAAAGGATAAGAATGCTATCATCGGCAAGCTTGGTCCCGAACCCCTGGCGGCTGAGTTCACCCCAAAAATTCTGGCCCAGCGCCTGAAAAAACGCACCGCACCGATAAAGGCTTTGCTCTGTGACCAGGGCTTTGTTGCCGGCATCGGCAATATGTATGCCGACGAAGCCCTGTTTCGGGCAGGGATTCACCCACTCCGGTCAGGGAAAAGCCTGTCTGGGGCAGAGATAGAACGACTCCACCATGCTATTCAACAGACCTTACGCTCAGCCATCAATAAAAAGGGAGCGAGCGTGGAGACATACTTTCGCCCCGATGGGCAGATCGGCACCGCCCACTTTGAGTTCAAGGTTGCTCATAAACGTGGTGAGAAATGTCCCAACTGTGGCACACCTATCCAGCGTATCCTGATTAGAAATCGGGGGAGCTACTTCTGTCCCAAATGCCAAAAAGGGGCTTAAAAGCTGAGGAGAACACCAAAGTTCCAAAGCACAATTGCACCATAAGCCGCAACAAAGCACGAGGTTGATATCAACGCCAACATGGGGAATCGCTTGTACAGGTCCCACAAAATAATTACGCAGAGGATGGTACCTACCACCTTGAGCATCAAGAAGCTACCCCCGGCCAGTACCGGCACCAGAAACGGGTTACCCTCGTGCGCCACCCCATTGCCAACAAGAAGGTAGGTCAACACACCATCCGAGATTACAAAACCAACCAGCAGACCGAGAAGATATCGCATTTAGTCTCCTACGGCGGTAGTGAAAGTGATTATAATTTGCCATATAGCGAATGTCAATATAAAAGGGGTAATACCTTAGTAATATCTCAGACTATGCCCAGCTGTTTCAGCCCAGCCAGTTCACCTTCACTCATGCCCAGAAGCTCGCCATAAACATAGTCGTTGTCCCGGCCCAAGGTTGGTGCCGCCCGAATATACCTTGCCGGCGTCTCCAACAGCCTTATCGGCACGGCGTCAGAGGTAGCCTTGTCCAGCTCGACAAAGAAACCGCGCCCTTTTAGCTGCGGGTCTTTAGCCAAATCGCTGGCGTCCTGCACCACCCCCGCCGCCACCCCCTCCCCCTGGAGTAAAGCCATCGCCTCCTCAGCCGTGTGCTTGCTGGTCCAGTCCGCCACCAGCCTGTCCAGCTCTGCTTTATTCTTCAGACGACCGCTAAAAGTGGCAAGTTTTTTATCCTCAGCCCATGATGGGTTGCCCAGAGCCTGCTTAAATCCCCGCCACTCCTCATCGGTGAAAACGGCAATGGCACACCAGCGGTCTTCCCCCTGACAGCGATAGAGGCCATAGGGTGCCGCCTCAGTTGACCCCGCCGGCTCAACCTCCCTGCCGCTAACCACATACTCCAGAATGGCTTCTCCCAGCAAGCTTACCATCGCCTCCACCTGGGAGAGGTCTATATATTGCCCCTCCCCCGTCCGCCGCCGGTATTCTAAAGCACCGAGCAGGGCGAAACAGGCGAAAAGGCCAGCGACATGGTCGGCGTAAGAAGTGCCCAAACCCAGTGGCGGCTTGCCGGGGAGGGAGGTTAAATACGTCATCCCGGAAAAGGCCTGGATTGTCGGGCCAAAGCCGGTATAGTCCCGCCACGGTCCGCTGTTTCCCATCGTTGACAGGCTGAGCATAATAATGTCAGGCTTTATCCTCTTGAGGCTCTTATAGTCCAAGCCCCAGTTAGCCATCACCCGCGGGGCAAAATTCTCAACGACGGCATCGCTAATAGCAACAAGCCTTTTCGCCAGGGCTATCCCCTCCGGCTTATTAAGGTTCAAGGTTATGCCCAGCTTATTACGGTTCCAGGTATTATAGTAGCCGCGGCTGAACTCATCCTCCTCTTGGGGCAAAAGCGGCTGGACTTTAATCACCTCAGCGCCAAAATCAGCCAGTATTCTGGTGGCATAAGGTCCCGCCAGCACCCAGCTAAAATCAAGGATACGGATTTTTTGTAGGACAGGTTGGTTAGTCATTTTCTTCCGTTTGGCTTTACGCCTGAATTTATGCTACAATAAGTACCTATGGCTAAGAGTAAAAAGGTTGCTACCACAGCGGACAAACCGGCTAAACCCCTCCCCGACCTCAAGACATTTATTGAAAATGTAAATAAGAAAGACAAGCTCAGTGGCAAAAAGATCCGCTTTGCCTTTACCAAGCGAAAAAGGGAATAGGCATAGCATCTCACTGCTTAACATCCTCCTTCGCCGCAAAGGGATGACCATCGCGGTAGAAATCAGGCCGATAATTTCGTGAGGCGTCCATTCCCTGCATCCAGCCGTTTTCTATCCCCAGTTTTTCTACCAGTTCGATAACTTCATTATATTCCTCTGATGAGATTGTCCGGGAAAGAAGAGGGAGCTGGGGGGCAAGGTTCGTGGGAAAGTACTGGGACATTATGCTCACCGTAACCTGAGGGGAGACCTCCCTGGCCAGCCAGGCAAGCGAGTCCTTACTGCCGGCAATTTTATTGGGCAGTATCAGGTGGCGCACAATCAACCCCTTCTGGGCAATACCCTCCTCATCCACTGTCAGGTTCCCAACCTGCCGGTACATCTCCTTGATGGCGGCACGTGACCTTTCTACATAATCTGGAGCCTTAGAAAATCTCCGGCCCCATTTATTTGAGGCATATCTCAAATCAGGCAGGTAAATGCTTATCATGCCGTCAAGCTCCCGCAAAGTGGCGACGGAATCATAGCCGCTGGAGTTATAGACCAGCGGCAGCCGAAGCCCCAGGGGCACTGCCTCCAGCACGGTGCGGACTATCTGGGGCACAAAGTGCGAGGGGGAGACAAAATTGATGTTATGACACCCAAGCTCGTCCTGCAAAAAGAGCAGGCGCCCCGCCAGAACACGAGTCTCAATCTCGTTGCGCTTTTGAGCTTTATAGTCCTGGCTTATCTGGTAATTCTGGCAGTAGACACAGCGCATATTGCAGTTGCCAAGGAACACTGTGCCTGACCCCCGGCTGCCGGAAAGCACCGGCTCCTCGCCATGGTGAGCACAGACCGAAGAGACAATGGGCCGGCGGGCCGAGCGGCAAAACCCCACCTCCCCCTCCCAGCGATTGACCCCACACTCCCGCGGACAGATGTTGCAGGAGCTTAGCCGCGCCTCAAGCGCCTCAGCACGGCGTTCTAACTCCCCCGACCGGTAAAGAGCAATATATCCCGGCACCACACCCCTCATGGCTAGATAACACCTTCCTTAATCGGGGAACGGCTGAGTTTAGCTGGCGCCCCGGGGAATTTATACTTCTTGCCGGTCTCGGGGTGTTCAATTTCAACCCAGAAATTACGCGCCTGTAGCTGGGGACCATTAACCACCCTTGATATTGAGGTGGCCCCCGCCCAAGGGAAGTGCATCAATTGCCCCTTCTCCACCAGCTCAGCTACAGTATGACCTTGTGTCCATCGCGCCAAGACCTCGATGATATGGCCAAGGTGCTTGAAGCGATAATCTCGAGCCAGCCATTTTTTATCGGTCAAGTCTTCCGCCATACCCTCAGCGGCAAGCCACTCAACCAGCATCTCCCACTGGTGAAATAGAGAAAGCAGAATATAACCATCCCGGCAGGGGAAGATGCGGAAGGCGCCATTCCAGTGGAGACTACCCTGGCGCCTGGCAACTACGCCCTGATAAAAATAGCGCACCAGGACATGGTCAAGGGCAGAGGCAACACACTCCTGCAAAGAAATGTCAATATGCTGACCTTTGCCTGAATTATGCCGCTGCCATAGCGCCAGCTGAACGCCAATGGCGGCAAAGAGCGAGGCGAGGTAATAACTCTGGTTGCCAAAGGGTTTTAATGGCGGGGAGTGGGGCTCACCGCAGACATACATCTGCCCGCCAAGGGCTGAGGCGACTAGGTCGCAGGACTTATAATCGCGATATGGCCCATCCTGCCCGAAAGCGGTGATGGAAGCCATCACCAGTCTGGGGTTAATCCGACTAAGCTTGGGGTAGCCCAGCCCCAGCGCCGCCAGATAACCCGGCGGAAAACTTTCCACCACGACGTCAGCCGTCTTAACCAGCCGCTTGAATAACCCCTGCCCCGCCTTGAGCTCTATATCAAGAGTTATTAAGCGCTTACCGAGGTTCAAATAAAAAAGACCCCGCGGTGAACCCTTGGGGCTTTCTATTCTTATAACCTCCGCCCCCATATCCGCCAGCAGCCGAGAGCAGAACATGCCCGGCTCATCGGTTAAATCAAGAACACGGTAGCCAGATAAGGCACCTTGCCTCTTCATAGCCTTTGAAGTGCCGCATCAATTCGCTTTAAACAGCGCTCCCTGCCCAAGACGGCCATCGTCTGAAAGAGGGGTGGGGCGGCAGTCCGCCCGGTAACAGCTACCCGGAGCAAACCAAAGAGCTGACCGGTCTTCAACCCAAGCTCCGCCGCCAGGGGGCGGAGCACACCTTCCAGGGAAGCAGCATCAAACGCCACAAGCTGGCTGAGCCTCTGACTGGCTGCCTTCAATGCCCCAGCGGCTGACTCCCGGCTTATTTCGCCGATAAGAAGGTTCGGCTCGTAGTCAAGCTGGTCAGCGAAGAAAAATTCTGTCAGCTCCACCACCTCAGCCAGGGTTCGCGCTCGTTCTTGGACGAGGGGCAGGAGCGCCCTGACATACCCTTCGTCGGCGATTAATGCCTTCCCCGCGGCTTCATCCGTCATCAAATATGGCTGCACCGCTTCAAAGAAGTCGTCATTGGTCATCTTGCGGATATAGACCCCGTTCATCCAGTCAAGCTTTTCTTTGTTAAATATCGCCCCGGTCTTGCCGATTCGCTCAAGCGAAAAATTTTTAATAAGCTCTTGGCGGGAGATGAGCTCAGTCTTATCGTCAAGGGACCAGCCGATTAGAGCCAGAAAATTAAACATCGTCTCCGGCAGGTATCCCTCCTCCCGATACTCAAGTATGGACACCGCCCCGTGGCGCTTAGAGAGCTTGGAGCGGTCAGGACCAAGTATCATCGGGTGGTGAACAAACTGCGGTGGCTCAAAACCGAGCGCTTTATATAGAAGCAGGTGGCGGGGGGTGCTTGAAAGCCACTCCTCTGCCCTGATGACATGGCTGACTTCCATAGCATGGTCATCAACGACATTAGCCAGATGATAAGTCGGGTAGCCATCCGACTTAAGCAAGACAAAGTCGTCAATAGTACTATGCTCAAAGACGACCTCGCCATAGATGAGGTCATTAAACCTCGTCTGCCCCTCAAGCGGGGTTTTGAAACGCACCACCGGCGTGATACCCTCAGCCTCTTTCTTTGCCCGTTCCTTTGGGGTTAAGTCACGGCAGCAACGGTCATAGCCCGGCGGCTGCTTACGCCTGACCTGCTCCGCCCGCATCGCCTCAAGGCGCTCGGGGGAGCAGTAGCATAAATAGGCATCCCCCTGGGCAATAAGGCGCTCGGCGGCTTCCTTATAAAGCCCCAGCCTCTCGGACTGAATATAAGGTCCGTATTCACCCCCCACCTCCGGACCCTCATCCCAGTCAAGACCCAGCCATCTTAGGGAATCAAGGATAGCCTTCACTGCCCCCCTGACCTTGCGGGTGACATCGGTATCCTCAATGCGGACGATAAAGCTACCACCGTGGTGGCGGGCAAAAAGCCAGTTAAACAAAGCCGTCCTGATATTACCCACATGGGGTAAGCCGGTGGGGCTGGGGGCAAAACGCACTCGGATTGGTTTGGTCATCTCTTCTCAGACATTCTACCACCCCACCTGCTAACATTCTAGGGGGAGAGGAAAAGAGAGTTTTAGAGGCGAAGCCTTTGAGGGCGGGCGGGTGGGAAGAAAAAATCTAGGCTATATCTTCAAGCGCCTGCGCTAAATCGGTGGGGAGCTCAGACTTGAACTCCTTATACTTGCCGGTGGCGGGCAATTTGAAGCCAAGGCGGGAGGCGTGGATAAACTGCCGCGATAAAAAGGGCGATTTGACACCATACACCTTATCTCCCACCACCGGATAGCCAATCGCCGCAAAATGAACCCTTATCTGGTGGGTGCGCCCGGTCTCAGGCTTGACCTCAAGCAGGGTATAGTCGCCAATATATCTAATCACCCGATATTCAGTGCGGGCTTCCCTCCCCCCAGCCACCACCGCCATCCGCTTTCGGTTACGGGGGTCGCGCCCGATTGGCGCCTCAATAATGCCACTTTCCGGGGTTAAACGCCCCTTAACCAACACCAGATAGGCTTTTACCACCGAGCGCGCCCTGAACTGCTCCACCAACTTGGTCTGAGCCAGACTATTCTTAGCCACCACCATCACCCCCGAGGTATCCCTGTCTAGCCGATGCACAATGCCCGGTCTTAATGAGTCGCCAAAGTCGCTCAGGTGGGGGAAGCGGGAGATAATGGCATTAACCAGGGTATGGTCGGGGTGACCGGGGGCGGGGTGGGCGGTCAGCCCCGGCGGCTTATCAACAACCAGAAGGTCGTCATCCTCATAGATAATGCCCAGTGGAATTGCCTCAGCTATTAACTGGCTGGGTGGGGTGGGGGGAATAATAATATTTAGCCGGTCGCCGGCACTAAGCCGAAGCCCCGCCTTAGCCGGATGGCCATTGACCTTGATATAGCCATCGCCAATAAGCCTCTGGATGCGACTCCGGGATAGCTCAGCAAGCCTGTCGCAAACATACCGGTCAAGACGAACCCCAGGCTCATCAACGATAAAACTATAGACCTTATCCATGCTTCCTGGCTAAGCGGAGCAGTGAGTAAGCAAATAGAATCACACCGACAACTACCGACGAATCGGCAATATTGAATGCCGGCCACCAGCCGACGCTGATAAAGTCGGTAACGCCGCCAAAAAGCAGGCGGTCAACGAGGTTGCCAATTGTCCCGCCGAGGACTAAGCCGAGGGCTATCCCAGCCAGCCGACCACCTAGGGGCAGGAGCTGGCGGCGAATAATAAAGGCATAGAGCAGAAGCAGACCAGCGACGATGATAGCCACTATGGTTAAGGCAAATGAATGGTCCTGAAATAAGCCAAAGGCGGCTCCGGTGTTAGGGGGAACGCGGGTTATCTGAAAAAACCCCACCTCAAATAGCGATTGCCCTACTAGAAGATTCGACCTTATCCCGAACTTGCTCAGCTGGTCAGCAAGCACCACCCCTAAGGCGGTAAGGAAAAAAGACCACAGCTTTAGACTACTTGCCCTTTGCATTCTTTGCCTGCTGAGCCTTACAGTTCAAGCATAGGCTTGCCTGAGGCAGGGCTTCCAGTCGGGCGGGGTCTATCGGTTGACCACAATTATCACATAAACCATAGGTTCCTTCTTCAAACTTGCGCAGGGCGTGTTCCACCTCAGCCAACTGCTCCCTAATACGCTTCTCCAGGGTCAGCCGCTTCTCCAGCTCAAAGCTCTCGGTAGCCTCCTCCTCCCTCTTGCCAAAGGGACTACCCTCCCGCCGTTCATCAGCCGGGCGAACGGTGGATTTCAGTTGCTCAAGCTCCTCCGACAACCGCTTTCGCTCGCTCTCAAGACGAGAGCGGAGCAGATTGAAGCCTATGGTCATCTTTCTTCCCTCCGCCTACCTATGCTAACAGGTAAGCATTTATACCCAAGTAGTTATCACGGCAACGATTGCGCAATGAGGTCAATCCAGCATCACACGTAAATGGCAAGGGGTAAAAGGATATGCCATATATTTAGTGTATCCTATTTGTTTTATTTGGTCAACGCCCTTTCAAAAAGGCTTGCCTATTTTGCCGAAGGGGGCATATAATCAGGGGTAAACCGAGAGTTTTAGGCAATGGATATCGCCAATTTAAGCCTGGCGGCGGCTTTCCTTATCGGGCTGGCCCATACCCTTGAGCCGTGTGAGGATAAGGCGGTCGTCTCCCTATTTGTCTTCTGGGCGGCTAAGAAACTGGTACACGCTATTGGTCTGGTGGTGCTGTATGGCCTGGGAATGGCGCTGGTGGATACCGTAATGGGATTTATCTTCTCCTATATTGGCGTACACTGGCTTATGGCCCTAAAAACCCCTCTTGAAATCGTCGCCGGTGGCATTACCCTGGTCTTTGGTATTGTTATGCTGTTGGGTGGAGAGCTGGCTCACCTCGGACATCACCACGGCGAGGCTGTCACCACTAACCCAAAGCTGACACGCTGGTACACCATCCTCGGTCTCGGTTTAGTGCGAGGACTCCCCCCCTGCCCCATTGAAATGGCAATATTAATCTGGGCTGCCTCCCTCGGTAACATATGGCTCGGCACCGCCACCGTCTTTGTTTTCGGTTTAGGTACCACCGTAGGCTTAATCCCCCTCGGCCTGGTCATGGGAAGCCTGACCAGTGCCATCAGTAAAACCAGATACGAGCGCTTTGTTCCCCGGATTACCGCTACCTTGATGATTGGTCTGGGGCTGTTCCTTATATTAGCGCCAATAATTGGAATTGAACTATAGAAGGCGAGTGGATATAATGGGGCTTCAAATCACCACCCTCAGTGAGAATACGGCTGGTCTGGGCAGTTTTCTGGGGGAATGGGGGCTGAGTATCCTGGTAGAAACAGGCGGGCTAAAAATCCTGTTTGATACCGGCCGGAGCATCTCCGCCAGCCACAACGCTGACCTTTTGGGCATTGACCTGAACAAAATTGATAAGATTGTCTTGAGCCACGGTCACCACGACCATACCGGTGGTCTAGGGCAGATTCTGCGCCGGATAAAAAGGGAGACTGAGGTAATAGCCCACCCCGACATCTGGCAGGTCAAGTATAGCCGTCGCCAGGGTGAAGAAAAATATATCGGGATACCATTCCACCGCCAGACGCTGGAAAGCCTTGGCGCTCACTTTAAGGAGAGCAAAAAAACGGTAAGAATAAGTGATGATATAATAACTACCGGCGAGATTCCCATGGTAACCGATTACGAAGCGATAGAGCCCTACCTGGTGGTAAAAGAAAAGGACGGTTTCAAGCCGGACAAGCTTCTCGATGACCAGGCGCTAATTATCAATACCAGGGCGGGGCTGGTGGTCATTCTGGGCTGTGCCCACCGCGGTATCATCAACACCCTGTACCATGCCCGGGAGCTTACCGGGGCAAAGAAAATACATACTGTGGTGGGGGGCTGCCATCTTATGGATGCCTCCGAGGAACGGATTCACCTGACTATCGCCGCCTTGAAAGAGCTCGGGGTGCAAAGGCTCGGCGTCTCCCATTGCACCGGGCTGCCGGCAGCTGCCATAATGGCAGAGGAGTTCGGGGATAGGTTCTTCTTCAATGTCGCCGGCACTAAGATTGACCTGTAATAAGGAGCATTTATGAATCTTTCGGTTCAACTGGCACCAAAAAACAAAAGGGGCTTACTGCTGGCTAACCCGGTGATGACTGCCTCAGGCACCTTCGGCTATGGCACCGAGTATAGCCACCTCTTTGATATCCAAAGGCTGGGGGCTATCGTCTGCAAGGGGACTACCCTCAAGCCAAGAGAGGGAAATCCCCAGCCAAGGCTGGTGGAGACAGACTTTGGTCTGCTCAATTCAATCGGGCTGCAGAATATTGGCGCTGGAGCCCTGGTAAAGGAGAAGGCGCCAATCTGGGCAACCTGGCGCGTGCCCGTTATCGTTAACATTGTCGGGGAGAGCGTTGATGACTATGCCCAACTGGCTAGAGAGCTTGATGGGGTGGCCGGCATAAGCGCTCTTGAGGTAAACATTGGCTGTCCCAATATTAAAGCCGGTGGCGCCGAGTTTGGCTCAAGACCGGAAACAGCCGCCGAGGTAACCAGGGTAGTTAAAGCCTCAACCTCCCTTCCCGTCCTGGCCAAATTAACCCCAAATACGGCTGATATTGCCGAGGTGGCTAGGGCGGTGGCTAAAGCCGGAGCCGATGCTATCTCATTAATCAATACCCTTAAAGGCATGGCTATTGACACCAGCCGGCGGCGACCCTTACTCGGTGGCATAACCGGGGGCTTGTCCGGACCGGCGATAAAACCGGTGGCACTATATATGGTTTATGAGGTGGCTGGGGCGGTAGAGGTACCGATTGTTGGCTGCGGTGGCATTGCCACCGCCAGCGATGCCCTGGAGTTCATTATGGCTGGAGCCAGTGCCGTTCAGGTGGGCACCGCCAGCTTTGCCAACCCCCGCGCCCCCCTTGATATCCTTGAAGGGATTGAGCAATTTATGAAAAAAGAGGGGATAAAAAATCTAACTGAGCTTATTGGGGTCGCCCGAGGCTAACCCTCCACCAGCCTCTGCCCGGCAAGAAAGGCCTGGCTCAGGGCAACAGGGTTTTTGATTATTGCCCCCTTTTCATCCACCCCGGAGAAGAGCAGTTCCCCGGCATAGGTGATATCAAGGACGCGAAAGAAGCTTTTTACTGTCGCCAGCGCCGGCTCAAATAGATTGGCTGTCTTCCTGCCACCAACGGAGATAAATAGCCCTTTCCTCTCTCTCTCGTCTAAGGGTGGCAGTTTTAGCCTGTACTTTCTCACCCACAGCGCCTGACAACGGTCAATCATCGCCTTGGTCTGGGCAGTTACCCCCATAAAATGAAGCGGCGAAGCCAGAGCTATGCGGTCGGCCCACTTCAGCTCATCATAGACCTTTTGCATATCATCCTTAACCTCACACCGGCCCGTCTCAAGACAGCGGTCACAGTGCTCACAGGGGGCAATCTTAAGCCGGCTAAGGACAATAGTCTTGACCGCAGCCCCCTTGCCGGCGGCACCTTCTAAAACCTCGTTTAGCAAAATATCGGTGTTGCCACCCCGCCGTGGGCTACCGGCAATACCAAGGACTCTCACTTTGGTCCTCCGATATAGTTCAGAACCATTGCCTCCCTGGCTCTCATCGCTAACTCAAGCTCCGGGGTATCATCCTTATATCCCATCAGGTGAAGCACCCCGTGGATAATCAAAATCAAAATCTCCCTTTCCACCGAATGTCTGTATTCCTCCGCCTGTATTACCGCCTGAGGGTAGGAGATAATCACCTCCCCAAGGTGGAGAACCCCGTCGGGGGGTGGAACAAAGGGGAGGAGGTCTCCCCCAACCCCCTCACTAGCGGAAAAGGCAAGCACATCTGTCG
>Ga0315280_10008539_pt1 | contig 13378 bp, 13 predicted proteins | sample YL17G06_40_MG_FD_203697 | JGI IMG/M metagenome (GOLD analysis project Ga0315280, IMG submission 203697) | Sediment microbial communities from Yellowstone Lake, YNP, Wyoming, USA - YL17G06_40 | ecosystem: Environmental > Aquatic > Freshwater > Lake > Sediment | place: USA: Wyoming | collected...
GAAAGAACTTGCGCGGTCTTCAACTATTCTGGAGTTGTTTCAAACTCAATCTTTAAGGGTATAGGCTCTTTGAATATCGATAGTACGGGGCAGTTTGCTTCAGTTCGTCTCCATGCGCTATCCAGCAATTCTTTTCTTGCCTTTGCAGAAGTGCATACTTTAATCGTTACGCCTGTCAATTTTGGTGAGTCAGCAGGCTTCTCGGCTTCTGCTACTGCCTCCAGTCTGCTGATCTCGATTTTGCTTTGTTTGCACACATCCGCAAATATAGTCACGGCACAGTCCGCCAGAGACATTAAGGCCAACTCCAAGGCTGTAGGGCCGCTGTCACTTCCACCTTGGCCTGTTGGAAGATCACAAACTACGCTGTGCGTTCTTGAATTGTCAACCACAGAACGAACGTTGCCAATCAGTTTAGCTGTCACTTTATACTTTGGCATTTTTCTCACCAACACCAACTGCATTTTCGGGGAATTTAAGGATTGTACTTCTCCTCTCGCGAATAACAGTATTCGCATCCATACTCGCATCCAACGTAAGGAGAAGTAGAATACTTTATCCAAAGCCAACCTCCATCACAATGCTTGTGAACGTTCAGAATACTCTCAGCTCGATAGACTTTACATAATGTTGGTTTTCGCGTTCGCGCACAAGCGCAACAGAAAAGGTTTTTACTTGGAAATATGTCATCTTCACTCTACCCTACTTGAGGCGACCAAAGAATGGCAACAAGATCGTACGATGTTTTCGATCTTTTGGAATATGCTGGTAACCAAATGGAGGGCAAGGTTGAATATTGGGACGCTTTATTCGACAGTCAATCTTCTTGCTCGATATCAAAGGACAACGTCGACGAAAGAATATCCCTTCCAGAGCTCATTGGCATTCAACTGAGAAGTTTCAAAGACGGCGTGTGGCTTTCAGCTAGTACATATCAGATGGAAAAAACAAGACTCAAGGAACTGGTAAAGTACTTAGTGAGATCCAGGCCGAAAGTTGCAAGTAAAGCCAAGCTCAACGAGCTGAAACCATCGAAACTCAACGTAACCATGCCCGTCAAGAAAAACCCAGCTGACATCAGCTTGGAATCGAAGCTTGAGGACATAAGAAGTTTTCATAAAGTAGCATGTAATCTTGACAAGCGAATAATAAACGTCCATGCTAGATATCTTGATTCACAAATTGAAAGGATATTCGTGAACTCTGAAGGCTCTTCAATGCGGCAAAAGGTCACGAGGACAAGATTATTGATATTTTCAGTTGCTAGGGAGAACAGCAAAATAAGAAGCGATTTTGAGAGTCTCGGTGGAACCAAAGGATATGAAGTTATTGAAGAATGCGATTTCGGCGCTGTTGCGAAGAAGAATGTTGATTCATCAATTGAACTACTCAAAGCAAAAACTCCTCCAAGCGGAGAGTTCCCAGTCATTGTAGACTCAAGTACAGCTGGATTAATAGCTCACGAAAGTTTGGGGCATGGTCTTGAAGCAGACCAAGTGATCAGGCAGAGATCGTATCTTACTGGGCTAATCGGCAAAAAAATTGCTTCGGAATCAACGACAATTATTGATTCCTCAAAAGTCCTAGGGGGACATGGATCATATGTTTTCGATGACGAAGGAATTCCAGCCAAAGAAAACATACTAGTTAAAAATGGAATCCTAAGACAATTTCTAACCGACAGATTCTCAGCCTCAGTGCTGGGATGCGAAACCACCGCAAGCAGTAGAGTTGAAAGCTACCTAACCAAACATTTTGTCAGGATGAGCAACACCTACTTCGCACCCGGGGATATGACCCTTGAAGAACTACTTGAACCAATGAAAAAAGGAGTTATGCTCGTACACTCCAATTTTGGCATGGAAGATCCACTGGGCGGCGGCATCCAATGCACATCAACCAAGGGCTACACAATCAAGCACGGCCAAATTGAAACGCCACTCACAGAAGTTAGCCTCTCAGGCAGCGTCCTTGAGTTGTTAAAAAGCATCGATGGTGTTGGAAAAGAAATCAAATTTGGTTCAGGAACATGCGGCAAAGGTTCAGAGGATTATGTCCCAGTAGGAGATGGGGGCCCGTATCTGCGAATTCAGAAAGCCATACTTTCTGGAGGATGAAACGATGAGCCAAAATAGACTCTTCAAGAAAGCAGGCGTTGAGGAATACGACCTATATACATTAAAAGTCACAGTCAATGAGGTCCAACTTAGAGGATTCGAGATCGAAATCATAAGAGGCCCAGTCGAATCATGCGGATACACAGTGAGGGTTCTAAGCAGAAAAGGCGAACTGACGGGCTTGGGCCAATCCAGCTGTTCTCAAAGTTCGAAGCTGGAAAAATGCATAAGAGACTCCAAATACCTCAGCCAACTGAACCTGCGTAAGGCAGATTATGAGTTTCCGTTAGCAAAGAAAGACAGCGAACCAAAGATAGCTGACAACCAAATCGTCAAAAACGGTGAAAAATCAGTTCAGCAATATGCAGATTCTCTCCTTAGAAATCTTAAGACTGAGGCAAAGTCTAAAACTTCAGTTAAACCCACCTTCGGCAAAATTCGCACATATGTATTAGAGACACTTCTAGAGAACAGTGCCGGCTTGAGAAAGGAAAAAACTGAAACCTACTTTTACGTTGAGTTGGCACTAAAAGTCTCTTTGGGAACCAAACTCGCAGAGTTTTGGCCACGAAAATTCAGCCGAACAATTGATGCGTTGGCATCCGAGGAAGTTCTGCCCAAATGGATCCAACTTGCCAAAGACACATTAAACGCTAGAATGCCTGTTACCAAAAAAATGACGGTTATACTAAACCCAAAATCAGTGTGCGATCTTCTGGTTCCTACCATCGGGTCTCATGCTCTAGGAGAAATGAAATTCAAGAAACAATCTCTTTTCAACAAAGAAGACGAGGTCGCTTCTAATCACCTAACAGTTCAAGATGATGGACTCCACGACTTCGGATTGCTTTCTTCTCCATTTGACGACGAAGGTAATCCTCAAAGAATAACAACAGTGATAGAAAAAGGTGTGTTCAAAAACTATCTGTACGATCAGAAATATGCACTGAACATGAATGAAGCGCCTACTGGCAACGGGTTGAGGTCGCTTTCCCTCATGACCAACATCATGAGCAAACACGCGCTTCCAATTGTTGGTTCTCCAACCAATTTAAGTGTAAAACCTGGAAACGCAGGTCTTGAAACTATGGTATCCGAGGTCAAAAACGGCATTCTGATTGAGCAGTTTAGTTGGTTAAATCCTGACCGACTGTCTACCTCTTTCAGTTCAGAGATAAGAAATGCATATGAAATTAGAGACGGTGAATACACGCAAGCACTCAAGGGCGGAATGGTTTCAGGCAAGGTCTTCGACATGATAAAAAATATTTCAGGGATTTCAAACCAACAACACATGGAATCTGGAGCAACTGCATTTTCTTGTATATCACCATACATTAGGTTTGAAGATGTCCAAGTAGTGGGGAAATAGTTTTCACGGCAAAACCTACATAGAAGTAGTAGTCCTATAGGCTCAACAGACTACTACAATTAAGCAGCTGGCAAAAAAAGAAACCATAACCTATTGTTAAACAAGCCAACGATCTTCAGAAAGGTGTTCGGTCTCATGTATACGTCGGAGGTTATGTTTGCTCAACGAATCCTGAAACAGGAAATATTCGCGCATGACGACGCCAACCTATAGATTCTCAAAGGATCTTCTCAGTTGAACTCCGTCTTTCTCATACGTAAGCCCCAAAAACTTGTATTCGATTCTGCTTTTCGATATCGCTCGCTTAATAACATCTCGCAATACGTGCTGTTCATCGTATTTTCTCAGCACACGCTTCAGCAAATCAAATTGGAACGGCTCCAAAAACTCTGAACGTGTTCAGAAAGTTCATAGACTGATTTTAAAAAGGTTAAACATCATACCTTACACACTCCGACACTGGAAGACCACAATGGAATACCACAAAACCAAAGACATCTTACATGTCATGCAATTCTTAGGCCACAAGAACATCACAAACACCCTAAAGTACACACAGCTAGTTAACTTCCAAAGCGACGACTACGTTTGCAAAGTAGCAAAAACCTTAACCGAAGCAACCCAACTCATAGAAGCGGGCTTAGGGTACATCACCGAAATGGAAAACATAAAACTCTTCAGAAAAAGAAAGTAGCTCCAGAGGGTACTGGTCCATTAAAATGGGGTCGTAGTCTAGCTTGGTCGAGGATACCAGCCTGGGGCGCTGGCGATCCGGGGTTCAAATCCCCGCGACCCCACTTTAACCTCCTTTCAGCAAGATAGTTTTTGAATCAACGGAAAAGAGTAAGGCGTTATTTTTGGGCTTAAGGTAAATAGTCTTAAATATGGTCTTCTAAGTATGGGCTCATAAACCTTAGAATTGGAGGAGAAGAGCGCGCCTACTTTCTCTGTGAATATGAAGCACACTGTTGAATCCTGTGCAATGTTTAATGCTGAAGTAAGGAAGAAGTTCAAAGAAGCTGTTGGCAAGAGAGAGGAAATCGCCAAGAAGCATGGAGTCAAAATCTCAAGTGCATGGACTTCCACGCTGGACCACCTAGTCTTCTACATAGTTGAGGCTCCATCTCAAACAGCTGTAGAGGACTACTTTAAAGAGATAGGCTTTGCATTCTGGAACACTGTTGAAATCCGACAAGTTAAGCTCGTTGAGGACGTAGTGAAAAGCATTGAAAAATCATGAAGTTCTGAAAATCTCTCTTTTCCCTATTTTTTGCAAAATCATCCCCAAAAAAAATAAGACATAAGAGCATTTCTTCTTAATCAAAAAGAGAGGATTTGATATGATGACCGATAAAGATCTTGCAGGTAGATGCGGCTTATACTGTGGTGCATGCAGCATTCATAGAGCATACAAAGACGGCGGTGAATATTTAAAGCGCCTATCTGAACATTTCAAATGTCCTCCAGAGAAAGTTAGATGCGAAGGCTGCCAAATCTTAACTCCTGAATGTTGGGGCAACGATTGCGAAATCGTTCAATGCCTAAAGGTTAAAAGATACGGATTCTGCTACGAATGCCCACAATATGAAGATCAGTCCTGTGAAAAATTTGAAGAACTTGCTAAAAGGTACTTGGAAGACAATGTAGATGTTAGAGCCAACCTAGAGAAAATCAAGTCAGGTAGAGTCAAGGAGTGGCTAAGAGAGTCAAAGAAAAGGTTCAGATGCCCATACTGCAAAAAACCTTTGCCAGAAGGCTCAAAGAAATGTTACCACTGCAACAACGAGTTTCCACAGATTTAAATTTCTTTTTCAGAAGGTTCTCTAACGGCAATAATTATCAAGAAAGCGGCAACTAGTTCAGTTGCGGTAAATAGGTAAAATGGCGTTGCTGGATTAACAGTTTGGAAGAGAAAACCGCCAATTAGTGCACCTAACGCTACAGAAACAGCATTGCCTATATCCCAAATCGCCGTAATCCGTCCTCTAACCGCTTTAGGCGTCAAATCTGCCTGAAGAGCCTCATGAGCTGGCGCATAATATATCCCAGTGACTATAAGAAGAAGAGCGGCAATAGCGGCTTGAAGAAATGATTGAGATAAAGCAAATATTATAGTGCATGGGGCACAGGCCAAAACCGAGATTATCATGACTTTTCTCTTTCCAAATTTGTCGCTTATCCATCCTCCGGGAATTTTCAGAATGGTGGCTAGCAGGAATTGTAGGCTGATGATTATTCCCCAGTCTAGCTCTGTGAGGCCGATAACTTTTGTCGCATAAAGAATGTAATACTGTCCAACTAACCCGTTGGCAAAAACAATGAGCGCGTAGGAAATGAGTAAGGCTTTTAGGCTGCTAGGCGATTGCATCAAATGTTTTGCAAAGTCTTTCAGCGTATCGTTACTTAGTATTTTTGGTTTCTGCCCAACCTTGTCTGAAATTGTTTCTTTAAGGAAGAAAAGGATGACTAAAGCTGAAACTAAAGTAGCTGCAGCCGTGTAGATGCATGCCAATCTAAAACCGTCAATTAACCCGTAGATTTTGATAAGCCATCCTCCAATCAAAGGCGCAAACACGATAGGAAAAGAGGAGATTACTTGAAGTGATGCTATTCCAGTGGTTCGTCTTTTAGGCGGAATAGAGTCTGCCACTATTGCATGAGAGGCAGGGCTTGATGCAACTCCAAAAGCGGCAATTATGGTTGATGCAATAAAGATGCGCCAATCTTGAACAACTGCATAAAGTAATGGGAAGAGTACACTGTAGAAAGCTGCTAAAACCATGATTTTTCTTCTGCCATAATGGTCTGCTATGAAGCCTCCGAGAAAAAGCACAAAACACTGGATAATAGATGCTATCGATGTCATTAATCCTAATGTTATAGGGTCACCGCCAATTCCGATGAAGTATAGGGAAACGTAAGTGCTTATGATTCCTCCCCCGAAGTTCTTAATGGCGTTGCTACTTGCGATGACTGCGATGTTTCCTCGATAGAATCCTGTTGCCTGCCGACTTTGCTTGCTTTCAGTGGGGATTGTTTCTTTCATCGTTCTCGCCTAATCACTAGGCACCTATTTTGTATCGTTGTGTTACATTTTCTATGCTGCCATTCTCGAAGGCGTATATTTCCTTCAGGTTCTTTTTCCAATCTCTTTCGTACATTTTGGGATCGTCTATTCTTTTTTCCGATGGGTCCACGTGCATCCATCTTCTTTCTTTTTCATTCCATATTTCTGTCCAAACGTGGTCGGACATGTCGAGAACTAGTCTTGCGCGATAGTTGTGTGCTAGGCAAAGAGCAGTGAATAGGATGCTGAATTCTCCGCATTTTCCTTTTCCATACGTCAGTATCTCTAGTGGGTTGTTGTGTCTTTTTATGTTGCCTTTACTCCATCTTACTTTGCTGTGAAGCCATTCTAATAGTTCGGGCAGAGAGTATTTTCTTTCGAAAAAGCTCCTTAACTCATCTAGGACATGTGGGTTTGTTAACTCTTGGCTAAGTTGTCGATATTTTTCGATGCAGTCTTTTGGAAGAGGTGGCACTGATTTTTCTTCTCCTATGTAGAAGACAGTTTGGGTGAAAATTTGGCTTATGAATTGCCACTAAGTATTGTGAGCCAGTATAAGATTTAAATGAAAGCCCTTTTTCTTTTAAGGAAGAAAGAGCCTTGCAAGTGAGTCTTGATGAAGTATCTGGAGCATAAGGGTATTCTGTTTCCGAAGAGGTATGAACCTAAAGGCTTCTCGATTCTCATAAAGGGTAAGGAAGTAAAACTGACGTCTGAGAAAGAGGAAATGGCTGTTGCATGGGTTAAAAAACTTGGCACAGAATATGTCCAAGACAAGGTTTTTATTAAGAATTTTTTTGGAGATTTCCGCAAGGCACTTGGCATTAAGGAAGAAGTTCCGCCTGAAGAGTTTGATTTTACAGTAATTGAAGAATATGTGCAGAAAGAGAAGAATTTCAAGCAGAATTTGCCTAAAGAGGAGAGGAAGAGGCAGGCTGAGCAGCGGAAGATTGAGAAAGAGAAGAATAAGGAAAAGTATGGCTATGCGACTGTTGACGGCGTAAGAGTTGAAATAAGTAACTACATGGCTGAGCCTTCTTCGATTTTTATGGGGCGTGGCAACCATCCCTTGCGTGGAAGGTGGAAGCCTGGTCCCACTCCAAGTGATGTTGTTTTGAATCTTCCAGAAAACGCTCAGATGCCCGAAGGTAAATGGAAAGGTAGGGAATGGCAAGAGAATTCTATGTGGATAGCCAAGTGGGATGACAAGCTGCGGGGCAAAGAGAAGTATATTTGGGTTTCTGATAGTTCGCATCTCAAGCAGCAAAAGGAGATTGCAAAGTTTGAGAAGGCAAAGGAGTTAAAGGGCAAAATCAAAGACGTTTCGAGGCATATTGAGGTTAACCTAAAGGCGGAAGATTTTAAGAAGCGTAAGATTGCGACAGTCTGTTATCTGATTGATGTTTTGAAGTTACGTGTCGGCGACGAAAAGGATCCTGATGAGGCTGATACAGTTGGTGCTACTACTCTTAGACAGGAACACATTAAATTTGAATCTAAAGGTTTGACTACTTTTGATTTTCTTGGGAAAGACGCCGTTAGGTGGGTGAAGCAGGTTACGCTTCCTGAAGCGGTTGTTGATAATCTTAAAGAGTTCATTAAAAATTCCAAATCGACGATTTTTGAGGGAGTAAGTGGAAGTAATGTTACCGCTTTTCTGAGTGAGATTATGCCTGGTTTGACGGCTAAGGTTTTTAGGACTTTTCATGCTTCGAACGTGGTTGACGAGTCTCTGAAAAAGTCTAAGGTTTCTAAGAATAGTGAAGAGTATGAGAAGAGGCATGTGGCTACGATGGCTAATCTTGAAGCGGCTATTGTGTGTAATCATAAGCGGAAGCCGCCGAAGAACTGGGAAGAATCTCTAGCTAAGAAGGAAGAGAGGTTGAAGGCGCTTAAGGCTAAGGAGACTGAAAGCGCTGGGAAGAAGGCTAGGGCTTTGGAGTATAAGATTACGGCTGTGAAGGAGACGAGGGATTATAATTTGGGGACTTCGTTGAAGAGTTACATTGACCCAAGGATATATTATAATTGGGGGCGGAAAGTGGATTTTGACTGGAAACTCTACTACCCAAAGACTTTACAGCGCAAATTCTCATGGATAGAAACAAACACATCTAATTAAAAATAAGTCCAAAGCGATTTGCATACGAACAGACACGTTAGGTTTAATAACCGAAAACCTCAAAAGATAATTTTGGTAACCCACAAATGGTCTCAGAGACACTGAAAGAGCTAAGGATGCTTGAAAAAGCTAAGCCGCACATCTTTGTTTGCACAAATAAGACTGAACCCGAATGTCTTCAGCGTATGCTATTTGGTACCAGTAAATTGTATGCCGCAGATGTTTTGGCTGTAAAGTCTGGTGACATTTTGTTTCTTCTCAATGTTAATTCCAACGCTCTACATGGCGTTTTCCGTGCAAAATCAGATGGTCAACAAAACATAGTTCCAGAAGCTTGGAAGGGTAAGTATCCATACCAAGTTGAAGTTGAGCCTCTTGGGAATATCCAAACCATGAAGAAAGCAAAAAGCATACTCCAGAAATTGGGTATAGAATGGCACAAACCACTTAATGTTTCGATGACTGAACGCCTTTTAGCGTTCTTTTCATCCAAAGAACCTGAATATCTCAAGCAAATCACAGAGAACAAGATGTGGGGCTTATTGGCTCCAGAAACAGTTCAAATCAAACAAAGCAAGGCAAGCAGTGAGCTTGAGGAAGAAAAGCCATCACTCGAAGCTACAACTTTATGGGACTATCCTCGTCAAAGCTATGGAAAAACTCCAAAAGGGAACAACAAGTATCCAGGCGTTACTCCTGCTTTCATTATTTGGAACCTCATCCAAAGATACACAGAACCTGGCGATTTAGTTCTTGATCCCATGTGTGGTAGTGGCACAACGATAGATGTCTGCAAAGAAGAAGGACGCCAAGCCATCTGCTATGATATAGTTCCTCCCAAAAATAGACTAGACATAATGCAAAACGACTCACGAACAATTCCTCTTCCTGATGACCATGTTGATATGATATTTGTTGACTCACCTTATGGAGACAACATAAGATATAACGACCATCCAGATTGTATAGGCAAAATTTCAAGTGAAACAGAAACTTTCTACGAGGAACTAGAAAAAGTAATGAAAGAATGTCACAGAGTATTGAAACCTAGTAAAATTATTGGATGGCTAATTGGAGACCAATGGGTGAAGAAAAAATTCACTCCTGTTGGCTTTGAGGTCTATCAAAGGCTGAGTAAGTATTTTGAAACAGTGGATATAATTTGTGTGGTTCGGAGAGGGCAAGCATCCCATACTGGGCTTTGGTATAATAGGGCTAGGCGTTTTAACTTCTTTCTTCGTGGTTTCAAATATTTGTTTATCATGAAAAAACCTTCCAGCAGTACTGTGAATCTAGAAAAAAGAACCGTGAAATGGGCATATTACGATAGAAATAGAAGCAAAGCCAGTTCATAACGTAGTGGTGGTTTTTTGAAGTTTCAAGATTTGATTGCGCTTTATGAAAAGAAGAAAGCAATGTATGGGGTCGAAACATATAGGCACATTTCTGAACTTCTTGATGAGGCAAAAGAACTTCATAAGAAAGATTGGATGCTGAAGCCTACACCAAACAAAGACCATGAGCAATCTTGGAGGGCTTTTAAAGGAAAAAATTTGGAAAATCTAGTGGTTCACATAATTAAGGATGAGGTTGAAAGTTTAGGGCTTAAAATTGTTGAGGGAAACAAACTGGAAAGAACCAGCAGCAACAACCTCTCATTTGATTTAAGTTCGGTGAAACGGAATTTGCTAGTAGATTATGGTGAGTTCGGTTCGCATTTGCCAGATGTTGATATTATAATTTACAATCCAAGAACTTTCAAAATCATAGCGGTCATATCGAGTAAAGTAACATTGCGTGAAAGAATCGCTCAAACAGGATATTGGAAAATTAAACTTTCAAATGATAGAGTTACAGAACACATAAAGGTGTTTTTCGTGACCCCAGATGAAGATGGAACTTTGACTACAAGGATACCCGCAAAGAAAGGCAGAGCCATAGTAGAAGTGGATACTGACGGAAGTTATGTAATGAGTGAAAGAACTGTGGAAGAGAGTCCTAAAGTCAAGATGTTTGATAAATTCATAAAAGATCTAAAGAAACTATTGGAAACTGGCAAACAATGATCTCACCCTTAGATCTTTTCTACTTTGATGCTAATTTTGTTTAGTATTGTTTTTAGTGGTTCTTTGTCTGCCCCTTTGATTCCTTTCCAGTCAAGCACAACAGAGTCAACTTTCTCTAAACAACGTTCAACACACTGCCTAACTATGCTATAGTCTATTTGTCCAACAGTATACTTAGGAATAATATGCCCAAACGCATAGTTAGTGCTTAAGGCGAACTTAGTAAATTTATCATTATAATGCGGACCACCTATACCTAAAACAGCCTTGTATTTAGACTGCTTAGAAACAGCACACATAACCGCATGAGCTACTGCTTCTGCTGCCTTCAAATCCTTCCATTGATTTGGCGAACTGCCTAACTCAGCAAACATTGCAGGCACATCCAAACACGGACCATGATGCGTACACTCATACGAAACCTCATACTCTAATCGCCTTTCCTCTTTCAACCGCACCATCTCTAAGAGACAGTCTTTCATAGCCGAAGCAGGCGACACAGAAACCTTCCTCGGGATTCCCCCAAACTCTGCTTCGTCTCCTAAGTTGCCAGGCGTATGAACTGACAACGTTGGAATTCCGCTTTGGGCACTATGCCGAGAAACAAAAACTATCAGCTGCGGACTGAAATAGTCTGTGATAAACTGAGTTTGTATAATCTCTTCATTCACAAAGACAAGTTTAACATCATTGCCCTGAGCATTCTTTAGATAAATTGAATTCTGACGAAACATTTCTGACGACTTTTCAAACTTGTAATATTCTATGAGTAGCTTCGCAATATTCATACCTGCAATATCCTTAGTCGACGCTACTATCAGAATCATGTTCTATGCCTTCTACAAGCACATAGAAGGATAAGAGGTTTCATAAAACTTATATCCAACCAATTGTCTTCAACGCTATTTTTGTCATGAAGTGCACCTAATGCAAACTTTAATACACTGAGATATCAGTCTTTGATGACTGGGTAGAGTCTTATGGTTTCGAAAGTTGCAGTGGTTAGTCTGACCCAAGATGCAGCTAGGTCGCTTGGGCAAGCACTTACGCTTATCGGCGGAATAAATGATCTCAATGCGCAGGCAAAAAATGTTGTGATCAAAGTCGGGGTTTTCGACCCAAAAGCTAAACATCATTCTTCGGTTAGTGTAGTGGATGCTATTGTCAAGAGCTTTGATAAGGCTCCAACTATCTACTTGGCGGAATCGGACAACTATCGTGGAACTGGTTCGGAGAGACTTGAGATTTGGAAGAAACTATTCTCAGAGCGTGTCGTGCCCTTCAACCTCTCAGAAGACAAAAACACAAGACCAGTCAAAGTCATTGAGGAAACAGTGGGTCTCTCGCACATTCTCTTCAAGCCCAATGTTCTCGTAAGCACTCATATTCTGCGCACGTTTGAAAAGGGTAGCGTTATCAAGAACCTCTTCGGTTTGATACCTGACAAAAAGAAAGCGAAATACCACCACTTGGGTTTGCAACAAGCCATACTCGACGTATATGAAGCAGTCGGTGGAGTGGACTTAGCAGTCTTAGATGGTACACGTATCGCCTTGGGAGTTATGCCAGACTCCCCGACAGTTGACGCCAACATCCTCGTAGTAGGCAGAGATGCAATAGCCGTCGAAGCAGTAGGCGCCGCAATAGTCGGCAATGACCCTGAGAAAATTCCAATAATAAAACAGGCAATGGATCGAGGCTTAGGTGAAGGCAACATAGGCAAGATCCAGATACTTGGAACGCCAATTGAGCAACTGAAAGAGAAATTTAGACCAGTGCTTTCAGCTACGAAGATAAAGAGCAAGAAACTTGCAGTCAAAAAGAGTTCCGCCAAGAAAAAGACCTAATTCATGTTGGCATCCTCACTCTAATAATGCAAAGATTGGTTTCGGTGGTGTTGGTTGGATAAAACTTATATCAATCTAAAAAGATTTCAAAAGCAAAACTGTGAGGCTCATAAAAATTGCATTTATTATCCCTAAAAGACTGGACACCCCAGCAAATAAACGAAGTAATCGATAAATCAATCGAAATCAAGAAGAATCAGGAAAAATACCGAACCGCCCTAAAAGACAAATCATTAGCAATGATTTTCCAAAAAACCTCTACTAGGACACGAGTATCCTTCGAAGTCGCCATGACACAGCTGGGTGGTCACGCCATATTCCTAGACTGGAGAGCAACAAACTTTGCCCTAGCGGATATAGGTGACGAAACCCAATACCTGTCAAGAAACGTAGATTGCATCATGGCACGCTTAATGAGGCATGAAGACCTAAAGCGAATGGCTGAAAACTCACGAGTTCCAATCATAAACGGATGCGACGAAAAATACCATCCATGCCAAGCAATCGCCGACCTAATGACAATAAAAGAGAAGAAAGGCAAACTAAAAGGAATAAAACTAGTCTACATAGGCGTTCATAATAACGTCTGCAACTCGCTAATAGTTGGTTGCACAAAAACAGGAGCAAAAATCACCACAGTAACGCCTACAATCAACGAACCTGCATTCGACAAAGAACTAATAGAAACGGCTAAACAAACTGGGCTCTACGAAACCACTTTAGACGTAAAGAAGGCGGTAAAAGATGCGGACGTAGTTTACACTGACACATGGGTTGACATGGAATT
>Ga0315280_10008540_pt1 | contig 13377 bp, 10 predicted proteins | sample YL17G06_40_MG_FD_203697 | JGI IMG/M metagenome (GOLD analysis project Ga0315280, IMG submission 203697) | Sediment microbial communities from Yellowstone Lake, YNP, Wyoming, USA - YL17G06_40 | ecosystem: Environmental > Aquatic > Freshwater > Lake > Sediment | place: USA: Wyoming | collected...
AGGGGCCGGTGGGGCAGGTGGCCGCGGTGGTGGCATGGGTGGCCGCGGTGGCGGCATGGGTGGCCGCGGCGGTGGCATGAGGGGCGGCGGCGGTGGCATGAGGGGCGGCGGCGGCGGCATGAGGGGCGGCTAGATTCCAGCGGCGAGACGTCGGGGCGTGAGCGTACAGAGCGTCGCGGCAGAAAGTGGAGTTGCTGAATGAGCACGGCGGACCGGAATAAGATTATCATCGCAAGCGCGGTGGCCGTGATCGCCATCATCGTGATCGTGTTCTTCCTGCGCGGCAGAGGCGCGAAGCAACCGGCTGCAACCGCGGGGAGCACGGGCGGCTTCGGGCAGACGGCTGCCGGCCCTGGAGCGGGCGGCGCTGCCGCCCCCGGTCAGACGGCTCCGGGCGCGCCAGGTGGAGCGGCCGGTGCGGGCGGGGTAGGCGCCGCTGCCGGCGGGCCTGCCGCCCCCGGCGCGACGCAGGTCGCGCAGGCTCCCATGGGCCCAGCATATGTCCCTGGCAGCCCCATCCTCATGAACAGCGGGCCGGGAGAGCCGACTCGCTCTGATCCCTTCATGACTTTCGATGCACCTGTTCAGCCGGTACCGCCTGAAGTGACCGCGAACCTGCCGCCCGTCGTGCTACAGGCTGGCGGCCTCCGGCCGCCGGGGATGCCGGAGGGCGTAGGTGGTCCGCTGGGACGGCGGCGGGTCGCGGGGCTGATGTTCAACGACGGCGCGTGGGCGATTCTGGAGCAGGAGAACCAGAGCTTCGTCGTTAAGCCTGGTGATATCGTTGACGGAAACCGCATCACGGCCATCAACCCGGATGCGATCTTCGTCACAGACGCCCAGGGGCAGCGCTGGCGAGTGAACCTGCGCCCGCTGGCCTCTACCGGCGGGGGGCCCGTCTCATCCAGCGTCCCGGGCATGCCCGAGACGCCGCCCGTGAGCGATTGACCGGGCTCTGAGCGTCGCCCAGGACATGGGGGCGTAGCGGGCCGAACAAATGGGGCCCTCCGGCGCCGTCAAATAGAATAGGCGAGAGACCGGGGCAGCGACGTCTCGGCGGACAGCAGCAGGCGGCGCGGGCTCCGTTCCGCCAGGGATGCGGCGGTCGAAACCGATCTCAGAAACCGTGCTTAACAGTCCGATCATCGTGTGCTACAATAGCCCGTCTGGAGGAAACGACGATGATGGCTAACCGAACCCGTCTTCTGCTGATGCTGCTGCTGCTCGTGGTGGCAGTGACAGGCGCTCTCGCGATGAGCGCTGCCTTCGCGCAGGACGAAGAGAACCGGATCACCCTCGACCTCAAGGACGCGAACCTCGAGGATGCTCTGCGCCTCATCTTCCGGCCCCCCTACAGCTTCACCCTCGAGCCGGGCGTGACGGGCCGAGTGACCGTCTCGCTGCACGATGTCACGTTCTCGCAGGCGCTTCGTGCGGTTCTGGACCTCAACCGGCTGACCTACCGCAAGGAACCGAACAACCTGTACGTGATCACGCGGCGGGAAGAGAGCCAGCCACAACCGACCACGACCCCTCAGACCACGGTCGAGGTACCGGCATCCGAGTACCCGCTTTTCTGGATCGGCCCTGGCGGCCGGTATGAGCTGCAGGCGCTTGACGCTCGAGATGTCGCGTCCTGGTTCGGTGGGTACATGATCAACCCGCTGCCCATCCCCTACGCGGCCGGCACGCCTAGCGGCGCGACTGGCGGGGGCGCTGGCGGCATAGGTGGCGGGTTCGGCGGCGGTCTCGGTGGTGGACTCGGCGGTGGCCTTGGCGGCGGTGGCCTTGGCGGTGGCGGCCTCGGCGGCGGCGGCCTCGGCGGCGGCGGTCTTGGCGGCGGCGGTCTTGGCGGCGGCGGTCTTGGCGGCGGCGGTCTTGGCGGTGGCGGTCTTGGCGGTGGCGGCCTTGGCGGCGGCGGCCTTGGCGGCGGCGGAGGTCTCAGCGGCGGTGGCACTGGCGGTCGTGGCACTGGCGGTGGCGGCGGCTACGGCGGCAGATAACAGGGACTGGCCTCCTCCTCTGGGCCGGGCGGCAGAGGTCCGGCCCAGGGATGCAGTGTTGTCGTGTCTCACCCTCAGGGCGAGGTTGTCGGCTTCGAAGCGGTTGCACCCGACCTTCGGGTCGGGTGAGGATTGAAACGTAGTGTTCGCTGGGCGAGCGATTCAGTTCGGAGGTCAGAGATGAGTCGAAGCATCATCGCGCTAACCCTCGTATGCCTGGTGATCGGCCTGGCCGCGGTCGTAGCTGTTGCGGCCGAGCAGCAGAGCGATGCTACTCGCGGACCGATCAGCATTCACGTGCGCGACGCGAGCATTCCGGAAGTGATTCAGACAGTGATGGACAACGCGGGCGCCAACATCATGATTCACGGCGACGTGAAGGGGACGATCACGCTCTCCCGCGACAACGTCCCTGTAGAGCGGATCCTCGAGGACATCTACCAGGCGAAGGGGTTCTACTGGTGGCGCGATCGCGATGGCACGTACTTCGTCTCACCCCATCCGCAGCCGGCCTCAACGCCTGAGATCGCGGCCCCTGCTGCCGCGCCCGAGCACCCCAGGGCGAAGGCGCCCGAGGTCTCCAGGATGCACACCCTCAGGTTCTGGCCGCCGCAGTACCTGTGCTATCTGTTCGGCACGGCCGACGACCCCGGACCGCTCCCATACTCGAACAGCCAGTATGTCGAGGGCCTCGGGCCCGCGCTGGCCATGGGGCAGGGAGGCACGGGGTTCTCGGGAGCCTCCGGCCTTGGACTGGGTGAGCTCTCCGGCGGCGGCATGGGCGGCGGTGGTCGAGGGGGCGGCGGCGGCGGCATGGGTGGCGGCGGCGGTATAGGCGGCGGCGGTGGCGGTCGAGGGGGCGGCGGCGGCGGTATGGGTGGCGGCGGTGGCGGTCGAGGCGGCGGCGGTGGCGGCCTCGGCGGTGGTGGTCGAGGCGGCGGCGGTGGCCGAGGTGGTGGTGGCGGCGGCCTGGGCGGCGGCGCTGGTGGCGCCTCACTGGTTGGTTTCCTGCCGGCTGAAGTACAGGATATCGTCGCGGTGCCGATTCTCAACGGCCTGATCATCCGCGGCAGCGAAGAGGGCGTCAACAAGCTGATCGAGTTCATCAAGATGATCGACCGCAAGCCCCAGCAGATCATCGTGGAGTTGCAGTCGGTCGCGGTGAGCACGAACTACACGAAGGACTTCGGCATCAACTGGTTCTACATCATCGGCAATACGACCATTAACCCTATCGGGTTCGGCACAGCTGCCAGCCTGCAGATCGGGTATACAGGTCATAACAACTTCCAAGCGACACTCGATTACCTGCTCACCACGGGCCATGGCAGAGTTACCAGCGCCATTCGGGTCTCTACCATGAACCTGTTGCCCGCTTACAATGTCGTTCAGACCCAGTATCCGTTCATTCAGATCGGCGGCGTGGCCGGGGGCGGGCTCGGCGGGGGCGGCGTGCAGACAGTGACGGTGTCCTACATCCCGATCATCACTCAGCTCAGCATCCTTCCGCAGATACTGGGCGACGGCACCATCAACATGGTCGTCCCATTCACGAAGAGCGACATCACGGGCTTCGTGTCTGTGCCACTGGCAGGCTACGGCTCCTACGATGCGCCTATTGTCACTCAGAATCAGCTTATGACGACGATCAACGTGGCAGACGGCGAGACTTTCGTGGTCGGCGGATTCGTGGGCGGCAACGACCAATCGACTGAACTCAAGTTTCCGCTCTTGGGCGATATCCCCTGGATCGGGAAGCTCTTCAACACGCGCACTCACACCGTCAATGAGACCGAGACGCTGCTCTTCATCACGCCTCATATCGTGAAGGAAGAAGCCGCGCCGACGTCACTGGGTCCGATCTGACCTCAACCCGAGATACGAGACACCTGCGGAAGCGGCGCTCGTTCGAGTGCCGCTTCCGCCGCGGTACATGAGGCTACATGAGTTCCTCTCCCTCCGGCCACGACACGCCAGCGCTGCGCGTCGAGCTTGGCGAGCGATCATATGAGATCCACCTCGGCGCGGGCGCGCTCTCCCGCGCGGGCCGGCTGATCGCGCAGGCCATGGCGCCCTCTCGCGCCTTCATCATCACGAACCCCCTGGTTGACCGCCTTCACGGGGAGGCGCTGCGCCGCAGCCTGAGCGCGTTTCCGGTCGAGACCATATTGGTGCCATCCGGCGAGCGACAGAAATCGCTGCGCCGCGCCTCCCTGCTGTACGATCGCTTGCTGGAGTCCGGCGCGGATCGCTGTTCGGCGGTCATCGCGTTCGGCGGCGGCGTGATCGGCGACCTCGCAGGCTTCGTCGCGGCCACCTACATGCGGGGGGTGGCCTACGTCCAGGCGCCCACGACGCTGCTGGCGCAGGTGGACGCCTCGGTCGGGGGGAAGGTGGCCGTGGACCACGCGCGGGCGAAGAACCTGATCGGGGCGTTCTACCAGCCGAGCGTGGTGATCGCAGATGCCGATGTGCTGTGCACCCTCCCCGCGCGCGAGTACCGCTCCGGGCTCGCCGAGGTGATTAAGCACGCGGTCATCGCGGACGCGGATCTCTTCCGCTGGCTTCGTGAGAATGCTGGCGCGGTCGCAGCGCGCGACCCGGGCGCGATCGCGCACCTCGTGCGCCGGAACTGCGAGATCAAGGTGGAGGTGGTGCGCCAGGACGAGCGCGAGGGCGGACTCCGGGCGATACTGAACTTCGGCCATACCGTGGGCCACGCGCTGGAGATGCTCGGGGGCTACCGCGCGCTCCGGCACGGCGAGGCGGTGGCGATCGGGATGGTCGCGGCCGCGCGCATCGCGGTCGCTCTCGGGCGGTTCGCGGCCGACGGCGCGGACGAGATCGAAACGCTGATCGAGCGCTACCGACTGCCAACGCGCATGCCCCCGTTCGCGGCCGCTCAGATCGCTTTGGCGATGCGCGCGGACAAGAAGGCCGCCGTTGGCGTGCCGCAGTTCGCCCTGCCCACCGCCATCGGCGCCGTGAGCTTCGGCGTGGAGGCGCCCGAGGCGACGGTCACGCGCGTGCTCGGCGATCTTGGGGCAGCGTTGTAGAGGTCAGGAAGGCCATGCTCTTCGACTTTCACACTCATACCTTCCTCAGCGACGGCGTGCTGCTGCCGATAGAGCTGATCCGGCGCGCGGCCGCCCGGGGGTACACCGCGATAGGCGTCACCGACCACGTCTCGTACAGCACGCTGGACTGGGTGGTCGAGGCCGTCGCGCGTGATTGTGCGCTGGCGGAGAAGCACTGGGAGATACGCGCCATCCCCGGCGTGGAGATCACCCACGTTCCGCCAGCGGCCATCCCCGAGCTTGCCCGCGAGGCGCGGGCGCGGGGTGCACGGTTCGTCGTGTGCCACGGCGAGACGCCCGTCGAGCCGGTGCCGGCGGGCACGAACCTGGCTGCTCTCCAATGCCCGCAGGTGGACGTGCTGGCCCATCCCGGGCCGATGGATGTCGAGCAGGCCGCGCTCGCGGCGCGAAACCAGGTGTTTCTGGAGATCTCGGCGCGCAAGGGCCATTCCCTCGCCAACGGCTCGGTGGCCGCCGCGGCGCGGCAGGCCGGGGCGCGTCTTCTGGTCAACAGCGATGGCCACGAGCCGGACGACCTGCTGACGGAGGAGTTCGCCCGGCGGGTCGCTGCCGGGGCGGGGCTCTCGCCGCGGGAGATGGAAGCGGCGCTGGTGGAGAACCCGCAGTCACTGCTCGCTAGAATTCAAGGGCGCGACTAGTCCGCGCCTGATCGAGGCGCGAGGACGGCCTGTGTCCCGCGCGCGCTGGACGCGACTTTGACACCGATTCAGGCCACCTGATATACTCGGCCTGTTCGATCATCCTATGGAGGTTCCCACCGATGGCTCGCGTCAGAACAGCGCTCATGAGTGTGTCCGACAAGACGGGGCTGCGCGAATTCGCCGCAGGCCTGGTGGAGCTTGGGGTCACGATCCTGTCGTCGGGCGGAACGGCCGCTCACCTGCGCGAGGCCGGCATTCCGGTGACGGATGTCTCGGAGTACACGGGCTTCCCGGAGATGATGGACGGGCGCGTCAAGACCCTTCACCCGAAGGTCCACGGTGGTCTTCTCGCCCTCCGCGACAACCCCGATCACATGGCCGCGGCCGAGCGGCACGGCATCACCATGATCGACCTGCTGGTGGTCAACCTCTACCCATTCCAGCAGACCGTCGCCCGACCGGGGGTGAAGCTCGAGGAGGCGATCGAGAACATCGACATCGGCGGGCCGTCCATGCTGCGTTCGGCGGCGAAGAACTACCGGTACGTCACCGTCATCTGCAATCCGCAGCGCTACAGAGGGGTGCTCGACGAGATGCGCGCGTCGGGCGGCGAGATGCCGGCCGATTCCCGGGCCCGCCTCGCCCGCGAGGCATTCGCCCACACCGCGCGCTACGATTCGGCGATCTACAACTACCTTGCACAGCAGATCGTCGGCGTCGACGGGTTCCCGGGCCTCTTCCTGCACCCCTACGAGAAGGTGACCGATCTGCGGTACGGCGAAAATCCTCACCAGCAGGCCGCATTCTACCGGCGAGTCTCGTCCCGCGAGATCGGGCTGGCAGCGGCGCGGCAGCTTCATGGGAAGGCGCTCTCCTACAACAACTATCTCGACCTGGAAGCGGTTCTGGGATTCGTGCGTGAGTTCGGGCAGCCGGCCGCAATGGTCGTCAAGCACAACAGCCCGTGCGGCGCGGCGGCCGCCGGGACGCTGGTGCAGGCCTACCGCGACGCGCTGGCGACCGACCCGATGTCGGCATTCGGCGGCATCGTCGGACTCAACCGGACCGTTGACCCGGAGACGGCGGAGGCCATCCTCCATGGCATCACGCAGTACGGCTTCATGGAGTGCGTGCTCGCGCCGGGGTACGACCCGCGCGCAGTGGAGGCGCTCTCGGCGAAGAAGAACCTGCGCCTGCTGGAGCTGCCGGATATGAGCGCGACCGACCCGTGGGCATTCAGGCAGGTGACCGGCGGCCTGATCGTGCAGACGGTGGACGACGAGGGTGAGCCCAAGCATATGAAGGTCGTCACCACGCGCTCACCCAGCAGCCAGGAGGTGGCTTCGCTTCGGTTCGCCTGGGTGGTGTGCAAGCACACGAAGTCGAACTCGATCGTGTTGGCGCACGGCTCGAAGGCGGTCGGCATCGGGGGCGGTGTGACCAGCCGCGTGGATGCTGCCGAGCTTGCCGTGAAGAAGGCCGGAGAGCGGGTCAAGGGCGCGGTGCTGGCGTCCGATGCCTACTTCCCGTTCCCGGACGCGGTCGAGGTGGCTGCGAAAGCTGGCGTGACTGCCATCGTGCAGCCCGGCGCCTCCTTGGGCGACGAGGAGGTGATCGCCGCGTGCAACAAGCACGGCCTGGCGATGGTCTTCACCGGCATCCGGCACTTCCGTCACTGAAGCTCCGTCACCTCCGCCGAGGTTCTGTCATATCACTACTGGAGAAGGCGATGCGATGAACCGTACTCTCAGCGAGTGCGACCCGGAGATTGCGGCCGCGCTCGAGGAGGAACTGGAGCGCCAGCGCACGACGCTGGTCATGATTCCCTCCGAGAACTACGCGTCGAAGGCGGTGCTCCGCGCGCAGGGCTCGGTGCTCACGAACAAGTACGCCGAGGGCTACCCGGGCGCGCGCTGGTACAACGGGTGCTCGGCGGTCGACAAGGCGGAGCAGCTTGCCATCGACCGCGTCTGCGAGCTGTTCGGCGCGGATCACGCCAACGTGCAAGCCCACACCGGCTCCCAGGCGAACATGGCGGCCTACTACGCCGTGCTGGAGCCGGGGGATACGATTCTGTCGCTCTCCGTCGAGCACGGCGGGCACCTCAGCCACGGGCAGGCGGTCAACTTCTCGGGACGGTACTATCGGGTGCATCACTACGCGCTGGACCGTGACACCGAGCTGCTCGACTACGAATCCGCGCGCAAGATCGCCCAGCTCTACCGCCCGAAGCTGATCGTCGTCGGCTTCAGCGCCTATTCGCGGACCATTGACTGGAAGGCCTGGCGCGCGATCGCCGATGAGGTGAATGCGCTCCTCATGGCCGACATCGCCCACATCGTCGGCCTGATCGCGGCCGGCGTCCATCCCAGCCCCGTGCCGTACGCGGACATCGTTACCTCGACCACGCACAAGACCCTGCGGGGCCCGCGCGGCGCGTTCATCATGTGCAAGCGGCACCTGGCGGACATGATCGACAGAGCGATCTTCCCGGGCATTCAGGCGGGGCCGCTGATGCACGTGATCGCAGCGAAGGCGGTGGCGTTCAAGGAGGCGATGACGGAGGAATTCCGCGCCTACCAGCAGCAGATCGTGAAGAATGCGCGCTCCCTGTGCACGGCGCTTCAGGCGCAGGGCGTCCGCATCGTGAGCGGCGGGACGGACAACCACCTGATGCTGTGCGATCTTCGGCCGCTCACCCTCAGCGGCCGAGACGCGGCAAACATGCTGGAGGAGGCGGGAATCATCGTCAACAAGAACAGCGTGCCGTACGATCATCAGCCGCCCGCCATCGCCTCCGGCATCCGCCCCGGCACCCCGGCCATCACCACGCGGGGCATGAAGGAAGCCGAGATGGAGATGATCGGCGAGATGATGGGTCGCGTGCTGCGCAATCCGCTCAACCCCGAGATTCGCAAGCAGGTGCGGGAGGAGGTGCGCCAGCTCTGCGCGCGGTTCCCGGTGTACGAAGACCTGGGGGTGGACTGAGGCCGGCGCGCGCCGGCCCCGCGGGCACCGATGGCCAGATACCCGACCCTGATGACCTACCAGGCCGCCGTCGCCTACCTCGAATCGCTGATCGACTACGAGCGCACCCCCGCAGGCGCGGCGGCGGCTCGGCTGTGGAACCTGGATCGCATCCGCAGCATGCTGCGCGAGCTCGGCGATCCCCACCTCGGGCTTCGCAGCGTGCACATCGCGGGAACGAAGGGCAAGGGCTCGACCGCGGCCATGACTGCGTCCATTCTGTCGGCCGCGGGGCTGAAGGCCGGCCTCTACACATCGCCCCACCTGATATCGTTCCGAGAGCGCATCCGCGTCAATGGGGAGCTCATCGGCGAGGGGGAAGTCGTCTCGCTGGTGGAGCGCGTCTTCCCGGCGATCGAGGCGCTGCGTGGCTCGGAGCTCGGGCCGCCGAGCTTCTTCGAGGCATACACGCTCCTCGCGTTTCTCCACTTTGCCGCTCGGGGCGCGGACATCGCCGTGCTCGAGACCGGCCTCGGGGGCCGCCTGGATGCCACGAATACGGTCTCGCCCCTGGCGTGCGCCATCACCCGGATCGATTACGACCACATGCAGGAGCTCGGCGAAAGCCTGCAAGAGATTGCGACCGAGAAGGCGGGGATCATCAAGCCCGGCGTTCCGGTCGTCTCTTCACCGCAGCTCCCGGAGGCGCTGGAGGTTCTTCAGGACACCTGCCTGGAGCGGGGCGCGCAGCTCGTCCTCGTCGGCCAGCCGGGTGGGCCGGAGGTGAGCGTGTCGAGAGCGGACCATCGCCGCCAGGCCTTCACCATCCGCACGCAGCAGCATCTTTACGCCGACCTCGAGTGCCCGCTGCTGGGCCCGCACCAGGCCGAGAACGCGGCCGTCGCTGTGGGCCTGATCGAGTGTCTTGCTCCCCACGGCATCCAGGTTCCCGAGGAGGCGATCAGGGAGGGCATCACATCGGTGCGGTGGCCGGGGCGGTTCGAGATCGTCGCCAGCCGGCCCTATGTCATCCTCGATGGCGCGCACGACGCGGCGGGGGCGGCCGCGCTGGCGAAGACGCTCGAGACGCTCTTCCCGGGCTACCGGATCATCCTGGTGCTCGGCGTTCATCGCGATAAGGATGCGGACGCGATTGCGGCCCGGCTGTGCCCGCTGGCCGACCGCGTGATCACGACGGCCTGCGCGTCGCCGCGCGCGATCGATGCGAATGAGCTTCAGCGCACCGTCTATCGCCACTGCCGGCATACTGCTGCGTATGCGCCCGTCTCCCTGGCGCTGCAAGAGGCACTCGACCAATCGCGCCCCACGGACGCGATCGTGGTCACCGGATCGCTCTACGTAGTCGGCGAGGCGATGAAGGCGCTGGGGCGGGAGACGGCGTAAAGGCGAGGAGCTGACGGTGGGGCGAGCGATCAACCTATGGACGCTCCTCCTGGTTCCGGGTTCTGCCAGCATGGTATAATGAGACGGCGCGGGGATGGGTGTGTGAGTCCCGCGCCAAGATTTCGAACAGGAGCCTGTTGTGCCCGAGGCGCCTCCGCCCCTATCAGCCGTCTCCGACGAGCTCTACAAGTGCAATCGCTGTGGTTTCTGCCAGACCAGATGCCCCGTCTACCGATTCACCGTGCTTGAGTCCTCCGTAGCGCGGGGGCATTTCGCTCGGCTTCAGGCGGTCCTGGAGCAGGACCTCCCTCTCGACGATTCGATCCGCGATTCGCTGTTCGCGTGCCTGATGTGCCGCGCCTGCACCGCGGAGTGCCCGCCCGCGATCCAGACGGACCGGATCATTGCGGCCGCCCGCGCTGCGTACGTGGCGAAGCGGCAGTCGCGGGCACAGCGGTTCATCTTCCAGCGGTTGCTCGCGCGCCCGGCGGCGCTGAAAGCAGTCGTTCGCACGCTTGGGTGGCTGAAGCGCACCCGGCTCACCAGCTTCGCCAAGCTGCTGCGCCTGCTCCCCTGGCTCGACCGCGGCCTCGCCGAAGCGCCGGCGATGATGCCCACCCCGGACACCTTCCTTCGCGAGCGTCTGGCGCGGCGGCCGCCGCGGAACATGACAGGCGCGCGCATCACCTACTTCGTCGGCTGTGCCATCGACTACGCTCTCCCCGACGCCGGCGAGGCCACTCTCGACCTGCTCGAGGCGGGCGGCTACAACGTCGCCGTGTCGCAGAACGTGTGCTGCGGCCTGCCGCCTTACTCCTATGGCGATATCGAGTCGACGCGAGAACTGGCGGGGATGAACCTCGATGCGCTGGGGAAGACACAGGGCGCGATCGTCACCGACTGCGCGAGCTGCTCGTCATTCCTCAAGGATTACCCGCGGCTGTTCGAGGAAGACGATCCGCGGCGGAAGAAGGCGGAGGCGGTGGCCGAGCGGATGCGCGATGTGACGGAGTTCCTCGGTCAGATTACGCTCCCAGAGAAATTGCAGCCGGTCGGCGCCATCGTCACCTACCATGACCCCTGCCACCTGAGCCGCTACCAGAAGATCACGCAGCAGCCCCGCGACTTGCTCCGGAGCATCCCGGGGGTGGAGTACCGCGAGCTGCCGGAGGCCGACTGGTGCTGCGGCGGCGCGGGGAGCTACTCCTTGACGCACCACGACCTCTCCATGCAGATACTCCAGCGGAAGATGGAAAACATCCGCAGCACCGGGGCGGAGATCGTCGTCACGCCCTGCCCCGCGTGCGTGATGCAGCTTCGCTACGGGGCGACGAAGTTCGGCGTGCCGGTGCAGGTGATGCACTTCACCGAGCTGGTGAGGCGCGCGCTGCCGAGCTCGCCGGAGAAGCAGTAGCTCCGCACACCCGTGGGGCAGGGGAGGGGTCACCGGAAGCCATCGGCGCCTGGGCCTGCCGCGGCACACCGTTTCAGAGAGGTTGCGATGCAGTCGCGTCGAATCCAGACGGGCGACGCGATCACTCTGCCCCAGGAGCCGATGATGATCCTCTCTCCCCTCGAACAGAAGCTGGTCAAAGCGCTCGAGACCATCGAGACGATCGACGCGCACGAGCACCTCTTCCCCGAGGAGGTGCGCATCAACACGAAGGTCGACGTCTTCACCTTCTTCGCACACTACACGCACGGCGATCTGCGGGCTTCGGGCATGTCCGAGGCCGACTACCAGGAAATCCAGAACCGCGAGTTGCCGCTCGATTACCGCTGGCGCGTGTTCGCCCCGCACTGGGAGCAGATTCGCTGGACGAGCTACTCGCGGTCGGCGCTGATCTCCGCGCGGAAGTTCTACGGTGTGGATGACATCAACGAGAAGACCTACCAGGAGATCTCGGAGAAGATCGCTGCCGGGAACACGCCCGGGCTCTACCAACGGGTGCTGCGAGACGCCTGCAACATCCGGACCTCACTCACCCAGTGCCAGCGCACGGACCTCGGCACGCCCCTGCTCACCCCTGTGATGCCCATCCTGGCTCAGGGCATCTGGGGGCTTCAATCCTGGGAAGAGGTGGTGTCGGCCGAGCAGGGCGGCCCCGCGATTCGCTCTCTCGACGATCTGATGTCAGCGAACCGCGCCTACATCAGCCGGGTGAAGTCCGAGGGCGCGGTAGGCCTGAAGATGGTGTCGAACCCCTACGGGCAGCCGAACCGCAAGGCGGCGCAGGAGGCGTTCGAGCAGCTCCGCACCGGCGCGGTGTCGCACCTGCCAGCGGTGAACCCCGTGAGGGACTACGTGCTGGACGGGGCGATCCGCTACGCGGGCGAGCAGGACCTGACGATCGCGGTCCACACGGGGTATTGGGGCGATTTCCGCGCCCTCGACCCGGGGCACATGATCCCGATATTGGAGCGCCACCCACAGGTGCGCTTCGACCTCTATCACATCGGCTATCCGTACGTGCGCGAGTCGTTGAACCTGGGCAAGACCATGCCGAATGTGTGGATCAACTTCTGCTGGACCTACATCATCTCTCCGCGATTCGCCATGGACGCGCTCGACGAGGCGATTGACCTCATGCCGTCAAACAAGATCGTCGGCTTCGGGGGGGACTACAATATCCCCGTCGAGAAGGTGTTCGGCCACATGACGATCGCCCGCGAGAGCATCGCCCGGGTGCTCGGCGCCCGGATCGAACGCGGGCAGATGAGCGAAGACCAGGCCGTCGGCCTCGCGCGCAAGTGGCTGTGGGACAACCCGAAGAATCTCTACAGGCTGAATGTCTAGGCGAGGGATGTCGGCCTGTGACCGGCCCGGGCCCGTGCCCCGGGCCGGTCGCCGTTACTGACGCGGTTTTCGGCAGCCCGCGCCGGCTCGCCCGATCATCCACATGAAACCCGAGCGTCACGGATCGCTTCGCGCCGACCTCGCGCTAGCCGGCATCGCGGCCATCTGGGGCTTCACCTTCCCAGCCATGCAGCTCGCGCTGCGCGATGCCACGCCGCTGGCCTTCGTGTCGCTCCGCTTCGCAGTTGCGTCGGTGGCGCTGGTGGTGATTTTCCGCCGGCGGGCTCTATGCGCCAGGCCGGGCGCTATCCTGTACGGCGCGCTGCTCGGGCTCTGCCTTGCCTCCGGTTCGGTGCTACAGACATTCGGCCTGCTCTACACTACCGCCTCGAAGTCGGCATTCATCACCGCGCTCTACGTCGTGCTGGTGCCGCCGATCTCGCTCGTGCTCACCCGCGTTCGGCCCC
>Ga0315280_10008541_pt1 | contig 13377 bp, 6 predicted proteins | sample YL17G06_40_MG_FD_203697 | JGI IMG/M metagenome (GOLD analysis project Ga0315280, IMG submission 203697) | Sediment microbial communities from Yellowstone Lake, YNP, Wyoming, USA - YL17G06_40 | ecosystem: Environmental > Aquatic > Freshwater > Lake > Sediment | place: USA: Wyoming | collected...
TGGAACACGGCCCGGCTCTTGTCTCTCCGCCGATCTACCCTGCCTAGGATTCACAGGATCCCCCAGGAGGCGATAGTTTCAGCAATCGCGGGCCTCTTCGATGAGCCGCCGCGGTGTTTGTTCCGGTCCTATGCGCAGGGTCCTAGGCGCACTGCCCCATTCTGCACAGCCTACTCGGCCCGGATAGGCTTGTCAAACACCTCCAGGCATCCAGTTGAAATCAACCCTAAAAGGTGGTACGATGCCAGTTTAGCGTCTTACGGTGAAACTTCTGCGCGCGGTGGGCGCATCAAGTACAGTAGTTTGTACACTATCGTGTAAAGCCGCGACCAGCGGTCGCGGCTTTGGTTGCGGCGATAGGCCGCGTCGGGCCATGCGGTCCCTTGGTCCCTTTCCGCTGGGTGGCTGATGGCAAGGCGATTTGTCCGCGTCGATCTGGGCGATGGGGCCCGCGATTTCCGCCCGGTGGCGATTGAGCCGGGCGTGCCACTGCTCGACAGGCCCGGGGCCAGCGCCAAAATCCTCTTCAAGTGGCTCGGCGGAATGGCGGCCGAGCCCGAATGGGAGGGGGACTCGGTCAACTTCTTCGTCCGCGACGACCACGGCGGCCGCCTCGAAGAGGTCATCTGCCAGCCGGCCAGCAACGAAGACCTCCAGGGCCTGCTCAAAGACGACCTTGCGTTGCTCGGCGAGCGCTTGGAAAAGGCCAAAGCGGATTCCTCGACCGAGCGGACCGTGCTGAAGGCCGTCCGCCAGCAGTTCGCCGCCCTGGTTCAAGACCCCCAGCGCATGGACCGCGACTGCTACTTCTTTCGCTACCGCGACGTACACGGCCGCTGGCGCCTGGTCTGGTGCCCCGGGTACCGGCGGACCGATCAGGAGCCGGCCGCGCCGGTGATCTGCACCGACCCGGACTGCAACCTCCTCTTCGTCCGCCGGCCGCACAAGAGCGCCAAGTGCCCGGGCTGCTCGACGACGCAAGCGATGGTGCTGGCGCCGCGCGGGTCGCGCAGGTGGCCGCTTTGGGTAGCCCTGCTGCTCTTGCTGCTCGGAGGGGGCCTTGCCGCTTGGTACTTCCTGCGCAACCCGCTGGCCGTGAGCCCCGACCAGTGGGCCGGGCCCGTCGGGAGCCACGTGGAGTTCCAGGTCAGCAAATCCCGCCTCTTTGGCAAGGACGACGTGAGCCAGCAGGCGGTGGCCGTGACGGCGGACGCCCGCGTGGTCCGCATCGATCCGGCCGGGCTGGGGGCTACGGCCATCGGCGAGGGAAAGACCGCGATCCTCTTCTACGTGGGCGACCGCTTCACCACCGCCACGGTGACGGTCGAGGCCATGGGCAATCCGAGCCGCCTTCGCATCGAGCCGGGCGCGGTCGAGTTGGCCGCGGGCGCCACCGCGCGCCTGAAGCTGGTCGGCGAATATGAAGGCGGCATCGAGCGGGATTTGACTGCCGCCGCCGAGTGGGTTGCCAAGAAGGATAGCGTCGTGTTTGCCTACGACGGGCTTGTCGAGGGCGTGGGCAAGGGCAAATCGACCGTGACCGCCCGCTACCGGGCGAGCCCCCAGAGCGAGCCCTTGGAGGCCTCGGCGGACGTGACCGTGGGCGAAGTCGAGTTCCAAAGTCTGGAGTTGGCGATCGAGCCGCCCCGGGTGCCGCTGGGTCGGAGAAGCCGGCTGGCGGTTCACGGCGTTGCCGCCGACGGCACGAAATACTCGGTGCTGGAGTCCTCGGGCCTGAAGCTCCAGGTCGATCCGCCCGGGCTTGCCGGCGTGCGAGGCGATGTGCTCAGCGGAGAACGGGCGGGCCACGGCACGCTGGAGGCCATGTTGCAGCAGAAGCCGGGGCAGCCGTTGCAGACCAAGCTGGATTTCGACGTTGTTGCCCCGCCGCCCGGGCCGCCCCCTAAGCCCCCCTCAAAAATGGACCTGCTGGTCGGCGAGATCGCGCCGCTGGACGTCCTCTCCTCGTCCGAGGTCACGAGTTCCGATCCCGGGGTGGTCGAGGTGATTCAGGGCAATCGCCTCTTTGGCCGCTCCGAGGGGAAGGCCCAGGTGGATGTCCGCCAGAGTGATCAGTCGCAGAACGTGGACGTCACGGTGACGCCCGGGACGATCCAGTCGATCGCGGTCAAGCCCTCGCCGGTCAGCGTGCCGGTGGGGCAATCGGTGCCGGTTGGGGTGCGGGCCCGGGCCGAGGGCGGGCGGGAGTTCGACGTGGCCCCCAGCCTGCTGCAGTGCGACCAGAAGCCGTCCCCGAAGTATGCCGCGTTTGACCCTGGCGCCATGGAAATCCGCGGCGTGCGCCCGACCGATAAGGCCCCGCCGCAGAACCTGGCCTTCAGCTTCCAGGGGCACAAGGCCACGGCCCCGGTGCAAGTCATCGCAGGCCCGGGGCGCAGGCCTTATGAGGTGGTCATCTTCAGCGACCAAGGCGAGCCGGTCCAGTTTCCCGTCGGGGCGGAGTTCAGCGATTTCTGCGTCGAGGCCAAGTATCCCGACGGCTTCACCCGCATCGTAACCAAGAACGCCACGCTCCGATCCGCCGATGCGCCCGCGGAAGGGCCGGTGAGCTTCACCAAGGGGCGCCTGCTCGGCGTGCGCCCCGGCAAGACGACGGTGCAGGCCGAGTTCGACGGCGTGGCGTCGAAAAAGGGGCTCGAAGCGGTCGTGGCCGCGACCCTGGACATCGATGCAATCCGCATTGTGCCGAAGTCGGCGACGCTGCGGCCCGGCGAGACAATCGCCCTGGAGGCAGTCGGCTACCAGAAGGGGAAGTCCGTCGGCTCGATCACCGGCCGCAGCGACCTGGTCTGGAACTCCAGCGACGAGCAAGTGGTGCGCATGGACGGGCCGGCCGCCACCGGCGTGCAGCCGGGCGCGGCATCGATCACCGCGCAATTGGGATCGCTGGCGGCCCGCCAGCCGGCCGTGGTCCAAGTCGTCCCGGGGATCGCCGAGCCGCTGGTGGCCGACCGGCCCCGGATTCACCTCTGGGTGGGCGAGCGCTGTCGCATCGGCACCGACTTGACGATCTCTCAGGGCGGGGTGGACGTGAGCCCGCTGTGCGCTGTCCAGTCCGCTTTCCCCACCGTCGTGCAGTTCGACCCGCTGGACCGCGCGCTGGTGGGCGTTTCGCCCGGCGTATCTCCGGTCACGTTCACTCGCGGCGACAAGCAGACCGCCGTCACGGTGGAGGTCTCCGGCGAGCGATTGCCTGAAGGGGAGGTCGTGGTGGAGCCGGGGGCGGCCACGCTTGCGCCCGGCCAGGCCATGGAGCTGCGGGTCTTTCTAGTCACCCGGGATGGAACTCGAATCGACCGGACCGGAGCCGCCACCGTGGATAGCCGCGCTCCGGACACGGTCCAGATGTGGGACAACTGGGCCTGCGCGTTGGCCCCAGGCACGGCCGAGATCAGGGCCACTTTGCCCGAGGCGCCGCGACCCGGCCGGGCCGAAGTTATCGTGGTGAACGAGCGGATCATCGGCCCAGTGCGGAGACCGGACCGGCCGGTCCCCCCCAAGCCCTACCGGATTCGTCCGTCGGATCGGTTGTCGATCGAGCCGGATGGGGCCTCGGTGCAGGTGGGCGAGACCACGCCGCGGTTTGTCGTGAAGCTGAAACCGGCGGGGGGCTCGGCGCGCGAGTTGGGCGTCGTGACCCGGAGCCAGGACCGGCGGGTCCTCGCGCCCGACCCTCAGACTCCAGGTCGATTCGTGGCCGTGGGTCCGGGGCGGACGCAGGTTCGGGCGGTTTACGGGGGCCGGGGGCTCTGCGCGGAGGTTACGGTGGCCGGCTCGCGGTTTCAGCACTTCGACCCCTCAATCGTCAATGAGGTCGGCAATCGTTTCGCAGTTCAGGCGACGATTCTAGCACCCGCCGCAGAAGGGGCATTACAATATCGCGTATACGACCCCGGCCGTCCGCCGCCCGATCAATGGGTAGACGCTCAGCGCGACGGAAATCAACTCCGGGTGCAGTTGGTCAGCGAGCCGCTCACGCGGGGCGACGCCGCAACGTGGTATAGTTTGATGTTCGAGGCCCGGGATCGCGCCGGTGGGCCGGTCCAGCAGTACCCGTATACGTTCCAACTCAAATCGGTAATAGGTCGAAGTGAAGGGGGCCGTCGGCAGTCAGCTATCAGCAGTCAGCTATCAGCTTTCAGGTATCAGCTTTCAGGTATCAGCAGTGAGCACGAATCTGATGGCTGATAGCTGATAGCCAGTCAAATCACGAATCGAAACCGCACGGCATACGCCTCATGGCATTCCCAGACCAGCGCGATCGTAACCTGATCCGCCACGCGGAGCAGGTGGAACTGTTGGCCACCGACCTGTGCAACTGGCTGGCGGAATTCAACGCCGCGCGCCGGGCCGTGGACCTGTTGCCGATCTCCGAGAGCGACGAATTCGAGATCCTGCAACTGCGGCGCCTGGCCAGCAACCTGTACACCTCGGCGAAGGTGCCGGTGGCCGCCGCCGTCTACGGCCCCTCGCAGGTCGGCAAGAGCCTCTTCATGGGCCAGGTGCTCAGGCCGCACAGCGACGCCTATAGCCCCCTGGGCCGCGACGAGCAGTACGGCCCGCCCGCCTACTACCACGACCTCTCCTTCGACAACGATCTGAACCCGCAGGCGGGCTCCCACGAGGCCACCGCGTTGGTCACCCGATTCACCACCAAGGACCGCCTCGCCGCCGGCGTCTCGCCCGAATACCCGGTGATGGTCCGCGCCCTGACCCGGGCGGAGTGGCTTCGCGTGCTCGCCCGCGGCTTCCACGTCGAGTGCCAGACCCCGGATCAGTCGTGGCAGCAGAGCCAGTTGGAGGAGCTGTTCGAGCGGCTCGGGCGTGACTATCCCGCCCAGGCCGTGGACCGCCAGTGGCGCATGGATCTGCTGGACGCCTTCTCCTACATGCGCAACGTAGACCCCCGCGGCTTTCCGGCCAGGGAGGCGATCCTCAGCGGGCTGATGGCCCGCCACCCGTTGTCCGAGGACGGCTACATTGCCGCGGCGGCAGCGCTGTTCTGGGACAACTGGGCGTCGCTCACGCAACTCTTCGTCCGCATCCACTCCTTCCTGGAGCGCCTGAGCTCGCCGGAGCACGATCCGGCGATCCTCAGCGGCTGGGCCGGCGTGCGGTTCCTGCTGGACAGCCAGCGGGCGAGGGTCCACGAGCGCCGCACGTCGAAGTGCTTCGCCCGCGTCGATTGGGGCGACTTCCAGCTCCGCGAGCGCGACGGCTGGTGCGTCCTGGAGTATCTGCCCGAAAGCGCCGGCGGCACCGAGGAGCTGGAGACCATTCAGGCCGGGATGCTGGAACTGGTGATCCCGGTCCTCCCCCATCGACTCAACGACGAGTGGCGCAAGGTGATCGAGCAGATGGATTTCCTGGACATCCCCGGGATGCGGGCCGGGCGCCAGGGGGCCGAGCAGGGAAAGCGCACCAGCGCCGACACGCTCGACGAGCAGATGGAGATCGTCAAGCGCGGCAAGGTGGCCTATCTCTTCGAGCGCTACACCGAGGAGCTGCAAATCCAGACCCTTCTGCTCCTCTCCCGCGGCGTGAACCTCGAAGTCACCGCCCAGATGAAATACCACATCGACAAGTGGGGCCGCGCCCGCTACGGCGAGAAGACCTGGCCGGCCAAGGTCCGCGACGAAGTGCCGGCCCTGTTCCTCGGCCTGACGGGCATCGACGAGGAGTTCCGCAACCGCGAGGAATACGCCCCCAAGATGATCTACGAGAGCCGCCTGAGCCAACTGGTCGATGCCCTGGGGAGCGTGATGACCGATTTCGGCGGCAAGGGAAAGCGATTCACCAACGTCTATCCGATCCGCTATCCCGGCACCTGGGACACCAACCAGGCCCAGCGCGAGGAATCGGCCCCGGAGAAATGGAGCTGCGCCCGCAAGGCCTTCCTCGAAGCCGAGATGGTCATGACCTACGTGCGCTCGGCTGAGCAGCGATGGGACACGGCCATGCGGGACGACGACGGCGGGCTGTCGCTCATCAGCGCCGGCATCCGCGCGGTCACCACCGCCGAGGACAAGCAGAACCAGTTGCAGCGCGAAATCCTCGAGGTCCAGAACCGCCTCCTGCAGCACGCCCGCGGCTGGGTCGTCAACCCGGACGCCAACGTGGACCGCCAGCGGCGGATCGGCGCGGCCCGCAGAGTGCTCGATTGGCTCGAGGAGGACGTGAACGCCGTCTATTGGCGGGTTTACGCCTTGCAGGAGACGTTGAGCGTCCAGGACGGCGACGAGATGGAGCTGGCCGACTGTGGGGAGATCGCGGGCAAGCGCTACGGCGACCCGCTGCCGCGGTTCCTCAAGGATTTCCTGCACGAGTGGGCCAGCGTGGCGGTGCCCAAGCGTTGGGAGCAGTACGTGGCGTCGCACGAGGAAGGGGCTCCGTGGATCGACGCCGGGGAGCTGAACTCCTTCGCCCGCTATCTGCGAGACTACTTGCTCACGCAGCCCGTTTTTGAGGAGATGGTCCGGCGTCTCGGCCCGATCGTTCACCTGAAGACCAAGGACGAGGCCGCGCGGCGCAAGGCCCGCCGTCAGTACGTGCGGATCATCCTCAACGACTTCGTGATGAACCCGGGGCCGAGCATGACGTCCGTGCAGGCCGAGGAGCTGACCGGCGAGCGCGAGGAGGGCGACGGCCGCTTCGCCCAGTTCGGCCTGATGGCGAGTTTTGTCGATCGCTGGGCCAACCGCCTGCCGCAGGCCCTCGCCCTGGGCGGCGGCGAGCACGTCCCCATCCCGCCCGGCAACGCCGAATTGATCCAGATCCTGGAACCGTTTGAGAAATAGAATCCACCCCATGCACGTCCTCTTCGCCAACACGGGGGTCCAAGTGGTGTGCGTCCCTTTGCGGGGCGGGAGCCGCTACACCACCGCCCAGATCGGCTACGGCTGGCAGCGCTGCCGCTGCGCCCCGTCCGCCGCCGGCCAGGAGCCGAGGGATTATCCGTACATCCAGTGGCAGATCATCCAGTCGGGCACCCCGCGCCTGTTCCTCGCGGTGGAGACCACCTGCGGCGATCCGGAGGTCGGCTATTTCTACGACCCGGCAGCCCTCGTCAAGGACGTCGTCGTCCGCCTGGAGGGCATCCTGGACCTGGAGGGGAAACCCTTGCGGGGCGTCGGCCCGATCGAGCTTTGCATCCGCCCCGCCACGGCCTTCACCGGCGACCCCAAGCACGTCCACGTGGTCGTCGATTTCGGCAATAGCCGCACCGGGGCACTCCTCCTGGAAATGACCGGCGAGATCACCCAGGTCCCGCGCATGATGCCTTTCGAGCTCTTGAACCGCTACCACTTCGACGCCTGGGACGAGGAAGGCCGGTTCCACAGCTCCGCCTCCGCGCGGTGGTTCTCCTCGAAGACCCACTGGTGCAATACCCCCTATCTCCCGCCGCTGGAGACCAAGAAGATCGAATACCATGCGGTCGAGGAAGAGGAAGGCCGCGCGGGCTGGTTCGGGCGGGGCAGGAGAAAGCCCAAACAGGCCAAGGTCGAAGTGATCCTCACCCCGCCGCTCTTCGACGATCTCTCCATGGTCCGCATGGGCCGCGAGGCCGACGACGTGATCCAGGTCATGCAGGCCGACGGCGACGTCCGCACCGGCGTCAGCTCGCCCAAGCGATACCTCTGGGCCGACGACCAAAGCTGGCTCGAAGGCGCCAACTGGTTCATGGCCGATCCCGCCGACCGCTGCGCCACCGGCACCTATGCGGCCACGCTCCGCGGCCCGTATCTCCGTTTCGTCCACGAGGACGACCGGGATTTCCTCTTGTCCGAAGGCACCGTCCCGCCGCAGGAGTACGCGACCGAGGCCCCGCTCAAGCCGCGTCACGCCCCGCGGGCCCTGATGACCGCCGCCCTGTACGAGATCCTCTGCCAGGCTTACGGCTACGTCAATTCGGTGGCCTACCGGGCGGCCGCCGGCGATACCGGCCGCCCGCGCGAGATCCGCACGCTCACGCTCACGTTCCCCAGCGGCATGATCCAGGAGGAGCAGAAGCGGCTCTGGGCCCAGGCGCAAAAGGCGATCAACGTTTTCTCCAGGACCCTGGGCAAGAACCAGCGGGTCAAGCCGGAGCTGAACCTCTCCATCGACGAGGCCAGCGCGGTCCAACTGGCGTACATCTGGAGCGAGCTCCGCATGTTGGGGCAGGATCCGCGCCTCTGGTTCGCCGCCGTCCACCAGGACCGCGGCCAGCCGAAGGCGCCGGAGCCGGAAGAACCGGAGCCGCAGATGGGCGGGCCCGCCGGACGCCGCCGCATGAAGCCCGTCCTCCGGCGGCCCGGGGCCCCGCGCCGTCCCGGCGCCGAGGAAGAGCCGTTTGGCGACGGCAGCCAGGAGATTCGCATCGCCTGCATGGACATCGGCGGCGGCACCACGGACCTGATGATCGCCCGCTACAACTTCGAATCCAAGATCGACGACTCGATCCGCGGCCAGGTCCTTCACCAGGACGGCATTTCCCTGGCCGGCGACCAGCTCGTCAAACGCCTGCTGGAGACGATCATCGTCCCCGCCTTTGCCGACGCGTTGGGCCTGGAAGAAGAGGACGTCCTGCTCCTGTTCGGCCCCGAGGTCCCCCGCAACCGCGAGTACCGCACGCAGCGGGTCCACTGGATGAACCGCCTCTTTGTCCCCCTGGCACAGGCGTATCTCAACAACGCCGTGGACGACGTCCTGGACGAGCCCATCTCCCACCTCGACCCCGAAATCGTGGACCCGACGGTCCTCGAATCCCTCCAGCGGGTCTTCGACAACCTCAAAGGGCCCGGCTATTACAACGTGCAGCAGGAGATGGAGCTGTATCTGAACCAGGCCGAATTCGAGGGCGTGGTCCGCGACGTCTTCGACGAGCTCCTGTTCGACTATTGCCAGCGGATCGTGGAGCACCAGGCCGACGTAGTCCTGCTGGCCGGCCTCCCCTCGAAGCTGGCCTTCATCCAGAAGCTGGTGCGGACCTACGTCCCCCTGGCCCCGTCGCGGATCCTCCCCATGTACCAGCACTACGCCGGCAACTGGTACCCGTACCAGGACGAGAGCGGGCACAACCCGGGCGTGATCGTGGACCCCAAGAGCCCGGTGGTCGTGGGCGCGGCGATCGAGTTCCTCGCCCGCCACGGGATGCTCCCGCAGTTCAAGTTCGAGATGCGCGGCCGGGCCAGGGAAAACAGCTATTACTGGGGCGTGATGACCGACGCCACCAGCGGCATCCGCAACGAGCGCATCCTCTTCCAGCCCGCCGAGGAGCAAGCCCGCGAAGACATCACCGAGTTTTCCACCACGGCCCAGCGGGTGATCATCGGGCGCAAGATGAACCCGGCCGAGGACGCCCAGGCCGCGCCGGTTTACCTGCTGAAGATGGACGTGGGCACGCGTATCGGGCGGACCGAGGTGGCCGTGAAGATCAAGCGCAAGCGGGCCACTCACGAAGAGGAGGAATCGTTGGACGTCGTTTCGGTCACGGGAATCGTGGCCGGCGAGGACGCCATCCTCGGCGAGAACGTCCACTTCACCTGGCGCACCCTGGCCGACGAGCGATACTACCTCGACACCGGCGGCCTGGACAACATCGAGCTCGGCCGCCGGCGCTGAGATCCAGTGAACAAACCAGACTTCCGAAGTCTTCAAGACTTCGGAAGTCTACGCGGCGACACGGAAATTGACAGCCAATTGCCGTAAAGCCCACGGCCTTGCAGCCCGTGGGCTTTCCCTGGAGCATCCACTAATGCCCAATCCCCGCGGCGAGAAGCCGGGCGAGCTGAAGGAGTTGGCCGGCCAACTGGACCGGCTGGAGACCGTGCTCGCCCAGGCCAAGGAGCAGATCGCCGCGCACCTCACGCGGCGCCAGTCCGATCCGGTGATTGGGGGCGCAGCGGCGGACGACACGCTGCTGTCGGCCCTCTGGGAGAAGGTGGACGCGTTGGGCGCCAAGATGGACAAGATTGCCGAGGCGGTTGCCCGCACCCCATCAGCCAGGGAGCCTGCCCCGGCGGCGTCCGCATCCGCGGCATCGTTCCAGCCGCTCGTGGAAAAGCTGGAAGGGTTGGGCCGGGAGCAGGCCGCGGTGCGTGAGGCCGTGCGGCCAGTTGCGGAGAAAGTGGACTCGCTGGGCCGCGAGCACGCTGCGGTCCGTCAGCTCGTCCAGAAGCTCCAGGAGCAGCTCGACCGCGGCTTCGAGCACATGGCGGTGCTCCTGAGCCCGCCCGCCGCGGAAACCCAAGAGGAGGCCCCGGTTTCGAGTGCCCAGTGGGAACGGGCCATCCTGGGGCCTGCCTTGGCGGACAACTCCGCCCTGGCGTTTCAACGCCAGCAGTTGCTCACCGGCATCTTGGAGAAGGATACGGGGGCCTGCGCCCTGGCCGGCCAACTGCTGATCTTCCACTCCTCGCCCGCAGAGCGGATGCCGCAGCTCCTGAAGGACATCGGCGAGGCGTACTACCGCTGGCAGCCCAAGACCCAGCCGGGCACGAACCCCTTTGAGCAGTCGCTTTCCGCCTGGCTGCAAAAGACCTGCGAGGCGGCCGGGATCTTCAACACCATCGAGCTGGTCCACCCCGGCGAGCGTTACGACGCGGCCCGGCACAACGCCACCGGCCGCGGCGTCGAGATCACCGAGGTCCACGGCTGGGTCGTGCTCCGCGACAACGGCAAGGTCTACACCAAGGCGACGGTGACGGTGAGATGAAAACCTACCGTTGTACCTCCTGCGGCCACCAGCTCCAGCGCGAAACGCAGCCGCTGAAATGTCCCCATTGCCAGCGGCTGGCGATTGGGCTGTTTCGCATCATCGCGGAGGGCGGCTCGAGCGGCACGCCGCGTCCGGGTCAGCCGGGGCCGCGCATCGAGGCACCGCCGCCGCCGGTCACGGCGCCGAGCCAACCGGCTGCGCCTGTGCCGCCCGTCACGCGGTCGCCGCCGGTTCAGCCGTCAGGCCCCCCGGCGGCCCCGGCAAGGCCGCCCGAGCAGGCGCCGCCTGCGGCGCCCCCCGTGGCAAGACCCGTGGCGCCGCCAATCGTGCAGCCGGTGCCGCCGCCGGTGGTGCAGGCGGTGCCGCCGCCCGTCAGCCGTGCCTTGCCGCCGCGCGGCGAAGAGGCCAAGCCGCCACACCCGGCTAAGGCGACGCGTCCGCCTGTGAAGCCCAAGCCCGCCGCTCGGCCGGCAACGCCCCCGCCTCCCAAGTCCAAGCCGCCGGCGGCAAGGCCCGCCCCGCCCAAAGCGGCGCCGCCCAAGGCTGAGCCGCCCAAGCCCAAGCCCAGGCTTCGCCCCACGCCGATCCGTCCCAAAAACTTCCTCTGGGCGTTCCCCGCCGAGCCGCCCTTCGAGGACCAGGCCCTGCCGATGAAAAACGCCCCGGCGGTCGATGCCCAGGGCCGCTTCCTCGTCTTCACGCAAGGCCGGCTGTCCGCCATGGTGGAAGAAGAGGGCAAGCCCCGCGTGGTTTGGGACTATGTCGTCGGCAGCCAGGTCCCCGGCCGGATCGTCCTCGGGCCCGACGGCAACGTCCGCCTGCACTCCGGCGACGGCCTCTTGCACTGCGTCAGCCTGGAAGGGAAGCAGGTCTTCTCTCCGGCGCAGGTGGGCGAGCCGCTCGGCTTCGCGGCCCCGGTGGTGGACCGCGACGGCAACACCTACGTCAACTCCTACGACGGCGGCCTGGTGCGCGTCGGCCCCGACGGCAAGCCGGGCCCGCGCCGCTACCTCCGCTCGCGGCGCAAGTTCGATTCCGCCGCGATCCTCGTGGGAAGAGTGCTTTACGTCGGCTGCGAAGACCCGTATCTGTTAGCCATCGAGCTGGGCGGCGACCGCGCCAGCCTGCTGTGGAATCTGGCCGCGGAGCAGGGGCTCACCGGCGGCTTCGTGAATTCGTCGCCCGCCCTGACCGAGGACGGAATCGTGGTCGTCGCCGCCCGCGACGAGAATCTCCTGGGCTTTCTGCCCAGCGGCGGCTTAGCCTTCAGCACGAAGATCCCCGGCCAGATGCTCGGCTCGCCGGTGATCGACCGGCACGGCCACCTCTACGTGGGCGCCAGCCAGACGCCGCGCGGCCAGCCGGGGCGCGGCCTGCTGGTCTGCGTGGACGGCAACTCCCGCAAAATCCGCTGGCAGTACGCGACCAGTGCTCCGGTGGAATCCACTCCGGTGATCGGCGATGACGACGTGATCTACTTCGGCGACAACTCGGGCACGATCCACGCCGTGGACTCGCGCGGCACCGCGGTCTGGACCGCGCAGGTCGAGGCGGCGGTCCGCTCCGCCGGAACGATCGTCGCCCCCAAGCGGCTGGCGTTCGGCCTGGACGACGACACGCTGGTCGTGCTGGACTGCTCCTCCGCCGGCTTGGCCGCCGAGGGCTGGCCGAAGATCGCCCGGTCCCTCGGGCAATCGGGCCTCGCGTAGCGTGGATTCTTCAATTCGTAGGGTGGGACAGGCAAACCGCGGCGTTGGCGGGACTTCGCTCGCGGAGAGGATCTCGACGAAATCGCGCGCCGTCCATCAGGCTCTGTGCGGTTTGCGAAGTCCCGCCGGCGGTTTCCACGACCTTGTCCCACCCTACGTTGCCTTGCCGCTGATCCCGAGTTCTTCCGCATGGGGCTTCAGGGCATCGATCACGAACTGGATGTGCCCGTCCATGTCCACGCCCAGAATCTCCACGCTCTTGCGGATGATCTTCCGGTCCACCTTGGCGGCGAACGCCTTGTCCTTGAGCTTCTTTTTGACGCTCTTCGGCTCCAGCGTGGCGATTCCCTCCGGCCGCACGAGACAGCAGGCGATCACGAAGCCCGCCAGCTCGTCGCAAGCCAACAGGGCCTTGTCTATCGCGGTCTTCGGCGGCAGGTTCCACTTCGTCTGATGGTAGGCGACTGCGTAAGCGATCTCCTCTTCCCCCTGCTGCTTGAGCCAATCGACGATCCGCTGCGGATGCTCCTCCGGCCACTGCTCGTAGTCGGCATCGTGCAGCAGGCCGGTGATGGCCCAGGTCTCGGCACTGGCCCCATCGCCGTACCTGGCCGCCGCGGCCCGCATCACGATTTCCACGGCCCGTGCGTGGCCGAGCAGCGACGCCGTCTTGGTCCACGCGTGAAGGTGCTCGAGTGCCTGCGCGTACGTAATCGGCATGAACGTCCTCCCGAGGGAATCATCCAGACAGCTCGCTCGCTCCCGTAAAGCCCAGGGGTTGCAACCCCTGGGCTTTACGGACTTCTTCTTTTGCCGCCATTGTACCGGTCCCCGCTTGCATTTCCAACTCCCCGGCGAGATACTCGACGACGTTCCGTCAGTGCGGGAGGGCGAGGCTCCTGCCGAGCCGCGATGTTCGACTGAAGCCTGAATGCCGCTGCGGCTCGG